>Ga0180215_1001557_pt1 | contig 24980 bp, 20 predicted proteins | sample eDN3rd37CBELigBY_FD_128871 | JGI IMG/M metagenome (GOLD analysis project Ga0180215, IMG submission 128871) | Enriched backyard soil microbial communities from Emeryville, California, USA - eDNA 3rd pass 37_C BE-Lig BY (version 2) (version 2) | ecosystem: Environmental > Terrestrial > Soil >...
AAAATTTATAAACTTGCAACTTCTTATTTAATTGAAAAAGGAATTCTTTCGCTTCCTCCAAAAGTAACCATGCCTAAAAATAACGAATTTATAAAAAGCAAGGATTATAAAGATGGTTTTAAACTTCTTGGTGACAAAAGGCCGTTAAATCTTCTTGAAGTTGGGATTATTCATCACAACCTAGAAGTGAATAACATTGGTATGCAACTGATAACAGGATTTGCTCAATGTGCCCAAAACAAAGAGGCAAAACAATATTTTTCAAGAGGAATAGACATCGCTAAGAAGCAGATTAAAGTAATGGAGTCACTTCTTCTAGAAGGTGATGTTCAACTATCTGCAGCCTCTGGTGCAACAGTAACGACTTCTACCATACCACCTTTTTCTGATAAGTTAATGATGCATTGCATTTATATCCTCAATGGATTCGGTCTTATTGGTTCTGGTACAGGTGGATTTTTTAGTTTACGAAATGATTTAGCAATGAAAACACTTCTAATTGCAAAAGATGTTTATTTCTATGCCCAAGAGGGGATAAACCTTAAGATTAAAAACGGATGGTTTGAGGAACCCCCCCAGATGGAAGACCGATCAAAGATTATCAATAAAGGGAAATGAATAAAAGGATCTACATTAGCAGAAAGTAAGCCTAGTGTCGGTTATACCGATTACAACTTTCAATGTGGGGGGATTTCCTTTGAGTTCACTTTCAAACTTAGTTAAAATGGTTATTGCCTTGATGATTAAGATCGAATTCTTACTTGAAATCTTCAAACATAGAGTTACAAAATTAGTAAGAACGGCACAACCTTTAACATAAGAAACGAGAATCTCACTTTTTCCACATTGTACAAAAGGTAAACACAGTCAACATTCCCGTGTTTACCTTTCTTCCTTGGAATCGTCTTTATTGGCCCCCCCCTACCTTTAACCTCAATGGATGTTTTCACCACTATATTCACTCTTTCCCCATATAAAAAAGAACCTTTAATCCATAAAGCGGACCAAAAGGTTCATCCAAGAAGGAATTATTTTTAAAATGTAATGTTAAGACCCCACTCTTTTCAACTAAATACCGGCTCTCTTTTACTTAAACCAAGCGTTCTTGCAGTTGACGTATGGACTTTGTGAAGAAGGTCTGGATTTTCCATTAATGATACACCATAAGAAGGAATCATTTCTTTTAATTTCGGTTCCCACACAAGCATTTGTTCTTTAAAGCATTTGTTCATGATCTCAAGCATTACGTTAACGGCTGTAGAAGCACCAGGAGATGCACCTAATAGTGCTGCGACAGAACCATCAGCAGAAGTAATAACTTCCGTACCAAATTGAAGCGTTCCCTTTCCCGCTGCTGTATCTTTAATAACTTGAACACGTTGGCCCGCTACAACTAAATCCCAATCCTCAGCTTTAGCGTTCGGGATAAATTCACGTAGTTCTTCCAAACGTTGTTCTTTCGTTAACATGACTTGCTGAATCAAATATTTGGTTAACGACATCTCTTTTGCACCAGCCGCTAGCATCGTTAAAACATTATTCGGTTTAACAGAACCAATTAAATCTAGATTTGAACCAGTTTTTAAGAACTTCGGTGAGAAGCCAGCAAATGGTCCAAATAGTAACGATTTTTTATTGTCGATATATCTTGTGTCAAGATGCGGAACAGACATTGGTGGAGCACCAACTTTTGCTTTCCCATATACTTTTGCATGATGCTGTGCAACAACTTCTGGATTGTTACATACCATAAAGAGTCCGCTAACAGGGAATCCACCGATATGTTTCGATTCAGGAATACCTGTTTTTTGAAGTAAAGGTAAACTTCCACCTCCACCGCCAATAAAAACGAACTTAGACCTATGATGTTCGACTTGACCGGTCACGAGATTAATGACCTTTACATCCCAGCACCCGTCACTTGAACGTTTAATATCCTCGACACTCTGATTATAATTAATCTCTACGTCATTACTCTTTAAATGATCAAACAACATGCGCGTTAACGCCCCGAAATTGACATCAGTTCCTGAATCAATTTTTGTTGCCGCTATTGGTTCATCCGAAGTACGCCCTTCCATGACCAGCGGTACCCATTTCTTCAGTTTTTCGGGAGAATCAGAAAATTCCATCCCTTGGAACAAAGGAATACTTGATAGCGCTTTAAAACGTTTCTTAAGAAAAGCAACATTATCCTCGCCGTGAACTAGACTCATATGAGGAATTGGTCTGATAAAATCCTCTGGATTACGAATGAGATTGCTGCTTACAAGATAAGACCAAAACTGTCTTGATACCTGAAACTGTTCGTTAATCGAAATCGCTTTACTAATATCAATGGATCCGTCATCTTTTTCGGAAGTATAGTTTAACTCGCAAAGTGCCGCATGGCCCGTTCCCGCGTTATTCCATTCGTTAGAACTTTCCTCTCCTGGTTTTGAGAGCTTCTCAAACACTTTAATGTCCCAATCTGGTGCTAATTCTTTCAGTAAGGATCCTAAAGTTGCACTCATGATACCAGCGCCAATTAAGATAACGTCTGTTTTTTTCTGTAAGTTGCTCATTTTTTACCAACCCTATCGCTAGAATTTGCAGAAAAAATGCAGGCATAGCCCTGAAGGCCAATTTTCCACTACACATTTTCTGTCTCAATTATTCAAATATCTACTATTATATGATAATTATAAATTATTTAAAAGCTGGTGAAAAGTGAGAAGTACTATCGTATAGCTTCAGAACAATGAAAATTCAAAAAATAACACCATAATTTACCAACAAAACTCAGTTAATAAATAGTGTGTTCCCGGTGCAAACCACCTCAATTCGCCTTTCCCTAAGGGTTTCTCGTCAATCATATCTATCACTAAATACTTGATGAATCAAATATAAAATAAATTAGCTGGGATCGATAAAAATACTTTCTTAAACTTATAGATCTGCATACTAATAAAGAAATACATTCCTTATAATATATTACTAATATAATTTTGTAAGTGTTTTCATTCCTTGCAAGTTAGTACCTAGGGAACTAGTACTCACATATTATTATATGACAACATTTGTGAGTCCTTTAACATTTTTATTTAGAAGTTTTTTCCATAGCTGTTCTCCTATCTTATTCGAGTACCTTACAACCGAAATACCTAATTCCCTCCCCCAAAAAGGGTCCTACTTAAATGAAATACAAAAGGCAACTATCCAAAGGGTAGTTGCCTTTTGCAAAATAAAATGTACTCCGCACTCCACATATTCACTTTGTGTACGCTCAGAACTTTTAGGTCTTGGTGTAAACTTTAAAGCTTTTTCCCTAAGATATTTAAAAAACCAAGCTGATAGGATAAAAACACACATATAAAAAACATGACAAAAAAGGCGCTTACAAAAACCCAATCACGTTTATGGACGGTCATTTCATGATAATGTGTTCGGTCGGTTTCTCCGGTAAATCCTTTTGATTCCATGGCAAGAGCTACTCGCTCTGCTTTCCGAATCGCATTAGCTAAAAGTGGAATAGCATAGCGCCTAAACTGTTGCAAACGCTCTTTCACTCCCCTTGCTCTTCCCACCCCGCGAATGCGATGGGCTTGTCTTAACACTTGAAGCTCATAATGAAAAGTCGGAAGAAATCGATAACCAGCTAAAATCCCAAATGTTAATTTTGGTGGCAACTTACATTGCTGCATCAAACTTAACATAAATTTCGTGGAATCAGTCGTTAAGATAAACAGAAGAGATAACGCCGCGAATGAAAGAGAACGTAACCCTAGCGATATCCCTGCCCAAAAGCTTTCGGACGTGACTTGAAACGACCAAATGGTAAATAACACACCTCCACCTGAAAAAGAGTCGCTTGGATGGAGCATCGTCATCCAAGCAAAGCTTGCCGCTAATAAAAGAAATGGCGAAAAAATCAATATCCAGCGCTTGAAAGCCACCTTGCTAAAGAGAAATGTCACGGCAACCGTGAAAACTAAATAGATAAATGGTGTCAGCGGGTCGAACGTAAACGCTAGGAGCAGTGCTGGAATCAGGACAGCACAAGCCTTCATGGTTGGGTTAATGGATGTTAACATGCGCCCTCACTTCTTCCTGTTTTTTAATTTTTGGCTGAAGGTTTTCAAGCACCTGTTGGATCCTTACTCGGAAAGGAGATCTAAGGTTCGCTTCATGAAGTATTTCCGATCTCTTCCATAGTTCATTGGGTTGACCGTTAAAACATATTTCCCCTCCGTTTACGACATACACTTTTTCACAATACCTATCTACCAGGTCCATGTCGTGAGTCACAAAAACAATCGCTGCCCCTTGTTCTTGTAAAGTTTGAATCATCTGCATTAATTCTTCCGTTGTTTGGGCATCTTGGCCAAACGTCGGTTCGTCGAACAATAACACACTTGGTGTATCATCCAACATCGTCGCTACACTTAGACGCCGTTTTTGTCCACCACTTAAGGCAAAAGGATTGCTCCATTTATGTGATACAAGATGAAAACGATTTAGCAGTTGGCTGACGTTTTGCTCGATTTTGTTCTGTTTTTCACGATTTAATTTCATTCCGAATGCCATTTCATCGTAAACAGTATCCGTAATAAATTGATGTTCCGGGTTTTGAAACACATACCCCATAACTTTTCTCATTTCAGGCTCTGACCATGCTTCGTACGCCTTATTTAAAAGGAAACGACTTCCTGTCTTTGGCGTCAAAATCCCTGACATTACCTGCAATAACGTCGACTTTCCTGCACCGTTATTTCCGACAATCGCAATTAGTTCCCCCGAATGTAATGAAAGGTTCATTCCTTTCAGAATCGACTTCCTCCCTCTCGAAAACGTAACATTCTTTATTGATAAAACCTCACTCCTCCCAGGTACACCTGGAGGTGATGCTTGATTTCCCCTATGAAAAGCGTTCATCATCTGAGCGGTGTCATTAATCCATGAAGCTAAGTTTTCTTCAGTTAAAGGACGATTCGTTTCAACTACCTTGCCTTCATGAGATTCAAGAACGGTTTCAACGATTCTAGGAAGATGAATCCCCTCTTCTTTTAACTTTTCGGCTTCGGTATAAAATACTTCCTCAGGTGTTCCTTCCACTAAAATGGCTCCATGCCTATTGATTGCGATTACCTGGTCTACCATCGGGAGCCAATCATCTAACTGATGTTCAATAATGAACAATGCAAAATTCCGCTCTTGTTTTAACCGATAGATTAATTGAATAAACTCAAACCGGGAAGCTGGATCTAGGTTCGCTGTCGGTTCATCCAAGATTAATAAACTGGGATTTAAAAGCAGAACTGACGCAAGAGCTACCTTTTGCTTATTCCCCCCTGATAATTCATGGATGGGACGATGTTTTTCTTGTATGAGACCAACAGAACTGAGAATATCATCAATTTTCCCAGCCATCTCTTCTCGAGGGGTTTTGATATTTTCTAACGTAAACGCTAACTCATTTTCGACGGTCACCATACAAAATTGGCTTTCAGGATCTTGAAAAACAACCCCAATTTCCTGATTGATTTTTCCCTTATTCCCATGACTCAAAGGTGTCTCGTTATAAAAAATTTCTCCTTTTGCATACCCTTCAACTCCTTCGGGGTAAAGCCCATTTAAACAAAGAGATAAGGAACTTTTCCCTGAACCGCTAGGGCCGATAAAAAGAATGGTTTCATGTTGATGAATCGTAAATGATAGATTCTTTAAAATAGGCTCCTTGTCGGTGTCATAGCCAAACGAGAAATTTTCTACTGAGAGGAGTGGCTTATGATGCTTTATGCTCACGTCTTGTCTGCCACTCCTTTCCCAGCGCATAGCTTCTCAACACACCAGTATCTGCTAACTTTTCACTGATCCACTTACCTAATAAGCCAGCAATCAAGGCCCCACTAATCACACGAACAACGAGCATCGAACTAAGCAATGGGAAAGAAAGAGCAATATAGCCAGAATGGTACAAGCCCCAGATAAAGCTAAATACCGCTGCCCCAATGCCCGCAGCAACAAGCACACCTTTTGAATAATTTCGATACTTTGTTGCAGCAAAAGCCGCCTCAGCCCCTAGCCCTTGAATAAAAGCAGAAACAATTAACATCGGACCTGCCGGTGACCCTAATAACACTTGAATCCCCCCAGCAATCGTTTCAGAGATGAGGGCCGCTCCAGGCTTACGAATTATATAGGCCGTAATAATCGAAACAATAAACCAAATTCCAAAGATCACTTCATATCCAAATTGCCCTAGTCCAAAAGGTGTTAAGATATTGGTAAGCCCTGTTCCCACGGTGAAAAAGAATAAGTATATAACGGCAAATACAACACCTAATATCGACATAAGCACAATTTCACGTAAATTCCATTTCGTTGTCATTTGAACGAACTCCTTAAACGTATTTTTAAATCCTCATAGATGATTGGGGAGGAAGACATCCCCAATCATCTATGTTCCCTTTATTTATGCTTCTTTGAAGGGCTATTCGCTGAAATAGCTGCCGTCATTGTCACATGGCTTCTTTCATGTGTTTTAGAGGCATTTACAAAGGCTTGCTCAAGGGTTTTAAACACATCATTGGCATCCCCATCAAGGCGAGATGCATAATGAATGCCTTTGGTGAACGTACCATGATCCTTTGCAACCGCTACCTGATCAGCAATAATCTGCATATAATCTGGATTGTTCATTGGATAGAGTGCAAATTGTGTAGCTACCTCTACTTGTTCATTCCTGGATGCTTCTTCATTTAATCGTTCATCATTCTCTGACATATAGCTGTCCCCTTCACTATCTCCAGGACAACCTACAGAAAAGGTTCCATTGAAAACAACGTGCACACCCGTTTTGGCAGCGTGAATAAAAATAGCTTTGGTGACATCAAAAACATGCTCACTCCGTCCTCTGATACAGGTTGTGACATCATCTGTTTCCATCCAAACCTTACTTGTATCAACCTCTTTTAAGGCACCCAGTATCACTTCAACAAAATTGTCTGCCATCGGATAGATGGAAAAACGACACCCTACGATTCTACTTGTTCCACAACTTAAACCTTGCATTCTACTTTCCTCCTAAGTTTGTTTTTCTTCCGTTTCGCCTCCGAGTTAGGGTTATGTATGTACACTCCAAAAAAACAAAAAACTGCATCTCCAAATAGGGAGATGCAGTGAATGTCATATAAAGAGTATACAGAAAAACAATGAAGTCACTTACACTTCCCAACGCTAGCATTACCTAGTTCTGGTCATGAGGGTCAGTAGGAATCTCACCTACTTCTCAGCCTTACAGCTCCCCTAGTGCGAAACGAATTATGAATTTGTCTCATTCATTGTAATACAAATCTTGGCAAATGAAAATACATTTTTCAATTTTTCAGAAGTATGAAATATAATAAGAATAAACTCAATCACTATTCTTTAACATAAAGTGATCAAGCAAGGCCCGGGCTTCATCAGATGACTCTGTGTTCATTAATTGGTTTCTTAATTCACTCGCTCCTCGAAATCCTTTTACATAAATCTTAAAAAAGCGATGGAGCGCCTTGTACGAACGTAGCTCATATTGATCATGGAGATCCAAGTGCAGTCTTAAGAGATCAAGCAATTCCTTACTGCTGTGCTCCGTCTTCTCTTTTTCAAAAGCAAATGGATTAGCGAAAATACCACGCCCAATCATGACACCATCTACACCATATTGCTCGGCGAGCTTCAAACCTGTTTCACGGTCAGGAATATCTCCATTGATGGTCAAAAGGGTATCTGGTGCCACCTCGTCACGAAGTTTCTTAATCTCTGGAATTAACTCCCAGTGCGCATCAACTTTGCTCATTTCACTCCTTGTCCGCAGGTGAATGGAAAGATTCGCAATGTCTTGTTCCAATATGTGTGTTAACCAATCCCGCCATTCATCTACCTCCGTGAAACCTAGTCTAGTCTTTACACTTACAGGCAATCCTCCCGCTTTTGCTGATTGAATTAATTCCGCAGCAACATCCGGTCGCAGGATAAGACCACTTCCCTTGCCGTTCTGTGTCACATTAGGTACAGGACAGCCCATATTAATATCAATCCCGCGAAATCCTAGTTCCGCCATCCCAATACTCATTTGCCGGAAGTTTTCAGGCTTGTCCCCCCAAATATGTGCGACAATCGGTTGTTCATCCTCAGTAAAAGTCAAACGCCCACGCACACTCTGAATGCCGTCAGGGTGACAATAACTATCACTGTTCGTAAATTCTGTAATAAAAACATCCGGTCTTGCCGCTTCGCTCACAACATGGCGAAAAACAACATCCGTTACATCTTCCATTGGTGCTAGTATAAAAAATGGTCGTGGTAATTCACGCCAAAAATTTTCAGTCATCTCCGTATTCAAATCCTCTCATAATGGGATTAAGCAAATGCTTTATCCCAAAATTAAAAAAGCAGAATGTCTCTGCTTCTTTTACACTTATACCATGGTTTAGCACTTTTTATCAAACTGTTCGCCTATGTTTATTTTCACCAAATTAGGGTTTGTATACCTTAATGGCATTACCTAATTACTAGTTATTTAAAATAATTGAAAATAAAAGAAAAAAATTCCAAGAATGGTCGATTCGAGAGAACCTCATTATTAATAGAAGAAACACACTTTTCTTTTAAGTTGAATTAGAGCGTAACCAAAATAGAAGGTATGTTAGAGAGGTTCATAAAAGATAGTTCCGATAAATAAAAAGAATCCATAATGAACTCAAAAGTTCAAAATGGATTCTCATCACCCTATTTATTATTACTTCTTCATTTTTTGGAGAGATTGATAGATATTGATTTTCCCATGACCGAAATAGATATCTTTCTTTTTATTCGTTAGAGGGGTACTACCATCTTTTAAATATTTCTTCACTTTATTCATATTTAGATCTTTTCTGTATCGAGTTCGATATTCTGAAATAATAAGAGATGCCCCTGCACTAACTTGTGGTGTGGCTAAACTTGTTCCCATGCTTAGCGTATAACCTTGAGGAAGTCCAATCATTTGATCTAACATCGTGTTAGGTTGATTAATTGGATAAGTTGTAATAATCATATCCGCTAAATCGAAATTTGGACCTAAATCTCCACCAGGGGCAGAGAAATCGATTTGTTTTCCGAAGTTTGAGTAAGTAGCAAGTGTATTTTGTTTAGTATTACTTGAAACAGTAATAACATGTTGAGATCCACCTGGCAAATGAAACTCTCTGCTATCTTTTAAATCGTCTAAATTCAGAGAACTGTTCCCAGCTGAAGCAACAACAAGTGCTCCTTCTTTTTTTGCATATTTGATTGCTCGATCATATGCTTTTACTAATACTTTCTCTTCATCAACTGATTTCGACAGGTATGTACCAATGCTTAAATTAATAACATCATTACCGTCTTTAGCCGCATCAATAATTGCTTGAATCACCCAAATTGAATTTCCTCCTGTTTCGTCTATTACTTTATAAGGAGTAATTAAACTCTCGGGAGCAAGTGTTGTAAGAATACCAGCGACTTGAGTTCCGTGCCCCGAATCATCCTGTACACCTTTTTCTACATCAATATAGTTTTTGGCGTTCTTTAAATCAATATTTTGTGACAATAATGGGTGGTACACGTCAATTCCACTATCAATCAAAGCAATTCTAGATTTATCCCCTTTCTGGATGTCTTTCGTCTGAAAATGATTGGTCACATCTTCTAAATACCAATTTAAAGGCGAGAAATAAGAGGAGTCTAGCTCATGAAATTCGTTTTCATTCTTTTGAATCGTGCTTTTGTTTGATGGTTTTAGATAAACTGAAGAGTTAGGTAATGAATCAATAGATATAGGGTCAATCGGTTCAGCTGGTAAAGCTGCCTCTGGCATTTCCCCCATTTCATCTACAGAGTTATGAATTTTATTAGAAATGGTATGAATGATCTTCTCTCGATTTTCTTCATTATCTAACTGAATGGAAACAATGCCTACTTCCGAAATAGTTTCTACCTGTAACTCTGGATACAGGTTATTGATCGTTTGGACAACATTGTTCAACTGATTATTACTTTTCAAAATAAAAGTATAGGTATCATGATTTTCTTTCGTTTCCCCAAAGGTAATGCCAGGAACACACAAACATAAAAACGCAGCGATTAAAACTGTGATTAGTAGATTTTGTTTTTTTAAGTTCATTATTCTTCCTCCAACCATTATGATAATGCTTCTTCTAAACTACTTTCTTGAGTATGATATAGCTGGTAGTACAGTCCTTTTTGATCTAGGAGCTGAAAATGATTTCCTACTTCAACAACCCTCCCTTCGCTTAATACGATAATTTTATCCGCATTCTGTATCGTGCTAAGTCTATGTGCAATGATGACTCTCGTATTAGAAAGGCTCGATAAATGGTCATCAATTTTTTTCTCGGTTAAAGTATCTAGCGAACTTGTTGCTTCATCCAAAACTAGCATTTTAGGTTTCTTCACCAATGCTCTTGCTAAAATTAACCTTTGTCTTTGGCCACCTGACAAGTTTGCGCCGCCTTCAGATATTTTAGTGATAATCCCTAGGGGTTGTTGATTCACAACATCAACCATTTCTGATTTTTTTAAGGCATCCTCAATATTCATGCCATTTTCAATATTGCTCATAATAATATTTTCAAATATCGTATCATTGAATAAGCGAGATTCTTGTAAAACTGCTCCAATCTGCTTGCGGAACATCTTGAGGTTATAGTTTTGCAAATCAATGCCGTCATAATAAACGTGACCTTCAGTCGGTTGATATAATCCTAGGAGAATTCTGGCCAATGTACTTTTCCCGGAGCCTGATTGGCCCACAATCGCCACTTTTTCACCTTTTTTCACATCAAAAGAAATATCATCTAACACTTTTCCGCTAAACGAATCATAAGAGAATGATAGATTTTTCACCGTTAACTCTCCACTTATTTCGCCTTCAGACAAATAATTTTCTTGTTCTGGTTTTGATTTAATTACGTCCATTAATCTCTGGATGTAGGAACTTAAATTAATAAAATCTGTGTACATCGAACTAATCGAAATAATTGGTGCAATAAAAGCTGTTGACATTGTACTAAACGCAATTAAGGTACCTAATGAAAACTGTCCTTGAAGGAGGTAATGAGCTCCGACCCAAAGAACAAAAAGAGGTAGAATAAATTGCACTGAAGTTGAGAACGCATGGATAGAAGAAGTCCAGATACTTCTTTTTTCAGTCGTCTGCAACTGGTTGTGGAACTTAGTTTTCCAATTTTCAAAAACTAAAGACTCTAAACCTAGCATTTTCACATCGGATATTCCATAAATATTCTCAGCTAAATACCCTTGAACCTCAGCTTGTTCTGTTACCTGTTTGTCAGATAAATTTTTTAAAATCCTTGTATGTATTAAAAGGATCATGAGCAAAGCAGCTCCAACGGTAAAGACTATGATGCTCATTTGTACAGAGTAATAGAACATAATAGATGAGTAGGTAACAAGAAGGAGCATGTCAATTAAAAAAGTGACTGTATTCGTTGAAAGTATTTGCCTAATAAATGTATTTAAATTAGATCGAAAAATCAGGTCTCCACTGGAACGACTTTCGAAGAATTTGTAAGGCAAATGTAATAGTTTGTCAATAAAAATGGACATCATATCAGAATCCATCTTCGTTTGGATTTTAGCAATCACAACCCCTCTTATACCAGATAATAGTAAATTGAGAATGAAAATAGCCGATATAACCATCCCTATGGTCTTTAGGGACGTGAGCTCTTCTACCAACAAAACATGATCAGTGAACCATCTAGTAAGGAGAGGAATCGATATGGCAATTGCCTGCAAAATCATTGTAATAAGAAGGATGTATAGTAATAACTTTTTTTGCTTTTTCATGATGTCTATAAAAAACGGAAGATTCGAACTTTTCTTCTTTTTATTGAACGCTGGTGAAGGCGTCAGCGAAAGAACCCTCCCCGAAAAATACTGCTTAAATTCATCAATCTTATAGGCTCTTTTACCAGAAGCTGGGTTAACCACATAAAATGTATTCCCCCTAATCCCTTCAAGTACGACAAAATGCTTGTTCTCCCAATGTAGAATCAATGGTAAGGGTAATTGTTTCAACGATTCTGCATCAGTATTATATCCTTTGCCTTCGAGACCCTTCTTTTCGCCCATTAACAATAAATGATAGAAAGAACCTCCGCCTTTTGGCAGACCAAATTCATCTCTCAATTCATTTAATGAAACATGATGCTTATAGTAATTTAAGACCATCGTGACGCAAGCTAATCCACACTCGCTATGCTCCATCTGTTCAATATATGGTACATTAATTTTCATGATAGAAAGTCCCTTCTATGTTCTTTTTCAATCAATTATCAGGTTATAAGCCTATCAAATAAAAATCAACCGTTATTTACAAATATTATCAATTAAGGTACTTTCGCCCTATAAAGGTACTTTTTACCATTTTTGCATAATTAAGACTTTTTTAACAATTTTCACTTGTTTTTATTTTACAGGCTATTATATCCTGTAAAAGTATTGGTACATAAGTACTTCATACAAAAACTATTATTTCGAGGAGGAGAAACACATGTCTAGAAATGAAATTCTACAATCTATGAATGGAAACAGCCCAGCAGGTCCATCTATGATGGAAATCTCAAATGAGGAGTTAAAAAAGGTTATTGGAAGCGGGGATGTACAAGGTGAAACAACAACATTCCCTTGTTTCGCAGTTGCATACTATGGTGTACAAAGTTCAGTTTCGTGTGCATATGCTGCAGGTGCGGTTGTAGGTGTAGGTCTATCTGTTTGGAAATGCTAAACATTAAAAGGAGGTAAGAATATGAATCGTTCTGAAGTTCTACAATCATTAAATAAGTCTCAACCTGCGGGTGAAAAAATGCATACTCTTACTAGAGAAGAGTTAGAAAGAGTAAGTGGTGCTGGGGATGTTCAACCTGAGGCTACCCCTACAGTAGTTCCTTTTACTGGTGGTATTCTTTTCGGGGTTGGCATGACTAAATTATTCGGTTGTGGCAGTGGTAACTAATTTTTAATTGTTGATAATAAAACATCATAATGTACCCTACATTATGATGTTTTATTTTTTTATTACGAAGACGAGTCATATGATACACCTATTTAATCAATAAAGGAGATTAATTATGACGGTAGATCAAAATATCAAACCACCTCTTCTATCTAAAAGACTGTTAAAGGCCCTTTCATTAGAAGAGAGAGCAACTATTATCCTAAAAAATGAGGATATTGGCTTAACGGACGAAGAAATCAAACACCTAACTGATGATTGGAAAGATAAAGCATTACTAAAAGATTATGCATTAGATGCTAAACTGCGTGAAGTGAATTTAGACAGAAAGAGCTTTGCCAAAATACTACATATCTCCGCAGATCCAAATTGGACAAAACAATTTGAGGTAATAGAACAGCAGCAACCATATTGGATGAAATTAATTGATGAGGCTTTTACTTTAAATCGAGATCATTTAGTAAAAGATTCCGAGGATTTAAATTTAAGTTTTGCTTATCGGCCATTCCTATTATGGGCAAGATTCAAACTAGAGCAATATTATCAAGATCATCCAATCTTAGAAGAGCTCGTTAATTGGGATAAGCTCTTGCCATCTCTAATGTACAATTTAGCTTCTGGACTAACACAAGTGGGCGCTCGTACGTTTGTTTTAGAAATGCATGTTTGTAAAAAAATGAACGAACTACAAGGAGACACCCCTGAAGATCGCTTGCAATTTTATATAAGAGAAAAATTATTAAACCCAGATTATTTAGAGTTTATCTATGGTGAATACCCTGTATTAGCAAAAGTAGTTATGACCAAGACGGACTATTTTATTACAAACACGATTGAAGCTCTTGACCGATTTTTATCTGATTGGTCACTCTTAGGTGAAAAATTACATATAAAAGAGCATGTTCTTGAAAAAATAACAGCTGAGTTAGGAGATTCTCACCAAAAAGGGAAATCAGTGATGAAGTTTAAATTCACCAATGATTTAGAGATTCTTTATAAGCCGAAATCATTATCTCTTTCCCATGATTTTGGAAAGTTACTAGATTGGTTTAATGAGAAAGGTTTCGAACCGAAATTACAATCTTATAGCATCATCAGTCGAGAAGAGTATGCATGGGAAGAAAAAATTGAATACGTCGGGTGCGAAACAGAAAAAGAAATCGAGAACTATTACTACCGCTTAGGTGGTTTATTAGCTGTTTTATACTTAGTTCGAGGGACAGACTTCCATTCCGAAAACCTTATAGCAAAAGGTGAATATCCAATCTTAATTGATCTTGAAACATTGTTTCATCCAATATCAAAAATGAATTTTGAACCTAGTGCAGACCTTGCTGCAAAAGAAAAAATTCACAACTCTGTCCTAGGAACCGCCCTATTGCCCCATTTATCTTTTAGACGTGGAGATGGAAAAGGGATTGATTTAAGTGGAGTAAGTTCGACCGATAAAGAAATGCCGATCCCAATTCTTCAAGTTGAAGATTATGGTACCGATAATATGCGTTTTGTTCGAAAGCCAATCACATCAAAAGAGTCGGATCAAAATGTACCGAAACTTAACAACAAAGTAGTAGAAGCATCTGATTATACCGAGCAAATTGTAGCAGGATTTGAAGCAATCTGTGACATCGTTATGAACAACAAGGCCGAGTTAATCAAAGAAGAGGGCGTTCTTTCTGCATTCAAGGAGGACACTGTTCGAGTAATCATTCGCCCTACCCAGTTTTATGGTGACTTTATTTCGGAGTCTAGTCATCCTGATTATTTAACAGACTGGTTAGATCGTGAGAAGTTATTAGACCGATTATGGTTTACAAACCTTGATCAAAGAACCATTCCTTTAGAAATAAAAGATATTATGCATAATGATATTCCAGTCTTTTTCACCACAACAGATAGCGTAGATTTGGTATCGAGTACTGGCGAGCGAGTTCCGAATTTCTATGAACAATCCAGTTACAGAAATGTAATAGGTAGAGTTGAAGATCTTTCTCTTTTTACAATCGAAGAACAAATTGGGTGGATCAAAGCTTCATTGCTTAGCAATAAAAAAGAAGATAAATACCAAATAAAAACCAAAGAAGAAATCTTGTCCGAACAATCTTTTGATAGAGAGCTCTTTATTCAGGAAGCCGAAAAAATAGGCGATCTATTACTAGAGCAAGCAATATATGGGGAAAAGAATGATGCAACATGGATTAGCTTAGAGACAAACTATTATGGACAATGGCATGTCTCTCCATTAGATACTAGTCTTTATAACGGCATCGGTGGAATAACCTTATTTCTCTCTTATCTGAGTAACATTACACAAAAAGAGGCGTACAAAGACCTCGCTGATAAATCTCTTGAATCAATTTTGTATACACCTGCATATTCGAGTGATTTCTTTAGTGCGTATTTTGGCAAGGCCGCAGATATCCATGTTTTATCACACTATCTCTCTTTATTTGGGAAGAACAATCGGGTTGAAAATGTTGTAAATAACCGCATTGATCTACTATCAGACCATATTAAAAACAACTCCCATTTCGATTTACTAGGCGGTAGTGCTGGAATTATACAAGTCTTATTGAATGCGCATGAACAATTCGGGTCTACAAAAGCGTTACAGGCAGCACAGAAGTACGGCCAACATTTGCTAGAACATAAAGTTCAAATGAACAATGGATACGGATGGCCTGATACGAACAGTAACACATGCTTAGGTGGCTTATCCCATGGCACAAGTGGAATTGCCTGGTCTTTATTGCGTTTGTACGAGGCAACCAAACAAGAAGAATTTCTAGAGGCAGCTCTGCAGGCCATAGCTTATGATCGCTCCCTCTATAATCACAATCATAAGAATTGGGAAGACTTGAGAGAAGGAGACATGAAAGTCCAGGAGCACTCAGCAGCATGGTGCCATGGAGCGACAGGAATCGGATTAAGTAGATTACAATATATGAACTCTATACATGATCCTATGATAAAGGAAGAAGTCGGTCGAGCGATTACTGCTGTAGAAGAAGTTGGGATGGGCCGAAGTCACTGTCTTTGTCACGGAGACCTCGGGAATAGTGAATTATTTTTAAGTGCTGGTCTAAAGTTTAAAGACCAAAAATTAATAAATTTCGCGCATTCGATTGGGAGCAATGTGATTAAGGAAAAAAACGAGAATGGGAAATATTCAACGGGTGTCTCAAATAAAATTGAACTACCTGGAATGTTTCTTGGGTTATCAGGCATCGGTTATCAATTGCTCCGATTAGTTGACCCAGTTAGCATCCCCTCTATTCTTACATTAGAACCTAAAAAATAGTTGTTTAAGGTTGTCTCAAGAGAATTCAATCCTGAAATTGTGTTAATCATTGTTGTCAGATTGGCGGATTCTTTAACGAGACAACCTTAAATTTCATTATGAATGAACCTACGAAACATCACTATATTGTATTTTCTAATAGAATCTCTTCTTGAATCCCCTCCAAGAGATGTTTTTCAACTTTGGCATAGCCATAAGATAATTTTAACTCTTGATTCAAAAGGTCCTTTGCTTGTTTCAGAGCCTCTTTTGCTCCGTTGAAATCTTGCTGGAACGTTTTGTAAGCAGCTAAAGTACGGTAGTAAGAATAGGGTTCTTTATTCCCTATTAAGTCGATGTTCGATGGTTGAGATAATGACTGTAAATAATTATGGTTTCTATTAAACAAACAAAGATGGGTAATATACAAGTTAAACATGATATTAGTTTGAGGGTCAGACATAAGAACATCCTGACTTACCTTACTAATCGGTTTAAGAACATTTAAGGCTTCTGAATAATTTCCCACATCAAAATAGTAATAATATAATGGCAATCTTAGAATAGAATGTTTTTCATTTGCCATATTCAGATCATTTGATAAAAGATCTCGACTTTGTTCTACAACCTCTTTAGACCATTGGGACGGTTGTTTGTCAGATGAAAACTCTTGCAACAATAGTAAGCTTAGAATGTATTCATTCGCATTTTTATCGTTACGGTGTAGCATAAGGAATATGGAAGAATCCGATTGAGCAAAAGGGATAACAGTTATGACTCCTATCGCTATATTCATATACCCTAGGATATTGATAAAAAATAATGGATACATCCAGCTTAGGAGTAAAAATAAAATCCCAAAAGAAAAACTAAAAATTGGTCCTCCCAAAACAGACCATTTCCACCTAGTAGTTAAGTTATTAGTCGAGTCCCCAGGTAGAAAATGAACGACCCCACCAACTTTGGTCCAATCTTTATTTTCAGAGATTATTGTCCTATCCTTGCTTTTGACTATCCGAATAAACATCGCAGTCATTTCGATTACGGTCAAATTATTCTTCTTGCCCAAAAATACATGGCCTAGTTCGTGAAGAATCACAGCCATATTCCAAGCAAAAAAAACGAGTAAATAATTTAAAATAGTATGACTTTTTTCTGGGAATATGAAAGATAATAACACCATTAGTAGTATAAAAAACACATAAAGATAGAGAGGTCTATTCATTATTTGCTTCAATATCTTATCCTCCTCGATTCCTTGTAAATAAAGAATTTACATTGGTTTATTTTTATTTCGATATAGAAGAAACGTCCCATATACCCCAATAAAAATTAAGAAGTACATCAATAGATCAATCGTTGTTTGAGCATTTACTATATCAACTAAATTTAGAACGATTAGAACGACCGATCCGACAAACAAGGCATTATACATGGAGGAAACCGTTTTATATAGAATGAGCTTCCCTCTTTCATCTTGCCCTTCCTGACTTTTCTGGAAATTAAAAAAGTACATATTAGACAACACAACAACAAGCAATAATAAGGCAATTAGAAAGACAATCATGACTTACTCCTCCTCCTGGTATGCAAAAATATTATTTATGTCCTCTTCAAAAGCTAGAGCTATTTTAAAGGCAAGAGCCAATGAAGGGGTGTATTTATTCTTCTCGATATGCATAATCGTTTGTCTGCTAACTCCCACACGATCTGCTAAATTTTGCTGAGACCACCCTTTTATGGCTCGATAGACCGCAACCCGATTAGATAACATGGCATACCTCCTAAAAAATTAATTCTTCAGAACTTAATTCAATCATATATGGATGACCGAAAAATGTAAAGTATTTTTAACAATTAGTAAAAAAAACTATACTTTATAATAAGTTTTTATAACATTTCTTATCTAAACAAACTTTCTCAAACCTAATGCTAAAACGGAATAATAAGAGCTATACAAGACGTTATTGAAGACTTCTAGGGTTATGAAACGCTTGCAATTCATTATATTTAAGGTCCGGCAGCAACAAAAAAATTACAAAGAACCGACTGGTAATCATACCAGTCGGTTCTTTGTAATGAATGATTTTAATAACTTCTTTCGCCCAGCAAAGCATTGTTGTTCGTTTCTTCTACCCTGTTTCTTAAATCAGCGCCGGATGGATTTTGAAATACTCTAAGTCCAAATTCTGGTGCTACAGCAAAAAGGTGGTCAAAAATATCAGATTGTACTTTTTCATAGACATCCCACTGTACGGAATTTGTAAAGGCATATATTTCGATAGGCAAGCCGTGCTCACTATGAGCTAATTGTCTCACCATTAAGGTCATATTCTGATGGATTCCATCGTGATTTTTGAGATAATTGCTGATATATGCCCGAAAAACACCAATATTGGTAAGAGCCCTGCCGTTCACAGGATTGTCCCGATTAACTTGATTTTTGGCATTATATTCCGCAATTTCTCTTTCCTTTTGGATGATGTAATCTGATAGGTATTGCACTTTGATGAATTTTTCGATCATCTCCTCGGTACAAAACGTGATACTACTGGTATCTACGTACAAAGAGCGCTTGATTCGTCTGCCTCCTGAACTTTGCATCCCTCTCCAGTTGATAAATGAATCAGAAATAAGCGCATAACTCGGGATCATAGTAATCGTTTTGTCAAAATTTTGTACCTGTACGGTATTTAAAGAAATATCAATCACATCACCATCTGCTCCATATTTAGGCATTTCAATCCAGTCACCGACCCGAACCATATCATTGCCGGTCAATTGAATTCCTGCCACTAATCCTAGTAACGAATCTTTGAATACTAACATCAGTACGGCCGATAGAGCACCAAATCCACTTAATAGAATTAGAGGACTCTTCCCTATTAGATTCGAAATCACTAAGATGGACCCGAGAATCATAATGATTATGTTAACCACCTGAATATATCCTTTAATAGGCTTAACCTTAGATATTTCAAAGGTTTGATAAATATCATTCAGTGCATTTAGTAAGCTTTGAATAAAAACTAGCCCAACAATAATGATATAGGCAATCGCCAATTTCTCAATGATTGATTGATAGTTTGGAAAGATTGAAGAAAACGAATAAATAATGATTGCAGGAACAATATGGGATAACTTTCGAAATACTTGTCTGTCTAAAATGATTTTACCCCACTTGACTTTTGAGTTTGTCACAACCCGAGTAATGACCCTAATCACAATTTTCTTTGAAATAAAATTTGCAACGATACAGATAAGACCAATTAATAGAACCTTAATGATAATCGATAGATATTCTACTATTCTAGGATCTAGTTCCATATCTAGAAGTAAATTGTTAATGAATTGCATCTGTTCTCCTCCGTTTTCATTTACATCATAAGCAACTTTACGGGTAAAGGTCTTAACTGTCAATTCCTACTTTCTCAATAACGAAAAAACGGTACCTTAGCCCCTGAATTGTAGCGCTTACGTCAACCTGCGTTAGTCAAATGGAAGTGTTCATAAGTTACAAGTACGTTAAAAGGCAACCAACAAGGGTTAGTTGCCTCATTTAAAGTAAGTTTTGCCACGTGTTCAAATGTTACAACAACTGGGTCACAACTTCAATTGCCAACAGGTTAGAAAAACGGGTGATGAATAATAGGTTGGTCCACAATCCCCTTCATTAACCAAGGGTTAAGAAGTTTTCTACTTGACCTTTTTTATCTGATGTATTATTTGTTCCAAAATGCTTTTGCTTCTTCCTCAAGCACTTTCAACCTTTTATAATAATCAGGAAATTCGTTAAGATGAGCAAATGCAATTTTTCCAGTAGTAATAGGGTCATCCGCAGTAACATTTGTCAAATTGTATTTTCTACCATGCTCAAGTTCTGTATTCACTCCCATCCAGAACTCATTTAAATCAAATTTACTCTTGCTAAAATCAATGCCTAAAAGTAAAGCTATTGCTGCTGCCTCCTCTCTAGAAAAACTTGTTTTAGAAATATTTGAATTTTGGTTAGTACCATTAGAAATATTCCGGTAAAGAGGCTGTGTTACATAGTTATGCATTGGTGGCTTAACATAATATTGATTTTGATATGGATACATACCAGGGAGATCGTACATTTTTTTCATTCCCTTCACAGATATATAAAAACATCATATGAGCCGTATTAGGGAATGTTCTTCTATTAAGAATAATTTATCTTCGCAGAATAAAACACAATCGATTTCTTGCCAAAAACCCAGAAAATGTCAGTAAGACCTAGTGTACTATTCTCGAAAAGCCTCCATTTTCGTAATATAATATAAAATCATATCACTAGTTGATCTTAGGATAAACTAGTGAATTAGGTTTCATTTTCTCCTATTAAAACTAGAAGAACGAATGGTATAAACCTTCGAATGACGGATATGTTACAAAAAAATTCTCCATGTACATTGGAATGTTTAAATAGGTATTGCTTGTATCACTATCTAAATATTTTCCTGTCACTTTTTATTATACAAATCCACAAAAAGATTCTTATTTGAGTCAACCTGTGCTAAAAATACTTGATTAAGATCAGATACTCCTTGTTTTTGGATTTCCTTTTTCAACCATTCTTCCGTTAAACCCAATTCAGAAAGATTCTTATTTAAAATTTGCCCCTCAATCATTAAGAGAGTTGGTGCATGTTCTTGTTTCAGTACCAAACTTAATATTTGTGGAGTAATGGGTTGCTGGGAGGTTTTTTTCATGATACTAAGCTCACCATTGGTTTCCAATACCGCCATCTCTACATCAGCTATTTTAAAGATGCTTTTTTCTCTTAATAACATCATCAGTTCGTCTATGGTCAATTGATTTTTCTTCATCTCTTCTTCAAGAACTTCCCCATTTCTGATCATGATGGACGGCCTTCCGTCTGTCATTTGTTGAAAGCTTCTAGACTTTAGACCTATAAAAGCTAAAACTACAGGAAAAAGCCCCCAAACTGCTAATGAGGTAATTCCGTTTAATATTTTTACGTTTTGCTCGATCGACATTTCAGCAGCAATAGACCCGATTGTTATTCCCACGCAATAATCAAAAAAAGTAAGATGGGAAATTTGCCTTCTTCCCATTAAACGCGTTAAAAGTAGCAATACTACAAATGCAATGACAGAACGAATTAAAATAACGAGTACTTCTGGCACTAAATTTCCTCCACCTTTTGCAAATCTATCTTAGTATTGGGCATTATATGGATTAACATTCGATTTCTTGGAGGAAAATATGAAAAAGTATGCGTTTTTTTTATTAATAGCTATTATCTTATTAGTATTTACAAATCAAACTGGCAAAGAAGAGTTTAATGAAAAAATTGCAATCCTAGAGCAGTCTTTAAATAAAGAGGATTGGAATCTTGCAAAAAAACAAATGGAAGACTTGAGTAGTTATTATGATCATAATCTTTGGAAAGTACAGCTAGTCGGTGGAGAAGCGGAATATAAGGATCTTTATGAGACTTTTAGCAGATTAAGCATACTAATTGAGGAAAAAAATCGGACGGATTCAAAAGTGGAATTGCAAACTGTAAAAACACTAGTTGAACATATTTATTCATTATAGATAAGGATATTATGCTTAATCTATTAAATAAATGTAAGTATCTAAAATGCCAATAGCCATTAGAAAACCCTGATTTTAACTCATCATCACCTGAATCCATTATTCCTAATGGTTTCTGTGACCTATCTGATGAAAAAATAACGAGTATTCCGGAAGGAAACCGGAAGGAATTACTTGGAAGAACAGTGGCCTTTGCCTCCGTAGTTCATGACAATTAATTAAGAGCCCCCCAACTTAGGAAAGGCTCTCTACTCTACTTACTATTATATTTTTACTTCTCTTCTCCTAGAAACCGTGAACAGAACCCCACACATCCAAAGTCTATATGGTAACAAAAAAAGAGAGCTAGGCACTGCTTACCATGAGGGAGTGGCGGAAAAGTGCCCTGTTTTTCTTATTAACTTTAGGTTAACGTCTACATACGCATTAACGCGCCATTACGCTTTGGTAACTCTTGTTCGGTTATTTGATTCATTTTGCAAAAGTGGGCAAAAAATTGTTCTGCCAACTCTTTTTCCTCTGAGTCACTTTTCATCGATATGATATCTTGCAAAATTTGAGCCATCCATGAATTATCAAAATAACGGTATTTACCTGTATTCCATGTCATTTTTTCAGGAAGCTTTTCATTTACATAATATTCCCAGAAAAGCATCTGATCCGATTCCTGTTCTGTAAGTCGAAGTTTGTATATTGAATGAGCCGGAATATTTCCATCTTCACAAAGCTTCCCGATAAACTTTTCATTCACCATGTAGACACCTAAGATACGTCTGTCTTTTTCTGGTGCGTTGGCATCGATTGCTGTTAACAGGACCGCGCTATTTTGGTGCAAGCGGATAGGTTTGTTTGGCTTCCCCTTGTTACTCCCACTTTTTATTTCACCTGAGAAAACCTTCCAGTCTGACAACGAACGCTCTTGTTCTTCTGTATCACACCAAAAAACCATTTGTGATTCGGGATGAAGTTTATGATTTTTCATAAGTTTTTCATGCTCCAAACGAAGTTCCTGCTTTTTTCGTTGTAGTTTTCTTTCCTCTTCTTTCTTCCATTCTTCCTCCCTTCGCTCCTCTTCCTTTTTCTGTATTATTTTTTCTAGTGAATCCGCAACACTTTTATCATGTAGTTTTAAATGCTCTCCGAATACATCGGGAAAAACAAACTTCTTATTTTCGGTTGCGAAGTGTATTTCAATACTCGAATCATTATGGTTCACGATACTCCCCATGCCAAAACGCTTGTGTGTAACTTTCTTATCAATTAGATTCATTATTCTAGTCCTCCTTGTAAAATAAGGCTGTTTTCGTAAAGATGATGCTAAAATCTAGAAGCCACTTTAGCGCATGAACAGCTAGTTATTCGCTTTTTAATTTTAAGTTGCAAGCTCTTTCTCATTGTTGTATTTTATATTGCCAGTCAGAAATGAGCTTAGCTTAACGGGCTTTAATTTTTGAAAAGAGCCTAGAATAAAATCTCGTCTACAATTAGGTAGTGATTGATCATTTTATTCAACTAACTTCTCTTGGAGCTCACACAACAGTTTGAATTTTCCCGATTTATAAAAGGGTATTAAAAAAACGTATCCATGACTCTATTGCACAATTACACAGTAGAGTTCGGAATACGATTAATAAACAATTGTACGACTATTATAACATTTTTTTAAAAATAACACAAATTTATTATTGACAACATATTTTAGAACGAGGTAAAATGAAATTTTATTCTCCATACACACTCAAAATCACGTTGGAAAATGGATCTTTTTATTCCATGGAACACTGAAATTGAAAAAAAGCAGGATATCCCTTATTATCGGGAAGCCTGCTTTTTCTTTTAGTTTCTTTTTCTCGTTTTTTTACGAAACCAGCCTTCTTTTATAATGTTCTACGTACTTCCTCCGCCACTTATTGAGTATTCGTACTGTGCAGTTAGTATCTAAAGCATCACTGAAGTGACATTTTAAATTCTAAAAAGTATTCGTTATAGGTTCCCAGCAGCTCAAGGCCTAAGTTTTCATATACTTCTAAGTTCGTGCGACTTTCTTCGCGAGGGTAAAAACGTTCATCGTTTACCACTTCATCATCTAACAGTTCCCAGGCTGCCTTATTTGGTATCGCATATCCTACATAATCCGTATTTTGCGCAGCAACTTCTGCATCCAGCATAAAATTAATAAATTGATGAGCACCATCCACATTTAAAGAAGTTTTAGGAATAACCATGTTGTCGAACCATAAGTTTGAGCCTTCTGAAGGTACTGCGTAATTTAATTCTTCGTTTTCAAACATCATGTCTGCTGCTTGACCAGAAAATGTTACGGCAACGGTAGCTTCGTTATTAATCATCAGTGGTGTAATTTCATCCCCAATAATGGCTTTGACATTGCCATTTAGTTTCTTTAATTTTTCTAATGCTTCAAGTAGTTCGTTGTCGTCACGTGAATTTAGTGAATACCCTAAACTATTTAAGCCCATCCCGATGACTTCTCGTGCGCCATCCACTAGAAACACTTTGTTTTTTAATGCTGGGTCCCACAAATCGTCCCAAGAATCAAAGGTGATATGTTCTTGAATATCATTTGGGTTATAAACCACTCCAACCGTTCCCCAAAAATACGGAATGGAATATTTATTTTTCGGGTCGAACGGTAAATCTAAGAAGTAAGGATCAATATTTTGCAAATTGGACAGTTTCGAATGATCGATTTCGATTAATAAATCTTCTTCAATCATCGTTTCAATCGTATATTCCGACGGGACAACCACATCATAGGCTGAACCACCTTGTCTAATTTTCGTTAACATCGCTTCATTTGAATCGTAGGTTTCATATATCACAGAAATGCCCGTTTCTTCTTCAAACTGGTCGATAAGCGAAGGGTCTATGTATTCTCCCCAATTGTATACGACTAGTGTATCCTTTCCTCCAGCTGCGTTAGTTGCATCTAGTCTTGCAGCAACAAACGCAAGTAGACCGCAGGCGATTACAATTGCTAACATGGTATGAATTAAAGATTTCATTGAGTAGAGCCCCCCGTTTTTCTCGAGCGCATCGTAATGAAGTAAT
>Ga0180215_1001558_pt1 | contig 24977 bp, 24 predicted proteins | sample eDN3rd37CBELigBY_FD_128871 | JGI IMG/M metagenome (GOLD analysis project Ga0180215, IMG submission 128871) | Enriched backyard soil microbial communities from Emeryville, California, USA - eDNA 3rd pass 37_C BE-Lig BY (version 2) (version 2) | ecosystem: Environmental > Terrestrial > Soil >...
AACGCCATACTGACCGACTTGTGTTCTTGCTCACCTCGACAAACGAGGGAAAGCAGCACGTCACTATCAAGCACCAGCTCACAATCCAGCAAGGCCCGCTTGACACTAGACACCGACAAGCTCTCGTACCCGAGAGCGCAAACACTCAAGAACGCACCGCAGGCTCGCAACAACCACTCTTGAGCGGGGCCTTCCCCGTCAAGAAACAGATCGCGCACAGCAGTCGATACAGCTGGCCGGTACTCGGGGTCGGGCCATCGCGCAGCCGCAGCGGAGGCCATCTGATCGATCAATTCAAACAAGTCGACATGCTCGCCCTCACTTGCACCGGATTTCTCGACAAAAGCAGCAGCGGACGAGACAATAAAGGCGCCTCGTTCGTATAGCAATGCGCCAAGGCGGTCCTCAATGGCACTCCAAATATCAGCATACAGGTCGTCATCAATGCTCCGCGCAAGGAGATCCTCAAGGTGTTTCTTGACCTTGTCCTTACCCTGCAAGAGATGCTTCGCCCCCTTGCGCTCACTATTTAGAGCCTCCGCCTTCCCTTTATCGGTAAGTTCAAGTCTAGAGGAGACCTCTTCAATGAACCCCTCTCTCAACATCGAGGTAATAGCAGGTTCCAAGGTTGAGAGTCTCGGCGACCGACTGAGATGGAGTGCATTGCCGACGGCGACAGCAAGTTCGTTGCGACTCGCTGGCCTAGATTTCAAGACATCGAGCACCAGAGTCCGATAGACCGCCATGCGGATTTCGCCGAGTTCGTCTGGTCCCATCGCCATGAGGGTCAACCGGAGCGCGGCATCTTCAACTACGCGCCGGTCGCCTCCCCGAAGTCGCTCGAGACAGTCTTCAAGTTCGGTGCGGTAGAATTTCCAGGCCTCGATCGACTCAAACTCAGAACCATGCAGATCAACTTCGGCGATCTGCCGAACATCAAGAATTTCAACCTCAAGCGTCTTGCTCATCTGCTGTCGAATATTCGCCTTGATTTGCTCATTTCGATACTCAGACAGCTCATGCGTGAAACAAAAGTAGACGCGTTTGGCGGAAGGAGCAGACTTCAACAGTCGCTCGATGTCACCGAGCACCTTAGGTTCGAGATCGTCGCGCAGACTGGAACACACAAAGACCTCACGGCCCCTGAGCTGCCGCCCATCTCGTCCGAGGTCCCAGCTGGCACCCGTCGATACTACTGTGGCCCCACCCTCCAATTTGGATATAACAGCATTTGCATAGCGTTCGAAACGACTGGCGGACCGCTCCATCCGCAACACTTCGACCAGGATTCCGTGCGAAACCATCTTTGCTCTCCCCCAGTTTGGTTCACGCTACATGCTCTTCTTGCTCGCTCCGCCGCATCTCCTCCACCGTGGTGGAGCGGTTCCGCCCCATCCGCTTGCAGTGGTAGAGGCACTGGTCGGTCTTCTCGAAGAGCTCGTGCTTGAGCTCCGAGACGTCCGGGTAGGTGGCGATCCCCAGGCTCAGCGTGCACTTGAGCGGACCGAGCTCGGTCTGGAACTCGTGCTTCATCACCGCCTCGCGGATGCGCTCGGCGATGATCTTGCCGCCCGCCATGTCGGTCTCCGGCAGGACGATCGCGAACTCCTCGCCGCCGTAGCGGGCCACCACGTCGGTGGAGCGGGCGCAGCGGAGGAGGATCTTCGCCACGCCGCGGAGGACCGCGTCGCCGGTGGCGTGGCCGTAGGTGTCGTTGATCGACTTGAAGTGATCGATGTCGGTGAGGATGAGCGACACCTTGCGCCCGTTGCGCGCGGCGCGCGCGATCTCCTCGTCGAACTTCGCCTGGAAGGTGCGGTGGTTGAGCAGGCCGGTGAGACCGTCGGTGGTGGCCATCCGCTCGGTCTGGGCGAAGAGCCGCGCCCGGAGGAAGGCCTCGCCCGCCTGCAGGGCGATCACCTTGAGCATCCGCAGCGCGTCCGCGTCGAGGGCCCGCCGCCGCCGCGCGCCGCAGACCAGCGCGCCGATCGGCTCGTTGCCCGCGCGGATCGGCACCACCTTGAGGGAGAGGAGCCCGCGCACCACGGTGGAGGCGTCGAAGATCAGCGGCTTCTCGAGGAGCTTGAGCTCGCGCCCGGGGAGCACCACCTCGTGGCGGATCGCGTTGGCGACGAAGCCGTTGTTGTCGGGGAAGACCAGCCCCTCGAGCTGGGCGAACTTCTCCAGCCCCGCCACCTTCTCCACCCGGTGCTCCACCCGCCCCTCCTCGTCCTCGTTGCGGGTGGTGAAGGCGAGGAGGTCGAGGGGCGTGACGCCATTGGCGAGGCGGAGCGTGGTCTCCAGCACCTCGTCGATCTTGGTGCAGCGGTTGAGCTCCTCGATCGCGGCGTAGAACTGCTCCTTCTCGTCCCGGGCGCGGCGGATGAAGCCCATCACCCGCTCGGTCTCGATCGCCCGCAGCACCTCGCGGGAGGTGGCGGCGAGGAGCCGCTCGTCGTCGTCGCCGAAGGGGACCGGCTCGAGCCTGTCGGCGACGAGCAGGCCGCGCACGAACCCCTCCTCGTTGCCGGGCAGCCCGGCGCCGCGCCGATCGATGAGCGGCACCGCCAGCACGCTGCGCACGCCCTTGCGGCCGGCGTACCAGGTGACCCCCTTGATCTCGCCGCACAGGCGCATCGGCATCCGCCGCTTGAGCACCGCGCCGGCGATCCCCTCGTGCGCCTCGAAGGGCTCGCGGATCACGTCGTCCGCCAGCGAGCGGCAGTCGTGGAGGAGCAGCCGGCGATCGTCGGCGGAGAGGAGGAAGACCGCCACGGTGTGGGTGCGCAGGGCGCACTCCGCCACCTCGAGGGCGTTGCCCACCGCCTCCTCCACCTCCTTCACCGCGGCGGTGACCCACTGCTCGTTGTCCACCGGCTCGTCCTCGCCGGCGTGGAGCCCGAGGCGGTACTGCCTGGCGCGCTCCGCCACCTGCCTGCGCCGCGCCCGCTCGGCCAGGGTGCCGGAGGCGTTCTCCTCCGCCCGCTGCGCCAGCCCCACCAACCGGTAGAGCGCGGCGAAGACCACGAGGAAGAACAGGTGCGAGGCGAGCGTGAGCCAGCGGCTGCCGAGCGCCCCCGCCGCCGCGAAGATGGCCAGGTCGAGGGCGGCGGCGAAGCCGGTGAGCCCCAGGCCCACCCTCGGCGGGAAGAAGCCCACCAGGAAGGCCATGAGCAGGTAGATCACCGGGTAGAGCGGGCTGTCCACGCCGCCAGCCGGCAGCGCCACCGCGTAGGCGGCCACCAGGAGGAGCGCGCCGAACTCCGCCTCCTCCCACCAGGTGGAGGGCTGCGCGTCGGCGACGCGGCGGACGCGGCGCAGACCGAGCACGCTGATGCTGGCGAGGAGCGCGAGGAGCAGCCCGCCCTGCAGCGCCCCCAGCTCGTCGAGGCGGGAGAAGCGCCCCACCACCACCGCCGCCGCCACGACGACGCCGACCACCGCGGGAAGGAAGCGCCCGCACCGGCGCAACGCTCGGCGGAAGCCGGGGCTCAATCGCCCTCCTCCTCCAGCCGGAAGATCACCTCGCCGGGCCGGATCAGACCGAGCTCCTCCCGCGCGGCGCGCTCCAGCGCCGCGGGATCGTCGGCGAGGAGCTGGAGCTCGCGGCGCAGCTTCTCGTTCCTGCGGCGCAGCTCCTCGTTGCTCGCCTCGATCCCCTCGAGATCCGCCGCGAGGCGGCGGGTGTGACGCAGCCCCTTCGGATCGGCGGCGAGCCAGATCAGCGCGAGGACGGTGACGGCTGCGAGGAGGAGGTGGCGGGGACGCGGCATGGGATGGGCACTCGGGTGATATCGCCCATCTTTGTTACGCCGCCAGGAAGGGGGCGGGCAAACCGGAGGCTGTGGAGAACTAGCGGGTGCGCCCCCGCACCTCGCGCGCCCGCTCGAGGAGCAGCTCGGTGGGGGCGACGCCGGTGAGGACCGCCGCCGGCCGCCCCTCGCCGTCGAGGAACATCACCGCGGGAAGCTCGGGAATGGCGCCGAAGGGGCTGCGCCCCTCCGCCACCGCGGCGCCGCCGATCAGCACCGGGTACGGCGGTTCGGTGCCGAGCACCCAGGGATCGACGATCTTCTGGCCCTCCACATCGAGGGCGATGCCGATCACCTCGATCCCCTCGCGGCTCCCCAGGCGCGCCGCCTCGGCGACGAAGGGATCCATCGCCTGGCAGAGCACGCACCAGGTGGCGAAGAAGTAGACGAGGGTCGCCTCGCCCCGTCGCTCGTGGATCGAGTACGGGCGGCCGTCCACCGCCCGCGGCAGGGAGAGCCGGACCGGCTCGGGGAGGGGCGCCTTGCGGCAGGCGCCGAGGAGCAGGAGCGGGAGCAGCAGGAGGAGGACGGCGCGGCGCATCCCGCCCATGGTGCTCTCCCGCGGCGCGCTTGTCAGCCTTCTCGCGCGGAGGTGCGGACGCGGATCCCGATGGCGATGTCGCGGTCGAGGGCCAGCGTCGTCTCGCCCACGTCGATGACGAAGGTGGGCAGGCGCTGCCGGAGGACGATCTCGCAGCCCCCCACCAGCCCCAGCGACGCGAGCCGGTCGGAGCGGACCGGGTCCTCGGTGGAGACCCCCTCCACCACCAGGGTCGCGCCGGTGGGCGCGTCGACCAGCGGCACCACCGCGCCTGCGGCGAGCGCGGGGCGCCGCGCGAAGATCGAGAGGAGTCCCATCTTCAGGCTTCCTTGCGGCCCTTGAGCCACTTCGCGAGCTTGCCGGCGAGGCCGCTGTTGCTCTGCGGGAACGAATACCCGCACCCCGGGCAGCAGACGGTGCTGCATCCCTTCGCCATCGGGCAGGTGGGCCTGCAGCCCAGCCCCTCGGGATCGAAGTCGGTGCCGCAGAGCGGGCAGCTCTCGCGATGATCTGCGCTCATCCCATCACCCAGTGCATGAGGAGGTTGACCACGCCGCCCACCGCGACGGCGAACGGGAAGATGAAGGCCGCCATGGCGATGCCCGTCTTGAGGCCGCGCTCCTTCACGATCATGAAGAAGTTGGCGATGCACGGCACGAAGAGGGTGATCACCACCATCGCCACCACCACCTGGATCTCCCCCTCCACCCCGAGGGTGCCGGCGCGCATGCGCTCGTTGAAGAGATCGAACAGGCCGGCGGCGCCGTAGTCGCGGCGCAGGAAGCCGAGCACGAAGGAGACGCCCGCCTCCGGCGGCAGCCCGAGCACGCCGGTCACCACCGGCTCCACCGCGCGGATCACCCACGGCAGGAGGTTCAGGCGATCGGCCACCCACAGGACGAAGGTGCCGAGGACGAAGAGGGGCAGCGCCTCCTTCAGGTACCACTCGATCCGGGCGACCGTCTTGATCACCACGTTGGAGAGCTGCGGCCGGCGGATCGGCGGGAGCTCGAGGAGGAAGTCGGAGGTCTGGCCCGGCAGCACCTTCGAGGCGAGCCAGCCCACCAGCAGGATCGTCCCCACCACGCTCCCCGACCAGAAGAGCGCGCCGGTGAGGGAGATGCCGGAGAGCATGCCGAGGATCACGCCGAGCTGCGCCGAGCAGGGCACGCCCAGGGCGAGGAGGAGCGTCACGATCACCCGCTCCTTCTTCGTCTCCATGATCCGGGCGGTCATGGTGGCCATGGTGTCGCAGCCGAGGCCGAGCACCATCGGCAGCACCGCCTTGCCGTTGAGCCCCATCCGCTTCATCAGCCGGTTCGCGACCACGGCGAGGCGGGGCAGGTAGCCCGAGTCCTCCATGATCGAGAAGGCGATGAAGAAGGTCATCACGATGGGGAGGACGATGGCGATGCCATAGGAGAGCGCCATCGAGACCAGACCGTAGGCGCCCACCAGCAGGCCGCGCGACTCCTCCACCGGCACGCCCGGCGGGCCGGCGAGGAACTCCTGCACCGCGCCCGCGGGGACGATCGCCCGGATGAGCCAGTCGGTGGCGGGGACCACGTACTCCGCGAAGAAGACGTTCTCCAGCCAGTCGACCAGGAAGCCCGCGCCGAAGACGCCGACGAAGTAGTAGGCGACCACCAGCACGGCGGCGAGGAAGACGAAGCCGCCCACCGGGTGGACGGAGGCGTCGCCGATCCAGCGGGCGATCCGGGCGCCCGATCCCTGCGCCTCGCCCCGGCGCATCACCTTCGCCGCGAGGCGATCGGCGGTCTCGAGGCGGGTCCTGCCGAGGACGGTGCGCAGCGGCAGCTTCAGCTCCTGCGTGAGCGAAGCCCGCGCCGCGGCGGCGGCGTCGCGGACGGGCGGGGCCAGGTGCCTCTCCGCCCACCGCTCCATCGAAGCGTCGGCGAGGAGTAGAAGTGCGAGGGCGCGGCGGGTGATCCCCGTCTCGGGAAGGTGCGGCTCGAGCGCCGCCACCGCCTTCTCCACCGGCTCGGGATAGGCGATCCGCAGCGAGGCGGGATGGGCGGCGGGGATGGCCCGGGCGAGCTCGTCGATCCCCTCCTTCGCCACCGCCACCGTGCCCACCACCTCCACGCCGAGGGCGGCGCGCAGGGCGTCGACGTCGAAGCGGATGCCGCGGGCGCGCGCCTCGTCGAGCATGTTGAGGGCGAGGACGAAGGGGACGCCCGCCTCGGCGAGCTGGACGGAGAGGAGGAGCGCGCGGCGCAGGTTCTTGGCGTCGCCCACCTGGACCACGCGGGCGCCCTTCTCCGCCACGAGGATGTCGCGGGCGACCTCCTCGTCCTCGCTCATCGCCAGCAGGTTGTTGGTGCCCGGCGTGTCGATCACCTGGTGGTCGGCGCCGGCGATGGTCGCCCTGCCCCGGGTGAGCTCCACGGTGGTGCCCGGGTAGTTGGAGACCTGGGCGTACCTGCCGGTGAGGGCGCCGAAGACGACGCTCTTGCCGACGTTGGGGTTGCCGACGAGGAGGACCTTCGCCTCCGCGGGGAAGTGCTCCTGCGCGGACCCGTCCGCGGGAAGGGGTGCAGCCACTTACGCCCTTCCCTTCCTGCAGCTGGAGCAGATGCCGTAGAGCTCCATCTTGTGGTCCTTGACCACGAAGCCGTGCTTCTTCGCCACCGCCACCTGGAGCCGCTCGATCTCCTCGTTCTCGAACTCCACGATGAGGCCGCACCGGGTGCAGATCAGATGATCGTGGTGGTCGCCCGCGGTCTCGTAGCGGGTCTGCCCGTCGCCGAAGTGGCGCGGCTGCGCCAACCCGCACTCGGTGAGGAGCTTCATGGTGCGGTAGACGGTGGCGGCGGAGATGCGCGGATCCTGCTCCCGCACCCGCGCGAGCAGCTCCTCCACGTTGAGGTGACCGCCCGCGGCGAAGAAGGTGTCGACGATCAGGTTGCGCTGCCGGGTCTGCTTGAGGCCCTTCTCCACGATGTAGCGGTTGAGGACCTCGATCGGGTCGAGGTTGCGCTCCGCGTGCTGGCTCACCGTCTTCTCCTCCCGCTGGCTGGAGGGGCATGCAAATGAAAACTGTTCTCAAATCTCAGCCGTTACGTAACACCGGCGATGCAACCCGTCAACGCGCTCGCACCCTCCCCGGCGCGGGCCCGCGCGCACAGCCGCCTTGACACCACCCCCCTCCCCGCGGATCTTCCGCGCCCCATGCTGCTCCGCGACCCCGCCGACGTCCCCGCCCCCGTTGCCATCGCCCTCGCCGACTTCTGCAGGCGCGCCGGCAGACCCTCCTCCGCCGACGAGGTCCGCCAGGCCCTCGCCCGCCTCTCCCCCGACGAGGATCGCGCGGTGCAGCAGCTCTGCGCCGGCGAGCCGGCGGCCCGGCCCCTCTCTCCCCACGCGGTGATCGACGTGGTCCGGGGCCTTCCAGCGGCGGAGGCGGCGCGCCGCGAGGAGGCGGGGGTGTACGGGGCGATCGCCGCGGAGGCAGCGGCGGAAGCGGCAGCGCGGCCCGCCGCGCCGGGCGGCCTCGCAGCAGAGGTCGCCGCCGCCGCGCGGGAGCAGGGGGAGAACCCCTTCGCCCCCGGCGACGAGAGCCAGCGGGCGCGGATCCGCGCGGCGGTGGCGCGCGCCGCGGGCGACCTCGAGCGGGCGGCGGACGAGCTCGGCCTCGAGGACGGCGCGGCGCTCCGGCGCCTCGCGGCGAAGCTGGGGGTGCTCGACGAGCTGCTCGGCGTCCAGGCGGCGGCCCCCGCCGCGAAGGAGAAGCCGCAGCGCAGGAAGAAGACGCCGGCGCTCACCGGGCCGATCCGCCGCACCCGGGCGGAGGTCGAGGCGATGCGCGCCGCGAAGGAGAAGGAAGAGGAGCCCGCGGAGGAGGCGCCGCCCGCGCCGCGTCCGGGCCGCAGCCCCGCCGCGCCGCAGTTCGGCCGCTACGTCACCGGGCAGGCGGTGCGCCGCCCGTGGGCGGAGCTCGAGTCGCCGGAGGGGAGCGCGGTGCTCGAGGGGCTGGTGGCCGAGCTGCGCGCCAACCGCCGGCAGATCGTCGATCGCCTCGGCGTCCTCTACGCCCGCCCCGACGGCAAGCCGATCGGCGAGGCCGATCTCGATCGCCTCCTCGCCCGCCACGACCTCACCGACTGGCTCCGCAGCGTGGAGCGGGAAAACCTCCGCATCCTCCTCCGCCAGAGCCGCGGCTTCCTGCCGCCGGTGCGCCGCGCCCTCCAGCTCGAGCCGCGGGAGCTGCAGAAGCTGCTGCGCCTCCACAACCTCGAGGCGGACGTGCGCGAGCTCAAGGAGCGGACCCGCGAGGAGGCCCGCGCCGACAGGCCGCTGGCCGAGCGGCTCGTCCTCGCGGCGGAGAAGGCGGAGCAGCTGGAGGACGCGGGCGTCCTGGCGGAGCTCGACGAGCGCAACCTGGCGGAGCTGCGGCCGGCGATCGAGGCGGTGGCGGCGGAGGGGACGAGCACCGAGCCCACGGTGGTGGTGGAGCTGGCGCGGCGGCGGCTTGCGATCGAGCCGCGCGCCTGGCGCAAGGCGCTGCGGCGCTACCGCCTCGCCTGGCTGGCGGCGGAGATCCTCGGCGTCCCGCCCCCGGAGGAGCCGCGGGCGAGCCGCACCACCGGCGAGGTGGAACGGGAGGTCCCGCCGCGGAGCAGCCTGCCCCAGAAGCCGCGCTTCGGCGCGCCCCGCCGCGAGGTGCTGGTGACGCGGATCGGCGCGGAGGGGGAGCGGCCGCGGCGCTTCGGCGCGGGTGCTGCGATCGGTGGCGAGAGGCCGCCCCGCCGTTTCGGAACGAGCGCTGCGACCGGGGGCGAGCGGACGCCGCGGCGCTTCGGCGCGGGTGCCGCGTCCGGCGGCGAGCGTCCGCCCCGGCGCGTCGGCGCGGGCGCGGCCTCCGGCGGTGAGCGTCCCCCCCGGCGGTTCGGCGCGGGCGCGCCCTCCGGCGGTGAGCGCCCGCCCCGGCGGTTCGGCGCAGGCGCGGTTTCGGGCGGCGAGCGCCCGCCCCGGCGCTCCGGCGCGGGCGCCGCGCCCGGTGGTGAACGGCCCCCGCGGCGTTTCGGCCCGGACCATGCCCCCGGCGGCGCGCGGCCGCCCCGCCGCCCCGACGCAGCCGGTCGCCCCGCGCGTCGCGAGGGTGGCGATCGCCCCGCCCGCCCCGGCGCGGGCGGGAGGCCTTCCGGCCGCGGCCCCCGCGGCGGGAAGAAGGAAAGCTGATCGCGTTGTTGCCCACTCGACTGTCGATTGAACGACAGGGCTCCTTCCATTACATCTCCGCCATGCCCATCTACGAGTACACCTGCGACCAGTGCGGCAACACGACCGAGCAGATGCAGAAGGTCTCCGACCCCGCGCCGGAGACCTGCCCGTCCTGCGGCGCGAAGCACAGCCTCTCGAAGCTGGTGAGCCGCTCCTCCTTCCAGCTCAAGGGCGGCGGCTGGTACGCCGACCTCTACAGCTCGACGAAGAAGGACTCCGGCAGCGGTGGCAGCTCCGCCGCCTGAATCGCCGCCGCGGTGCAGCGACGCCGAGGTCGGTCACGCCCGTGGCCGGCCTCTTCTCGTTTCGTCGCGCCGCGAACGATCCGCACACAAAACACCTGGACGAATGGCGGCAAATCAGGCAAACTGATTGCGGCAGCAAACCAGCCGGGCGGTTGGCGGAAGATCCCGCCTGGCGCTAGTGTTGGGCGAGGCGAACGGACTCCTGCCCTCCGTTCGCCGTCCTCGTGCCTTCAAGACCGCCCAACGAATCCCCGCCCCGCACGCAGCACGAGCCCATCGTCGCTGGCGTTCCCGTCTTCCGGCCCGGCTCCGCCGTCCCCGCCAGCGTGCCGCCCTTCCTCGCGCGCCCGGTGCGGGAGATCGCGCCGCCGCGCTCGCTCCGGAAGAAGCGGCAGCTCTCCCGCACCCTGCGCCTCTCCAGCCTGGAGGGGATGACCGCCGAGCTGATCACCTCCACCGTCGGCGGCTCGATGCTGGTGGCGTGGTCGATCTTCCTCGGCTGCAGCCCGCTGCTCATCGCGCTCCTCGGCGCCCTCCCCTTCCTCGCCCAGGTGGTGCAGTTCCCCGCCGCCTGGCTCACCTCCAGCTTCGGCAGCAAGCGCGTCGCCATCCTCGGCTACACGATCGGCAGGCTGGTCTATCTGCCGCTGGTGGCCCTCCCCTTCCTCCCGGTGGCGCAGGAGGTCCAGCGCGCGCTGCTGGTTGCCATCGCCGGCCTCGCCGCGGCCTTCACCGTCCTCGGCACCAACGCCTGGGTGGCGTGGATGGGCGAGGTGGTGCCCAACGCGGTGCGCGGCCGCTACTTTGGCAGGCGCCTCTCCCTCGTCACCCTGAGCGGCGCCGCCGGCACCCTCAGCGCCGGCCTCCTCCTCGACCTCGCCCGCCGCGGCGGCTGGGAGGCGTGGGCGCTCTCCGGCCTGGCGCTGGTGGCCTGCATCGCCGGCGGAACCACCCTCCTCTTCCTCCGCAGGCAGCAGGACGTGCCGGTGGAGCGGCGCCGCGCCGCGGCGGGCTTCGACGTGCGCGCGATGGTGGCGGCGGTGCGGGATCCCGCCGCGCGCCCCTTCCTCCGCTACCAGGTGGCGTGGAACGCGGCGATCGGCGTCTCCGCCAGCTTCTTCGCGGTCTTCATGGTGCAGGACCTGAAGCTGGGCTTCGCCCTCATCGCCCTCCACGGCGTGGCGGTGGCGGGGATGCGCGTCCTCGTCTCGCCCCACTGGGGCAGGCTGATCGATCGGGTCGGCGCCCGGCCGGTGCTCGTCCTCTGCTCCTTCGCGCTGCCGGTGGTGCCGCTGGTCTGGCTCCTCCCCACGCCGCGGATGGTCTTCTTTCCCCTCGCCCTCGACGTGCTCCTCGCCGGCAGCCTGTGGGCGGGACACGTGCTCGCGGTCTTCGAGCTGCCCCTGGCCACCGCGCCCCGGGACCGCCGCCCCTACTACCTGGCCGCCTACTCCACCGCCGGCGGCCTCGCCTTCGCCGCCGCCTCGGTGGTGGGCGGGCTCCTCGCCGGCGCGCTCCCCGAGACGGTCCACGTGGCGGGCGCCGCCCTCGACAAGCTCCAGGTGCTCTTCGTGATCTCCGCAGCGGGCAGGCTCCTCTCCGCCCCGCTGGCGCTGCCGATCCGCGAGCCGGGATCGCGGCCGCTCGAGGCGGTGTGGCAGCTCCTCGCCGATCGGGTCGCGCTCCACCGCGCCCAGCTCGCCCGCGCCTTCGCCACCGCGCGCCGCTGACGCTACTGCGCCGACTCCCTGCCGCGTGCCCCCGCCGGAACCACGACCGCGGGCGCGCCGCGCAGCGCCGCCAGCATCCCCGGCGCCCGCTCCCGCGCGTCGCGCAGCATCCCCAGCGCCTCGTGGATCGCCGGCTCGATCGCCCACGCCTTCTTCTCGTCGCCGGCGAAGTCGGCCCGCGCCCGGGGCAGCAGCGCCTCCCCCTCGGCGATCGCCGCCGCCGCCCGCTCCTGCAGCGCCGCCAGCACCGGCACGATCCGCGCGGGATCGCCCGCCCCCGCCGCGGCACGCTCGGCGAGGATCAGCGCCCCCTGGAGCGCCGCCGCCTCCCGGAAGAAGCGGTCGTAGCGCTCGTTCTCCGTCTCCACCCACGAGAGCCGCAGGGTCGCGAAGGGCGCCTCCGCGCCGACCAGCTCCGGGCTCACGTCGCCCGGGTCGAGCACCACGCGGCTCCCCGCGCCGCAGCCCGCCGCCGCCAGCGCCACCCACACCAGCCGCCTCACGGCAGGTGGGCCTCCCTGCAGGGATGATCGAGGGGCAGCACCGTCCAACCCGCCGCCCGTCCCTCCCGCGCCAGCGGCGTGTCCGGATCTTCGGCCGGGCAGATCACCAGCCGGTGCGCCGCCGCCTGGAGCAGGTGGAGATCGATCGCCCCGTTCCCCACCGCGAGCGCCGGCGGTCCGCCCAGCATCCGCAGCGCCCATTCGACCTTCCCCTCCTCCGCGGGAAGCGGCAGCACGAGGCGATCACTCAACCGCCCCTCCACCACCTCCACCGCCACGCCCGCCGCGTGGTGGACGCGGAGCGCCCGCGCCGCCGCCTCGATGAGCCAGCGGTTGGAGGCGGAGACGATCGCCACCCGCACCTCCGCCGCCACCAGCGCCTCCACCAGCTCGCGCATCGCCGGAAAGAGACGCCGCGCGAAGTGATCGCGGAAGAAGGCCGCCGCCCGCTCCCGCACCAGCCGCTCCTCCAGCCCCGCCATCGCGGTGACCGCCCAGCCGTAGGCGTCCACCGGATCGCGGGCGAGCCGCTCCTCGTAGCGCCGCCACGAGCCGGCGGGCAGGAGGGCCTCCCGCTCCAGCTCGCGCAGGAACGACTCGCCGATGTCGTCGGCCCAGAGGGTTCCGTCCGCGTCGAAGGCGGCGGTGCCGCCCGCCTCGACGGCGGCGCGCACGGTGGCGTGGAGATCGAGCATGGAGGCCATCTGCCCAGAGCCGGAGGGGCGCCGTCAACCCGCCCGGACGCGGCGGTGTCGCCCACCCGCTCCTCTCAGACCAGCTGCGGCGGCTCCGCCTCCGCGGGCAGCGACGCCGCCCGCCGGGGCCGGCGCGCGGCGCGGCGCCGCCGCCCCGCCTTGCCGAGGCGCGGCACGAAGTCGCGCTTCCAGATCCGCACCATCGCCGTGAAGATCGAGCCGATCAGCGGCCCGAGCAGCGCGCCCGCGGGCCCGAACGCGGCGATGCCGCCGAAGATGGTGACGAAGATGAGCAGCGGGTGGAGCGCGATCCGCCCCTTGGCGAGGAACGGGCGGAGCAGGTTGTCGATCGAGCCGATCACCAGCACGCCCCAGGCGAGGAGGAAGATCCCCTGCCAGGCCTTGCCGGCGAGGAGGAGCCCCACCCCCGCGGGCACCCAGACCAGGCCGGTGCCGAGGATGGGAACCAGGGAGAGGAGCGCCATCAGCGCCGCCCAGGCGAGCGGCTGCGGCAGCCCCACCAGCCAGAAGCCGATCCCGCCCGCCACCCCCTGGAGCAGCGAGGTGACGAGGTTGACGTAGATCATCGTCTGCGCCACCGAGCGGAACTCCTGGAGGAACTCCCGCTCGTAGCGCGCCTCGAGGGGGGAGAGCCGCGCCGCCTCGGCGAGGAGCCGCGGCCCGTCGAGGAAGAAGTAGTACATCGACACCACCACCAGGAAGGCATCGACCACGAGGACGGTGGTGGCGCCGAAGACCCCCGGCGCCAGCCCGGCGAGCCAGTTGGCGGCGGAGGCGACCAGCCGCTCGAGCTGGTTGGCGATCCCCAGCTCGCGCAGGTGCGCCGCCAGCGGCTCCAGCGAGGGCGGCACCCGCCCCCCGAGCAGGTCCTCCAGCCCGCCGGGGCCGAGGAGGTCGCGCGCCTGGGAGAGGAGCGCACCCGCCTGCCCCGCCAGCAGGTAGATCGCCCCCGCGGCGGGGAGGAGCAGGAGCAGCAGCACGCCGCACGAGGAGAGCGCGGAGGCGAGCCGCCGGCGCCGCGCGCCGAGGAGGCGAACCAGCCGCTCGTGCGCCGGCGCGAAGAGGATCACCACGAAGGCGCCCACCAGCACCGGGATGACGAAGGGCGCCACCACCTCGTAGAAGAAATAGAGCGTGACCGCGAACGCCAGCGCGAAGGCTACATTGGACCACCTGGATGCCTGCGCCGCCGCCACCCGGCAAAGCTAGGCATCCGCCCGCGCGCCTGCCCGCCCGGAAGCTCTCCGCGGGCGCGCCCGGCTCTGCTACCCTCGCCGCGTGAACCAGGCGATCGGCGCAGCCGCAGGCTTCTTCCGGGAACTCGACGTCCACGTCCGGGCGCGCTACCCGCTCCTCTGGCTGGTGAGCCCGGAGGAGCAGCGGATCGACGGCATCCTCGATCAGCTCGCCCGCACCCACGGCAAGTCCTTCTACAGCTGGTCGGTGACCCGCGGTCTCGCCCGCGTCACCGCCGGCAAGCTGGAGCGGGCGCAGAAGAAGTCCGACCCGATGGAGGTGCTCGACCAGATCGAGCAGCTCACCGTCCCCGCGGTGATCGCCCTCAAGGACTTCCACCCCTTCCTCGCCGATCCGCAGATCGTCCGCCGCCTCCGCGAGCTGGCCGGCCACCTCAAGGGGACCTACAAGACCGTCTGCCTCGTCTCGCCCACGCTCCACCTGCCGCCCGAGCTGGAGAAGGAGATCACCGTCCTCGACGTGCCGCTCCCCGACACCACCGAGCTGCTCCAGCTCCTCCAGGAGATCGTCGGCGTGGTGCGCGAAGGCGGCAGGGTCACCATCGATCTCCAGCGCGAGCAGGCCTTCCAGCTGGTGCAGGCGGCGCGCGGCCTCACGCTCGCCGAGGCGGAGAACGCCTTCGCCAAGGCGGTGGCGGTGGACCAGCGCCTCTCCGCCTCCGACCTGCAGCTCATCCTCGACGAGAAGAAGCAGGTGATCCGCAAGAGCGGCCTGCTCGAGTACTTCTCCGAGCAGGGGGATCTCGGCGCGGTGGGCGGCTACGACGAGCTGAAGCGCTGGCTCGGCCGCAGGCGCAACGCCTTCACCGACGCGGCGCGCCGCTTCGGCCTCCCCGCGCCCCGCGGGCTGCTGCTCCTCGGCGTGCAGGGCTGCGGCAAGAGCCTCACCGCCAAGGCGGTGGCGAGCACCTGGGGCCTGCCGCTGCTGCGCCTCGACATGGGCCGGATCTTCGCCGGGCTGATCGGCTCGTCCGAAGAGAACATGCGCAACGCGATCAAGGTGGCGGAGAGCGTCGCGCCGGTGGTGCTCTGGATCGACGAGATCGAGAAGGGGCTCTCCGGCCTCTCCTCCTCGGGCAACACCGACGGCGGCGTCACCTCCCGCGTCTTCGGCCACTTCCTCACCTGGATGCAGGAGAAGTCGGCGCCGGTCTTCGTGGTGGCCACCGCCAACCGGATCGACACCCTGCCCCCGGAGCTTCTACGGAAGGGGCGCTTCGACGAGATCTTCTTCGTCGATCTCCCGCAGGCGAGCGAGCGCGCGGAGATCTTCGCGATCCACCTGCGGCGGCGCCGGCGCGATCCGGCGCGCTTCGATCTCCAGCGGCTCGCCACCCTCTCGGAAGGCTTCTCCGGCGCGGAGATCGAGCAGGCGATCGTGGAGGGGCTCTACGAGGCCTTCGCCGAGGGGACCGATCTCGCTCAGGCCCACCTGGAGCGCGCGCTCGCCTCCACCCAGCCCCTCTCGGTCACGCTGCGCGAGGAGATCGCGCGGCTGCGCGCCTGGGCGCGGGAGCGCACCCGCCCCGCCTCCACCCCCGTTCCCGCTGCCAACGACGCGGTGGTGCTGCCGTGAAGCTGCGCCGCTTCCGCCACCTCGAGGGGCAGCGCCCCGCGCCCGAACCGGCGTCGCCGCTGGTCGTCGGCGCGCCCTGCCCCGACAGCGCGGTCACCTGCGCCCGCTGCGGCGATCCCCTGCCCGATCCCGACGCTGCGTGCGCGCGCTGCGCCGCCGCCCCCAGCGGCAGGCACGTCGATCGCTTCCGCCTGGTGGCGGGCGCCGACCCGCTCCCCCTCGGCCGCGAGGTAGCGCCGCGCCCCCCCGGCTCGGAGATCGCCTCCACCGTCCCCGCCTGGCGCGGCGAGGCGCTCCCCCCGGACGTGGCGGCCGAGGTGCAGCAGAAGCTGGGGCTCCCCGATCCCGCCCAGCAGCAGCCCCAGCGGGAGGACCTGCTCGCCTGGGCGGAGCGCCAGCTCCAGCAGGAGCGCACCCGCAGCGCGCTCTGGTGGGTGGGGGCGATCTTCTTCGGCCGCCGCATCGTCGCCAACCTGGTGGGGCTGGTGGCGGCGCTCGCCGTCCTCGGCTTCCTGTTGCTCTGGCGCGCCTGCGCCGGCTAGGGAGGCGAGAGGTTGGGCATCCGCGGATCGATCGGGTTGCGATCGTCCGGGTTGATGCCGGTGGAGCGCGCCGCCGTGCCCCGCGCCCCCAGCCCGTGCCGGTAGATCCCCACGTTCCTGTCGAAGTTGCCCGGCGCGTTGCCCTGCATCACGCCCGGCACGTGGGAGGGCAGGTGCGGCGCCACGTCGCGCCGCCCCACCCGCAGGTTGGCGAAGATCCGCGCCTTTCCCATCGCACCCGCCTTCAGGCCCCGAGGCCCATCATCGGCGCGTGCCGCTGCTCGATCACGCGCCCGTTGCCCAGGAACATGTGCACGCCGCAGGGCAGGCAGGGATCGAAGGAGCGCACCGTCCGCATGATGTCGATCCCCTTGAAGTCGTCCTGCCCGTTCTCCTCGAAGATCGGCATCCCCTGCACCGCGTCCTCGTAGGGGCCGGGGGTGCCGTAGCTGTCCCGCGGGCTCGCGTTCCACGGGGTGGGCGGGTACGGGTGGTAGTTGGCGATCTTCCCGTCGCGAATCACCAGGTGGTGGGAGAGGACGCCGCGCACCGCCTCGTGGAAGCCGCAGCCGATCGCCTCGTCGGGCACCTCGAACGCCTGGAAGGTCTTGACGTCCCCCTGGCCGATCCGCTCGAAGGCCAGCTCGATGAACCAGTAGGCCATCGCCACCACGTACGCCACGAAGTACGCGCGGGCGCGATCGCGCTCGATGGTGTTGGCCCACTGGGGCACCTTCCACTCGAACTCCATCTCCGGCAGGGTCGCGGTCTTCGGAAGCTGCATCTTCACGCTGTTGCCGGTGGCCTGCACGTAGGGCGTCTTGACCAGGTTGGCGAGGGCGGTGACCCACAGCCGGGCCAGCGGCCCGCCGCCGGTGTCGAGGGCGAGGTGCTCGCCGGTCTTCGCGTGGTACCAGCGCGGGCTCATCACCCAGCTGTAGGGCCCCTTCTCCAGGTCGCGCTTCTGGGGCGCCGGCAGCGTGGTCTGGTTCCACGGGTGGCGCTGATCCACCGGATTGCCGAGGGGATCGCGGGCGACGAAGGTCTCCTCGCCCACCCAGTCCTCGTAGAACGAGTTGCCGAGGAGGATGCGGATCCCGAGGTTGATCTCCACCAGGTCGGTGGTGACCAGCTTGCCGTCCACCACGATGCCGGGGGTCACGAACATGTCGCGCCCCCACTTCGTCATGTGCTCGTAGCGGTAGTCGACTGTCTCCGGGTTCTGGAAGGAGCCCCAGCAGCCCAGCAGGATCCGCCGCTTCCCCACGTTCTCGTAGCCGGGCAACGCCTCGTAGAAGAAGTTGAAGACGTCGTCGTTGAGCGGCACCAGCTTCTTGGCGAACTCGGCGAAGCGGAGCAGGCCGCCCAGATAGGCGGTGAAGATCTGCGGCGAGGCGACCGTTCCCGTCCCCCCCGGGTAGAGCGTGGAGGGATGCACGTGGCGCCCCTCCATCAGGCAGAACATCTCCCGCGTCACCCGGCTCATCTCCAACGCCTCGCGGTAGGTGGAGCCGGTGAACGGGTTGTAGCTCCGCATGATGTCCGCGATGGTGGCAAAGCCGTGGACGTGCGCGTTGGGCGCGGGCGTCTTCTCCGCCTTCTCGAGGAGCGACGGATTGGTCTCCCGCACCATCCGCTCGCAGAAGTCCACGAAGACCAGGTTGTCCTGGAAGATCGCGTGGTCGAACATGTACTCGGCGGCTTCACCCAGGTTGAAGATGATCTCCGCCATGGGCGGCATCTTGATGCCGTAGGCCATGTTCTGCGCGTAGACCGAGCAGGTGGTGTGGTTGTCGCCGCAGATGCCGCAGATGCGGCTGGTGATGAACCCCGCGTCGCGCGGGTCCTTCCCCTTCATGAAGATCGAGTAGCCGCGGAAGATGGACGAGGTGCTCCTGCACTCGACCACCTCGCGGTTCTCGAAATCGATCCTGGTGTAGATGCCGAGGTTGCCGATGATCCGGGTGACCGGATCCCAGGCCATCTCGACCAGCTTGCGACCCTGCTGCATACCGCCGGTGGGGGAAACCGCCATCGCTCCTCCTAGCTCCGCCAGCGCGGGTCGTAGCCGGAGGTGAGCTCCGGCTTGTTGTGGTGCCACTTCGGCTCTTCGTTCAGCTTGCGGTTGGTGATCCCGCGCAGCCTGCGGATCAGCCTGCCGTACGTGGAGATGCTCGCCGACGAGAACGTCCCGCCCGGCGGCTGATCCATGAACGGCATGAATTTGTCGGGGAAGCCCGGCATGGTGCAGCCGATGCAGACGCCGCCCACGTTGGGGCAGCCGCCGATGCCGTGCATCCAGCCGCGCTTGGGAACGTTGCAGTTCACCACCGGGCCCCAGCACCCGATCTTCACCTGGCACTTCGGCGAGTTGTAGTCGTACGCGAAGTCCGCCTGCTCGTAGTAGCCGGCCCGGTCGCATCCCTCGTGCACCGTCTTGCCGAAGAGCCAGGTGGGGCGGAGCTTGTCGTCCAGCGGGATGATCGGCATCGTCCCCGCCGCGTGCTGGAGGAGCCAGAGCAGCGTCTCCATCACGTTGTCCGGCTGGATCGGACAGCCGGGCACGTTGACGATGGGCAGGCCGCCCCGCGATCGGAAATCCCAGCCGAGATAGTCGGCGAGCCCCATGCAGCCGGTGGGGTTGCCCGCCATGGCGTGGATGCCGCCGTAGGTGGCGCAGGTGCCCACCGCCATCACCGCCCAGGCCTTGGGGGCGAGGCGGTCGAGCCAGGTGTTCAAGGTGATCGGCTGGCCGGTCTGCGGGTCGTTGCCGAACGAGGTCCAGAAGCCCTCGCCGTTGATCTTCTCGTTGGGGATCGAGCCCTCCACCACCAGCACGAACGGCGCGCCCAGCTCGCCGCGATCCGCCTTGCGGAACGCCTCCACGAAGGCCTCGCCCGTCTCGTAGGCGAGGACCTTGTTGTGGATCACCACCTTCGGCAGCCCGGGCACCAGGCCGAGGGCGATGTCCTCGATGCTCGGCTGCCGCGCCGCGGTCAGCGAGACGGTGTCCCCGTCGCAGCTCATCCCCTCGGAGATCCACAGGACGTGGACCTCCCTCACAGGCGCTGCAGCCATCTCCACGACCCCCTGCGTTGTCCGGCTCGGGCGTGAGGATGGCGGTCGTGCGCGCGAAGGGAAAAGCCCCCGTGTGGATGCGCGTGCGTTCGCACACGAGCGAGCAGAGCAGGCCACTCGGGGCGTCGACGGCGGAGGCGCGCGCCGACATCCTCGGCCCATCGACGGGGGAAACGATGCACCAGGCGCACGCAGGCGATCCGATGCTCGACGAAGCGGAGGGGATCGAACGGCTGCTCGATCGCATCCACGCGGCGGTGCCGGCGGGGAGCTGGACGCTGGTGGAGGAGCTGGTGGAGCGGCTCACCCGCGTCTACGGCGCGGGGCTGGCGCGCCTGCTCGATCACGCCCGCGCCGCCGGCGCGCAGGAGGCGCTGCTGGCGGAGCGGACCAGCGGCGACGAGCTCCTCGCCAACCTGCTCCTCCTCCATGGCCTCCACCCGGTGCCGCTCGCGGAGCGCATCGGCGCCGCGCTGGAGCGGGTGCGGCCGCAGCTCGGCCTCGGCGACGGCGGCGTGGAGCTGGTGGCGGTGGAGGACGGCGTGGTGCGCGTGCGCCTCACCGCTGCCCGCGCCGCGGCGAAGGCGAGCATCGAGGGGGCGATCCGGGCGGCGGTGGAGGCGGCCGCGCCCGAGGTGGTGCGGATCGACGTGAGCGACGGCGCCCGCGTGGCGCTGCCGGTGGTGCCGTGATCGCCCCGGTGCACACGCGCCTGGCGCGCGCCCTCCTCCCCTTCGTACGGCAGCGGCGGGAACGACCGCGCGCGGAGGAGCGCTGCGAGATCTGCAGCGCGCCCATCGAGGAGAGGCACCGCCATCTGGTCGATCTGCGGGCGCGCACCCTCGCCTGCGCATGCGCGCCCTGCGCCCTGCTCTTCACCAGCGGCGCCACCTCCACCTGGCGGACCATTCCGGAGCGCATCCACCACGATCCCGCCCTCGTCCTCCCCGCGGAGGCGCTCGCCGAGGCGGGCATGCCGGTGCGCCTCGCCTTCGCCTTCTTCCACTCCGGCCTGCAGCGCCACGTCTGCATCTACCCGGGCCCCGCCGGCACCACCGAGGCGGAGCTCGATCCCGCCGCGTGGCGCGCGCTCGCCGAGCGCTCGCCCCTCTTCGCCGCCGCAGCGCCGGACGTGGAGGCGATCCTCTTCCACGGCGAACGCGAGAGCGCGACGGTCGAGGCCTGGCTGGTGGGGGTGGACCGCTGCTACGAGCTCACCGGCTCCCTGCGGCGCCTGTGGCGCGGCTTCGACGGGGGCGACGAGGTGCGCGCCGCGCTCGACGCCTTCTTCGCCGCCCTGCGCGAAAGGAGCCGGCCTCTTCCGGAGGTGGCACGATGATCGAACCGATCCCCACCTGGCGCTTCGACGGCGATCGGATGCGGCGGATCGCCGACGCCGTTCTCCTCGAGGGCTACGTCCTCTACCCCTACCGCGCCAACGCACCGAAGAACCGCCTGCGCTGGTCCTTCGGGGTGCTGGCGCCGCGGGCGTTCTCCGAGTGCACGGGGCTCGATCGGTGGTGGATGGAGACCCAGCTCCTCGTCGAGGGCCCTGCCGATCTCCAGGGCGCGCTCCGCTTCCTGCGCATGCGGCGCCGCCGCGTGGAGCGCAGGGAGAACGGCGGCTGGGTCCCGGTGGAGCGGCTCGAGGTGGGCGGCGCGCTCCACCTGAGCTGGGAGGAGGGGGAGCTCTGCGAGATCCCCTTCGCCGCGCCGGGGGGCGAGGCGACGGTGCCCTTCGCCCTCGAGGCGGCGCGGGACGACGAGTGGCTGCGCGAGGGGGATCGCACCGTCGGCCGCGTGCGCCGCGAGACGGGGCGGGTCGAGGGGACGATCCGGATCCGCGCCGTCCCCCTCGGCGGCGATCTGCGGCGGGTGGAGATCCGGGTGGAGAACGGCGGCGACTGCCCGGCGACGGCGCGGCGCGAGGAGGCGCTCCTCCACGCCACCCTCTCCACCCACCTCCTCGTCGGCGTCTACGGCGGCGCCTTCGTCTCGCTCTTCGATCCCCCGCCCCACGCGGCGGAAGCGGCGGCGACGTGCAGGAGCACCGGGCTCCATCCGGTCCTGGCGGGCCCGCCCGGCGATCGCCAGAGCGCTCTCGCCTCCCCCTTCATCCTCTACGACCACCCGCAGGTGGCGCCGGAGAGCCCGGGCGATCTCTGCGACGCCACGGAGATCGACGAGCTCCTCAGCCTGCGCACCGCCACGCTGACGCCGGAGGAGAAGCGCATCGCCCGCGCCACCGATCCCCGCGCCGCGGCGATCGTCGATCGGGTGGAGCGCCTCGCCCCCGGCGACTGGGAACGGCTCCACGGCGCCTGGCGGGATTTCGACGGCCCGGAGATGCGCCCGCTCGATCCGCCCTCGGGCCTCGGCCCCGGCAGCCGCGTGCGCCTGCGCCCCGGCAAGCGCCGCACCGACGCGCAGGACCTGCTCTACGCGGGGATGATCGCCACCGTCCACCGGATCGAGCGGGACGTGAGCGGCGTGGAGTATCTCGCCGTCACCATCGACGGCGACCCGGCGGCGGAGCTCCACGAGTGGTACGGCAGGTTCCATTACTACCGCGCGGACGAGGTGGAGCCGCTCGAGCAGGAGGCGCCATGACGATCCTGGTCGCGGGGGTGGGCAACATCTTCTTCGGCGACGACGGCTTCGGGCCCGCGGTCGTGCGGCGCCTCCTTCGGGAGGGACCACCGCCCGGCACCCGGGTGGTCGACTACGGAATCCGCGGCCTCCACCTGGCCTACGAGCTCCTCGAGCCGATCGACCGGCTGGTGATCGTCGATGCGGTGCAGCGCGGCGGCGAGCCGGGGACGCTCTACGTGGTGGAGCCCGACCTCGACGAGCTCGAGATGCGGGAGGCGCCCGACGCCCACGGCATGCACCTGCCCGCGGTCTTCGCCCAGGCGCGGGCGCTCGGCGCGGTGCTGCCGCCCACGATCATCGTCGGCTGCGAGCCCCTCGACGTGGACGAGGGGATGGGCCTGAGCATGCCCGTGGCGCGCGCGGTGGACGCGGCCGTCTCGTGGGTGCGCGAGATCGTGGGGCGGGAGCGCCGCAGCGCGGTGGAATCCCAGAACCGGCAGGAGGGATGGGCATGATGATGACGAGAGCGCGGCAGGCGTCCGTGCGCGGCGGCGGAATGGCGTTCTGGCTCGGCGTCGGCGCCGTCCTCGCTGCAGCGCTGATCTACCGGCAGCTTCCCGAGATCCGCCGCTATCTGCGGATGGAGCGGATGTAGCGGCGCCTGGGCGCGGCGGGGAGGAGCCGCGCCCAGGTCCGCACCACGTCGAGCGGCAGCGCCGGCACGAAGTGGCCGTTCGCCCCCTCCATGTCGGTGGCCATGCAGAGCGCGTTGAGGATCGCCTCTTCGGTGCACTCCATCACCGCCTCGTAGAGGGGATCCATCCGCGTGTCGAGGAGGACGCGCATCCGGTAGATCCGCTGCCGCGGGCGGCGCGGGATCCTGTTGGCGGTGGAGAAGCCGATCACGATCTCGCCCGAGCCGTGGGCGGCGTAGGAGCCCACCCTGCCGATCCCCAGCGCCACCCGCTTGCAGAGGCGGTTGATCTGGTGGGTCTGCAGCGGCGCGTCGGTGGCCAGCACCGCGATGATCGAGCCGTAGTGGGAGCGGCGCTTCCGCAGATCGGGGAGCTGGCGCTCCAGATGCTCGCCCAGCGGCAGCCCCGCCACCCGCAGGTTGGCGAGGTCGCCGAAGTTGCTCAGGACGAGGACGCCCAGGGTGAAGCCGCCGTGGCGCGCGGCGAGCCTGCGGCTGGCGGTGCCGATGCCGCCCTTGAGGTCGCAGGTGATCATCCCGGTTCCGCCGCCCACGTTCCCCTCCGCCACCGGACCGCTGCTCGCGCCCTCCAGCGCCTCGAAGACGTGCGCCTCCTTCACGTGGCGGCCGGCGACGTCGTTGAGCCAGGAGTCGTCGCACTCCCCCACCAGCGGCAGGATCACGTCCTGCTCCGCGCCGATGCCCGGGTGGCGGGCGAGGAGGTATCTCACCGCGGCGTCCGAGACCGCGCCCACCGAGAGGGTGTTGGTGAGGAGGATCGGGGTCTCGATCAGCCCCCACTCCAGCACCTGGGTGAGCCCCGACACCTCGCCCGCGCCGTTGAGGACGAAGCCGCCGCCCACCACCCGGTCCTCGAAGACGCTCCCCGCCGCGGGCTGGATCGCGGTCACCCCGGTGCGCACCGGCCCCTTCCCCGGCACCAGCGTCCCCCTGCCGCGGACGATGGTGGAATGGCCGACCAGCACCCCCTCCACGTCGGTGATGGCGTTGTGCCGCCCGGGCTTGAACCGTCCCAGCGGCAACCCCAGCTCCCGCGCCCGCACCCGGCGTTCTGCCTGCGCAACCATGGATCGCTCCCCCGTCCCCGCGCCCCGCCGGTGACCCGCGGGGCGCGGAACGGCAGCCTGCGATCCGCGCCCGCGCTAGTCGAGCGGCTCTCCGATCTCGGAGAAGCGATCGAGACGGTACCGGACGATCCGGTCGATCGTCTGACCGTCGCGCGTCGCGAGGTTCTCCCCGACGTAGAGGTGCGTCTCGTCCAGCGCGAGGAGCTGGGCGCGCCACTCGTATCCGGGCGAGGGGCGGAAACGGCGCATCGCGCCGTCGGTGGTGCGCAGCAGCCAGATGCTCATGCGCGCCGCCGGCTCCACGTCGGGGCGGGCCTCCGTCAGCGTCCCGACGGCGGTGAATTCGTTCCAGGAGGTGGCGCGGTAGGCGAGGACCGGCTCCGCCCCGGAAACGGGCCAGATCTGCGGCTCTCCGCCTTCGCGGGGAACGCTCCAGAACGACGGCGCTTCGAGCAGGCCCCAGCAGAGGGTTCCGTCCACCCGATCCGCCCGGAGCCCGGCGATTCGGGTGTTTCCGACGGAGAGCGCGCAGAGAAGGCCGGGAACCTCGTCCATGCGGAGGCGATCTCCCTCCTGCGACCAGGTGCGGATGCGCGAGCGCCAGGGCGAACGGCCGCTCACCTCGCTCCACACCGCGAGCCCCGCGTTTCCCGCGCCCGCCAGGAACGGTCCGGCGACCCCGAGCAGCGTGCGCTCGTCGGATCCGTCCGCGGCAAGGACGGCGACACCGTCCTCGCAACCGATCAGGAGCGCCGCCGGCACCGTGTCGACGGAGAACTGCTCGCACCCGGTGCCCTTCACCCGCCGCCAGGGCAGCTTGAGCTCCCACGTCGCGCTGGCCGGCTCGTACAGGGCGTGAAGCATCTGCCCCGTCTCGCTGACCGCGTCGGAGAAGAGCGTCGACGCGAGGGCGGATTTGGTCGCATCGATCGCGAGCAGCGCCTGCGCGGCATCCGCACCGTCGAGGCGGAGCGCCGTCACCGGCTCTGCCGCTGTCAGGTCGTCGATCCGTCGCAGCACCGCCCCGTCGAGCACCTCGAAACGGGAGAGCCAGACCCTCGCGCCTGCAGCGGTGGCGGTGGTGTCCAGGCCCGGGTACCCGAAGGCGATGCCGTCCGACACCAGGTCCGCGCGCTCGCACCCCGGACCGCACGCGACCCACTCGATCGGCGGGAACGAGAGCACCCCCGGCTTCGCGGTGGAGAGCCGGACGGCGGGATCGGTCGCATCCGCCCCTTCGATCGGCCGCCAGTTCGCCGGAGCGAGAAGTCCCCCCCCCCCCCCCCCCCCCCCCCCCCCCCCCCCCCCCCCCCCCCCCCCCCCCCCCCCCCCCCCCCCCCCCCCCCCCCCCCCCCCCGCC
>Ga0180215_1001560_pt1 | contig 24948 bp, 17 predicted proteins | sample eDN3rd37CBELigBY_FD_128871 | JGI IMG/M metagenome (GOLD analysis project Ga0180215, IMG submission 128871) | Enriched backyard soil microbial communities from Emeryville, California, USA - eDNA 3rd pass 37_C BE-Lig BY (version 2) (version 2) | ecosystem: Environmental > Terrestrial > Soil >...
ACCAGCAGACAGACGCGGAGGGCTTGCGAGAATTGACAGAAACGAAGTCGATTTCGCTCTATTGCGGCGTTGACCCGACTGGCGACAGCATGCATATCGGCCACTTGATTCCGTTCATGATGCTGAAACGGTTTCAACTGGCAGGACATCGTCCAGTCATTCTAATCGGCGGAGCGACGGGAACGATCGGCGATCCGAGCGGCCGCCAGACAGAGCGCTCTCTGCAAACGATGGAACAGGTGCAGGAGAATGTGGAGGCTTTAACGGCGCAGATGAAAAAGCTTTTCGTCACGGAAGGCGACAATCAGGTGCGCATGGTGAACAACTACGATTGGACTCATAAGATTAACGTCATCGACTTCCTCCGCGACTTCGGAAAAAACTTCAGCATCAACACGATGCTGGCGAAGGACGTCGTCTCGAGCAGGCTCGACAGCGGCATTTCGTTCACTGAATTCTCTTACCAAATCCTGCAGTCGATCGACTACCTGCATTTATACCAGAATGAGGATGTGCAGCTGCAAATCGGCGGTTCTGACCAATGGGGCAACATTACGAGCGGGCTTGATCTTATCCGCAAAAAAGAAGGCTCTGAAGCAAAAGCGTTCGGCCTAACGATTCCGCTCATGCTGAAGGCTGACGGCACGAAATTCGGCAAAACGGCAGGCGGCGCGATCTGGCTTGACCCGAACAAAACGACGCCATTCGAATTTTACCAGTTCTGGGCGAACACCGACGACCGCGATGTCGTGAAATACTTGAAGTACTTCACTTTCCTTGAGAAAGCGGCGATTGAAGCTTTGGCAGAAAAGGTGCAAACAGAGCCGCATAAGCGCGAGGCGCAAAAGGCGCTTGCCGAGGAAATGACGAGATTCGTGCACGGCGAGGATATGCTGGAGCAGGCGAAGCGCATTACGGCAGCGTTGTTCAGCGGCGATATCCGTTCGCTTACTGCAGACGAAATCGAGCAGGGCTTCAAGGAAATGCCGACCTACACTGCGGACAAGAATGATTCGAAAAACATTGTGGATTGGCTGGTAGACCTGGGCATCGAGCCTTCGAAGCGCCAAGCGCGCGAGGATATTACGAATGGCGCGATCTCCATGAACGGAGAGAAAGTGAGCGATTTGGAGCTGACGATTTCAGCCGAGCATGCGATCGGCGGACGGTTCATCATTATCCGCAAAGGCAAGAAAAACTACAGCCTTGTGAAACTGGCTTAACATTAAAAACAGGGGGGATGCGAGTATTCGCGTCCTCTTTTTTTGCGCCTATATGTTTTAAGGAGCATTGGAGCTTCTCAGTAAAGGGGAATGAACGGAAAATGTCGAATGGTTTAGAACGGCTGGATTATCCAGCAACACGAACCTGGGGGACGACAGCGTGAGCAGCATGGATACTATCATAAAAAAAGATCTCGCAAAGAAAATAGAGAACTTCGCTAATAAATATGAAATAAATGAATGGAAAGGCTGGCAGCATGTCAAGCTGGCGGATCGCAATTCGCTTGAAGCGCTGACGCTGAGAGAGCTGAACAGCCTGTACAGCCTTTTAAGCGCGGAAGAAAAAACTTTGATCATCCAACGAAATGTGAAGCTGGATCTTATTAATAGGATCGAAGAATGGATAACGGACAATGAGAGGGCTGTCTTGCGAGGGTGGGAGCATATCGATCTGGCGGATCCTCATGCACTGCAAAAGCTAACGCCGCGAGAACTTAACGCATTGCTTGCCGATTTGAGAATGAAGGGCAGCAGACCGGTTGCAAGGAAGGCTCCAGCTAAGGCTGTGAGCAGTCAACCGAGCAAGGAAGAGCTGATCAAGAAGCTTAACGACTACATAGAGAAATACAGCATCGATTATATTGAAGGCTGGGCGCATGTCGATTTATCCAATATCGCCGCTTTAACAAGATTGCCGCGTAAGGACATTGAAACACTGATTACCGTCATTCGGAGTCAGGAGCGCAGCTTAAACCAGAAACGAAGCGAGAAGCAAAGGATAGCGGATAAAATCGAATCCCTTATTGCCGCGCATCGAATAAAGGAAGTTGAAGGCTGGGAGCACATCGATTTCTCCAATATACAAACCATTAAAAGATTAAAGGAATGGGAATTGCAGTCTTTATTGAAGGATCTAACCCTTATCGAGAGCAAGGATACGATTTATATCGATTCTTTGGAGATCATTCGAAGACATAAGGACGGCAATCTGAATGTCCGCGCCTCGCAGGCGGCTGAGCAAATTACAATCGAACAAGCGCAATGGCACCCGTTTCTGTCGGACAAAACCAAAAAGCAGATCCCTTCTTGGAAGAATGATGATATTGACACTTATTATGAGAAAGTAAAAGAGCTGTACCATGATCAAAAAACGACAGAAGTGGCGATATTGATCTCGAACTTATCGGAGCTCATTTATGAACGCGATCAATCGAATGCGAAGTTAGAGGAAGAACGTACAGCCGATGATCACGATGACGACGCCGTCTCGGAAATGATTCTTTTCCGGGTGGAAGCAATCATTCAACCGCATATTGAAGTGATTGAGAAAAATTTGAAGAGCGGCGGCAGGCTGAAGTTCTCCAACTTGTGGGACGTGCCTTTTACGGAGTCATTAAAAAATGAAGTGAGGGAACGGGACGGCTTTAAATGCGCAGTATGCGAATCGGAGCTCGATTTGCACGTTCATCACAAAATACCACGCAATTTGGGCGGCGTCCATCATGCAGACAATTTGGTTACGCTTTGCGCATCTTGTCACGCCATAATAGAGAAAGCGGATATTCAGAAAGCTCTTGTAAAATGCCTCTCTAATTATCGGAAAAATAAAATGATGAAATCGATCAATTGGGATTTGCCGGTGAACAAAACGCAATTGAAGCTGGAAATTGAAGAAAAGCTGGATTTTTTATTAAATCAATTGAGCCATAAAAATGAAGAGCTTGCCAAGCAGGTGGTCGAGATCATCGCGCGGTTCGACAAGCTGAATCAGTCTGAATAAGCCATTCAGACTCGCAGTTATTTTTATTCAATGATCTCCCCGCCAGCCCAATTTATAGGGATAAGTGCCCTTTTATCGATTTAGGCATATTGTAGAGTATGATAAAAAGGAGGCACGCTATGATACCTAATCAGCCATATTTGCAACAAACGGCTGTCATGCCGGATTATTATCAGCAAAATCTTATGAGCTCTAATCAGGCGGAAATAAATAAACCGGCCGAGAACGTTACTGCTCCGATGACTCATTACAATTGCTGTGTGGATTTAAGTCACATGCATCATTTTCACGACATGCACGGCTTCCACCATATGCTCGACTATCATCACATGCATGATTTCCACCCTTATTACATGCACGAATTCGATCACCAAATGCATGATGATCACTATGATCCCCATGATGGATGGGATATGACATCAATGGATTATCATCATGAATGGTTTCACCCTTATGATCATCCGCATCATCCGTATCATATGCACTATATGCATCATCCCATGTGTTATCCTGTCGTTTGTTACCCAGCTGAGAAAAAGCAACAGGGCAAGCCGTAATAAACGGAATCATCACTCATATATGCAGAACCAAGAACGGACAGATGGAATGTCATCGGCATTTCATCTGTCCGATTGGACTTAATGCGACAAGCTCCCTTCAAGCCGGGAGCGAGTCCTGCAATAGCCGATAGGAATTTGAATGAGGCTTGATAGTCCGCGGGAAGCGATAGCGTATAGCTCATCGCTTACCTTCACATCGAAACCGAGCAGCGGGCGTCCTCCCATACGGAAAGCGGATGCCGCAAGCAGCAAGCGGTGGACAAGCACACCCGCCTCCATTTGTTGGATTCGGTAGCCGCGGTAACCGAGCAGCGCTTGGTTGAAATTCAAATCGCCGGCAATATGGAAGCAAAGCGGCACTTGATGCAAACTAACGTTGTCCAGCGACATCCCATTTTGCAGCCAGCCTCGATGATCTCCCTCGCGAAGCAGTTGCAACGCATGCTCCGAGCCATCATAACGGTATGCGCCGTTCGGAATTCCTTCAATCCCGTAAAAGGAGCCATACAAGCCAATGCGGGACGCCGGATCACTCTCATTACCATCCAAATCGTTCAGATATTCAAAGGATAACAGAGCCTCATTCAATAAAGCGGCGAGATTAGACTGGCTGACCTGCTGCAAAACGAATTCGTTTTCCGGCGAATATCTCTCTTGAAGCACCGACGCCATATCATAAGACAGCCGAGTTACATTCGGCAGCTTATAGGCAGTACTGTGATCACTATCGGGTATTTTCCTAATTATAGGTTGAAATGAAGCGGTACTATCCAGCATGGAGGCTTCGTTCAGCTTCAAGAGCTTCGGAATTTCCAGAACTCTCTTCGAGCGCATAAAGTGCTCATGCTTCAGTTCCTCAAGCGCCTCGCACAAATCGGCAGCAACAACGACAGCTCCCTTAGCCTCGCTGGAAAACCACTGCATCCTCGGTTCATGCGAGAGCGGAATGACTGCATAGGCGCTTTCTTCATGTTCGGTTAAGCCGAGTAAGCGATTAACGGCACGGTCGAGAAATTGGTAGCACACGCCCGCCTCAAAGCCGAAGCTCTTTGCGATAGCAAGCAGTTGTCCTATTAACAGACCGGCGTCAAGCCCCTGCAGCCGATAACTGAAATGACTATATTTGAAATAGTTTTTCCAAAACATCGTCGACACGAAAGCTGCGCCAAAAGCTGCGGTCAGGTCGCATCGATTGCCCAGCGCTTTGCTTAAGTAATCGTCAAAATTGCCTTCGCGAAGCAAAATCAACCGATGATGCGCCACATCGTAATGATATACGCCAAGGGGAAGCTCTTCCAGCTTCAAATACAAATACAGCTCGCTTGGATATAGCCCGCCGCCCGACGGCACAAAGCGTCTGCAAAGCTGCAGCGAGCTTCCCCAATCATCCCCCGGATCGGTGCCGAACACGGATTGGCTAAGCCTCGCAAGGCCGAACGTATACCATAGAAAATGGCCAAGCTCACGAAGCTTCGGCTTCGCCAGTTGTCGCTCTCTGGCTAGCGTGAGCGGAACCTCGGCACAGAGAGGGAAGGACGGCAAGCCTCGATAAAGCTTATATGGAAGCGGGGCGTCTGCCCAATCGGTCTCCCAATCCTTCGATTTCACTTTATCCGGTTCGAATTGCAATTGGTGCAGAAATACGTTCAGGCTCATTGCTTTTCCTCCCGAAAGGCTTGACTAAGGTACAGCGCGTCGAAACGTCCCAGCATGCTTATGGGAACGGATGCGGATAATCATTAAGCTGATCTGGCGAGAGAGGTTTCTGCGTATATCCAAGCTCCATAGGAACCCGCAGCACACGCTCCAAGCCTGTCAAGCGAACGAGATGTTGTCCGAACGTCATGGGGAGCATGCCCGGAATGAGCACCTTCACGCAATGAAGGCCGTTCTGCAGCGTCTCAGGCGTAGACTGGTCGACCACGATCACATCCAGGTTTATCTCGCGCAGCGCATGAAGGACGTCTTTTAAATCCTCGGTTAAATCTGCATGCTTAACCTTTACTTTGAACGCCTCCTCGAACGTGAGGGAAGGACGGTTGTTATGGAGCAAGAAATGCAGCCGTTCTTCCGCTTGCTTCAAGCTGTACAGCATAGAATGATCCTCCATCTGGCGGACGAGAAACGGATCATGCAGCATTTGCTCGTACTGCATGCGATTTTGCTCCAGCTTCTCGTTCAATGACAGCATCATGCCCGACAGCTCATGGATCGCGCCCTTGGCAGCGCGTACGGGGTCAGGATGGGCGCCAGCCGCGCAAATCAGATTTACGCCCTTATCCGTCCTGTTCTTGGCGATCGCCCATATGCTCGGTATGCCATGCTCCATCGTAGAGTTGAATAAATAAATGTCGAACAAAGCAACCTCGCGCAACCGCTCAATCATGAGGTTCAATTCGAGATCGCCGGCCGAATAAGGGTCCAGAGGCGAGAGCTGCAGCTGCGCGTACCAGGTTACAAGGAATGAATCGCGTTCAACGACTTCCAAAATTCCATAAAATATAGCTTCCTCCAGACTGCCGCCTAATGCGCAGCCGTTCGAAGTTTCGTATACGAACCCGTGTCCGCAGCCCGAGCTGTAATAGGAAAGCAGCTCAGGCACGAGGATCGGCCGCTCCTGTAAAAGCGAATATCCCCATACCCAATCGATTGGCCTGTCTTGATCAAATGGGAGGAAAGGGAAATCGGGCCGCTCATACATCTCCTTCGCATGCACGCCAACCAGAACGGGATTCAGCGCCTGGTCCATCACATTACGGTAGCTGTCATGGACTGCCGTTTGCTTCCCGCGCGGAGACAAGCCGCAATATCTTTCCAGTCCCTCCAAAATGGCGGTCATCTCGCTGTCCGCATAGCTGTGCGTACGCCCCGCGCAGCCCTCATCTCCCGAGAACAAAGGCAAATTAACACTCGCATCGGCGAAAGGAGACAAGAGATCGATCATTTTCCCATTCAAAAACCCCGTCCGAGCGTCCAAATAATGATTGGCGAGCACTCTTTTCAGCTCCGTCATTGAGCGGCTGCGATAGCTGGTCTCGCTCACTTTGGGGGTTGGCTGCAATACGATCCGCGAGGCTGCCTCAGAATCTTGGGCAACTTGCCCGCAAATGGGGCAGAGCGGGTCAGGAAGGAAGAAATGAAGCGAGCTGTTCAGCGTTTGCAGATGAATGAACATTATGCGGTTTTTCGTGCGCACAGCAGAGCCTGATAGCATTCTGCGAGCCTCGTCAGCAATTATATGAGCCATGTGCAAAAGAGCTATCGGCGATGACCAGATATCGGGCGGAGCCTCTCTGTGCATGTAGTGCGCCTCTTGGATTCTCCACATTTCCTTGCGGTCATTTCCCGCCATTAAGCGCCGGAGATCAGCGCAGCTGGAGCATCCCGTCGTTCCCGGAACGACCATTGGGCCGATGATGCCTTCCCCGAAAGAAACAAATCCGCGCAGCCAAGGCACCCCTGAGCGTTGAAACACCTCTTCCGCAAGCTGATGGTCCGAAGGGTTATAACCGTCATGCAAAACGAGAGCAAGCTTAGCGGACTCCGGCACTTCCGTTGAAAAATCCTTTTGCCTAGCCAGCTGATATTGCTGGGCTAATTCGTCGCATACGAAGTCAGCGAGTTGACCTTCCCCAATAACGGTCAAAATTGAGCTCACGATTCATCCTCCTCCCGAAGCAGCACGCCGAACGCGCCAGCCAGCTCCTCTTGTAAAAATGCTTCGGCAGTCAAATCAAATGCGGTGAGTCGCTGGCGATTGCGTTTTAATCGTTCAAGAGCGATTAGCAACGTCTCGCGGTGGTTGAGGGGATCCGTTGATGGAATGGCTGTTAGCGAAGACTCCTCTTTCACAATTACGGAAGATTTTTTAATCGCATTAGCAGATGTATATTCGGCGCTATTTTGAATTTCCAACAAAGCGTGTTGCAATGCGGCGCGCAGCGCCATTGTATCGTTCAAGCCGACCGCCCCGTACCAGCTGCTGTTTGCGCGAACCCATGCGACCGGGAATCCGAACAATTCCTCGCCGAAACCGATCGCAGGCCGACCCTGAATAGTCGTTAGCGCGCTCAAATAATAGCGGCAGCGGTCATCATCGAACTGGACAAGCTGCACTAAACAGACCGATGGATCTTGTGCTTCAAGCTTTCTAGCGAGCGCTGCCGTCAAGCATTTTTGCAATCCGCGGCAAATGCCTTCTGCAATCGATTCCCCTGATCCTACGCCTATAAATTCGTTATTGAGAAATGGGTCTGAGCGCTCTTTCATCACTTGACTTATTAGCTGAGGGCTCATCCGCGCCACATAGGCTTCGATGCCGGCAAGCCCGGCTTCTCTTCGCGCCTCTTCGTGATTGATCCCATTGCAGATTATGTCCGGCAGCAAGTCGGCAGGTCCGTCCGTCAGCGGATCGGCAGGCTGCACGCGGCATTGGGACAGTGGAAGCTGCCGCAATTCACCTTCCTCCCATAGGTGAAAAATGCCGGTTTGGCTTGATGTTAAACGGCTGAAATATTCGATTAATGGGGAGGGGGCCTTTTCTTCCGCATCTCTTTCCAGCAGCAATTCCAATTGTTCAATCCGGCTAATAGAAGGCTGGCCGCTCGCAAGCGGGTGGGGGAGAAGCGGATGCCAATTTCCTTCCAGCGTCTCTAAATCTAGCAGAAACAATTTATTTTTTAGCGCTGATGAGGCTACTTCGGTTGCTGTTTTGAGCCATTCGAAGACGATGACATTAGCAAGCATCGCTTCTGCTGTGACAGACGGAAAATGCTGCTGCGGGTCTTTGTCAATCGCCTGAAGATGCAGCCTGCGCCTTGCAGACTCCCAGTTCCCCTCCGAATCTGGATGGACGAGCGGCCCTGCAATTCCTGCTTGCTTCAATATGACCGCTGGCAGCAGCACCTTTTTCTCCTCCTTGCATATTTGCTGCAGCACCCGCAGCTCCGGCTCGCCGCCTTCATCCGATACGAATAATACGGCATCGAACGGCTGCACGGCCGCCCGCCAATCCGCAGCTCCGTTAATCGGGCAAGCGATCTCGTCCACCATAACCTCTTGGTCCAATTTTCTGGCATGCTCTGCCAGCTCCATAATCCGCTTGCGATTCGTTGTTTCTGGATTCGTAATCCGCATATGAATGCGAGGCAGACCGGATTCCAATAAACATTTCACTAGCGAAACAAAAAAAGAACCGGATCCGATGGCCAGTACGGCTGACTGTCGATAGATCTGGAACCGGTACGCGCCCGAGCCTTCAAAGCTGTCTAAAAACTCGATCTGAGATGCATATTTTTTCAGTATGCTCTCCTGTAACTGATGCGGCAGATCACGGCTCACGTCTCTGACAAAGCCGTTCGTAAGCAGCACTTCTGCGATATCGTAGATATGCCGCTGGTATTGAACCGGCAGCCCATCCGTTAGTTCATGCATCGAATGCTCGCCGTTAAATACCGGCATAAGCTTCTCAAGCCATTGGCCGATGCTGCTGCCTTCCATACGAAACGACCCGATATTGTTGCGAAAATAGACGCCGCCGTCAGAGCTCGGAAGAAAAAAAGTATCCCCTCTTACTTTAAGCCGTATAGAAGGATCCAAATGCCATTCCTCCTTATCGTAAATTCTTTTAAAACGTTGCAACTATTTAATGGTATGTATTGCTATTTGTCCGTCATGCAAAACTTTACACAAAAATGCCCTTGTCAGCTTAATCGCTTACAAGGGTAATTAAGATGGTCTATTCGTCTGTTTAAATCAAATTAGCGGCAGCGAGCACATCCGGCACAACGAGCGCAGCTTCCGCAGCCTGCACAACGAGCACAGTTTCCACAGCCCCCGCACCTAAAGCAGCCGGCGCAACCTCCGCAGGAACAAAAGCCGATACAAAACCCGATACAAAAACCGATGCAAAGCCGCGCATTGTTCGGATCAATTTGGCTATGGCCGGCGTTAGGGGTCATTGCGCTTGATTGGTAAGGGTCGATATTCAAATGTTGAAGATCCTTTTTAAACTCATTCATCGCTGTAGCCTCCGTTATCATCTTGATTGTTTCTACGGTGTTTATCGTTCATGACATATGTATGAAATTACCTCCGCTAGTGTTACTGCGGTATGCGCCTTCAAGAGATATGTACGATAGGATAGAGAGGGGCTAAAATTGAGGCATAATAAGAAGTTACTGCGATTGAATGGCTGCCAAAAGCAGAAGAAGCATACCTCGTCAGAATGACAAAGTATACTTCTTCACGTTAGCTAGCCCTTAATGCCCGTCGTTGCAATTCCTTCGGTAAAATAGCGCTGCCCAATGAGGAAAATAATGGTTGCGGGAATGATCATAATCATCGTGCCTGCCATAATGAGGTGCATTGGCGAGGTGAGGCTGCTTCGCAGCGTGGACAAGCCAAGCGCCACCGTATACATATCTTGGTCGTTCAAGTAAACGAGCTGGTTAAGGAAATCATTCCATACGCCGACGAAGGTGAACAGCAGCACCGCAACCAGCGCAGGACGGACAAGCGGCAATATGATGTGAAGATAAATTGTAAAGTAGCCCGCGCCGTCCATAACGGCCGATTCGTCTAAATCACGGGGCAGCGTAAGGAGAAATTGCCTGAGTAAAAAAATGTTGAACGCTCCGCCGCCGAAGAAGGCGGGCACGATGAGCGGCAAAAACGAATTGGTCAGCCCCAGCTTCGTCCATCCGATATAGGTAGGAACAAGCGTCACGATGCTTGGCAGCAAAATGGTCATGATGACTAGCGCGAACCAGAAATTTTTGAGCGGAAATTCAATCCGCGAGAAGCCGAACGCCGCAAGGCTGCTGGTCAGTCCGACGCCGATAAGGACGGGCGCGATAATGATAAAAGTATTGAGAATATACTTGAGGAAATCTACCCGGTTCAGCACTTCCGAATAATTTTCCCAGCGGAAAACGTCCGGAAACAGAATAGGCGGATAATCCATAATTTCACCGAAGTCGAGAAGCGAGGAGCGGAGAATCCAATACAGCGGAAATATAAAAATAAAAGCCAAAATGGAAAGAAAAACGTAATTGATGATTTGTCCGCGTTCGCGATAGTTCATCCCTTGCCGCCTCCCTCGTAATGCACCCATACAGCCGACAGCTTAAACAGCAGATAGGTGAAAAATGCGACGATAACGAAGAGAACCATGGCGAGCGCGCAGGCATAGCCCATGTTCTGATAGGTGAAGGCTTCGCGATAGATAAGAAAGGCATAGAACAGGGCGGAGTCGTTCGGGCCGCCGCCGCTGCGGCCAAGCACATAGGTTTGGGTGAAAGCGGTCAGCGAGTTGATGAATGCCAGTATGATGTTGTAGAAAATGACGGGAGAAATGAGCGGAATCGTCACGGAACGAAGCTTCCGCCACCAGCCGCCGCCATCGATTTCCACCGCCTCCAGCAGATGCCTCGGCACATCCTGCATGCCGGCCATGAAAATGACGATGACGTTGCCGGCGCCCCATACGGCCATGATAATGAGGGACGGAATGACGGAGCTCGGCGCTCCGACCCATGTCTGCTTGTCAATGCCGAGAAAGCCGAGCGCATAATTAATGATGCCGAAATCGACATTGAACATCCATATCCAGCAAATCGCGCCGGCAAGTACAGGGATGACCGTTGGCAAGTAAAAGGCTGCACGGAAAAACGCTTTAGCCCTGCCAGCTGAATTGAGCAGCATGGCGATGATGAAACAGAACAAAATGATCGCGATGACGCTGCCGATCGAGTAATAGGCAGTCGCCTTCAATGATTTGACGAAGAAAAAGTCCTCGGTAAAAATCTTCTTGTAATTGGCGAAGCCGATCCATCTCTTCGGCGCGAGTACAGTCCAATTCGTGAAGCTTAAATAAAGGCTGTACAGCAGGGGCGCCAGTGTAAACGTGAAGATGCCCAATATAGCTGGCATAATGAAAAGATAACCGGCCCATATCCGCCGCCGGTTATGGCTCTTGTAGCTCGTCGGTTTCGAGTATGCGGGCATTCTCTGCGCCTCCTTATTGTTGGCGTGCACGAAGGCTGCGTTGCAGCGCAGCCTTGTGCCTCAGTATATGAAACTTACGGATTTGCCTTGCCGCTGTCGAAGATTTCCTTCATCTTCGGGTAGATGGCGTCGATCGCTTCTTGCGCCGTCATTTCTCCGAGCCATACCGGGTCAAGTCCAGGGTTCAGCACCTCGCCAAGCCTGCTGTAGGTCGGAAGGAAGAACCAAGGCGTAGGGTAGGTGTATTCAAGCGCATAATCAATGACAGCGGTTTTGTATTCCGGCGGATGGACCGGCGTTCTCGTCCATTTCGCGATAAGCTCCGGATCGGTATACCAGCTAAGCTCGGTCGGCATCCAAACGCCGCTGTCAAAGTTTGCCTGATTTTGATTCGGGTCCATCAGCCATTTGTAAAGTGTAATCGCCGCTTCGGCGTTTTTCGTTGTATTGTAGATGACGAGCGGCAGGCCGGTATTCGTTGTCGCAGGCTTTTTAAATATCGGGAGCACCCCGACCCCGTTGCGCAGCCCTTTTTCTAATTGCGGCGCTATATTGACGAGCTCCCACTGGCCGGAGGTAGCCATCGCGATTTTGCCGGAGGCGAGCTTTTGTCCTACGTCGCCAGGCAAACCTTGCGCTTGCGCCGGAGTAGGGGAGACGTATTCCTTCAGCGCAAGATCGGCGATTTTTTGAATAGCCTCAATCGTCTCGGGCTTGTTGATGAGCAGTTCCTTGCCGTCCTGGCTTACCTCGCCGCCGCCGTTGCTGATTGCGAACGGCGTCCAGAAAAAGTCCGCGGCATGGTTAATGTCGATGCCGTATTGCACAATATTGCTTTTATCGAAGCCTTCCTCGTTCGGATGCTTGCCGTTCTTGTCTACCGTCAGCTTGCGGGCCACTTCAAGCATCTCATCCCATGTCCACGCTTCGGTCGCCACGGCAGGCGGGTACGGAAGGCCGGCGTCGTCGAAAATTTGTTTGTTATAATGCAAAATGATAATCTCATTCGCTACGCTATAGCCAAGCAGCTTGCCGTCCGGCGATACGAATTTGTTGCTTTCCATTTTCGGAGAGATCGTGCCGTTTTCATAGTATTCGGACATATCCATCAAAATGCCGGACTCCGCCCATCTGAGCGCCTGCGCCTCATTCATCGCGCTTATGTCGGGCAGTGTTTTGGAGGCGGCCATTGCTGTTAGCTTGGATACGTACTCGGACTCAGGAACGCTTTGATAATCAATCTTAATGTTAGGGTTCGCTTCCATAAACGCATCGAAGCTTTTTTGCTGAGACTTCCTTTCCTCGTCAGGTGCCCAGTCCAAATATTTTAGCGTTACAATTTCATCCGTCTTGCCTGAGCCGTTCCCTCCATCGGATGGAGCTGTTGTGCTTCCGCCTTTGTTGCCTCCGGTGCTGCAGCCTGCGATTAAAACGAGCATCATGATGAAGGCCAAGCCGATTGCCATTCCTTTTTTCATTCTTGTCACGTTAACCCCTCCAAAATATATTTTCGTGTCCCTGTTGTGCCTGCTTTTTCCGCGAATCGGTTGTATGCTTGCATGACAGAGCCGTCATTCCATAAGCTTCCCTCCCGAATCAGAGTCAGAATATCGTCTAATTTCATTGCCGGCTAGTGGGAATGCTCTCTAACCCACACCCGCATTTCTCCAATTCCTCTATTCGCCCAGGCGAAGTAGGGGATGAAGCGGGCCGTCGCCGCTGTTAGCTCTTCTTTGGCGCCGGGCTGATACAGCTCGTCGCCCCAATTTTGATTGGATATCCGGTAAGCCGGCATTTCAATCATCTGCATTCCGCCGAGCATCTCCGGCTCGTAATGGCAGCTTCCTTCGCTGTCCGAGCTAAGAAGGAGCTGATGCAGCCGGTCGTCATTGTCGGCTTCCTCCAAGCAATAGACGAGCGGGCCTCTTTGGAGCGCGATCATGCCAGCCGTCTCGCGAATAAGCGGATGCCCCTTCATCCGGTTAACGGACATCGGCAGGTTGAGCTCAACGATATCGCTGCTGCTCCAATGCCTGTCGATGTAGACATAGCCATCTTTTACATTTGCCTCATTGATTAAAAAAGGCTCGCCGTTGATGCGGACGTTTGCCGAAGCGCACCAGTCTGGCAGCCGAAGCGCAAGCGTAAACGACACCGGCTCGGCGAGTTCTAGCTCGAACCGGACTGCGCCTTCCCAAGGGAGTTCGGAATGCTGAGACAATTGAATCGGCTTGCCTTCCAGCGAAAGGCTCATTTCGCTTCCGATGTACAGATGCGTGAAAATTGTATTTCCCTTCGTCGAATAAATGTAGGAGCCGAGCGAAGAGAGCAATCGGGCGATATTGGGCGGGCAGCAGGCGCAGCCGAACCAGCGCTGCCTTTGCGGCTTGACATGCTCAAAGCTGCGGTTTTTGCTCGTGCCTTCCGGCCATATTTCGAGAGGATTGACATAGAAGAAGTGCTTGCCGTCGAGGGACATGCCGCTGAGGACGGTATTGTAAAGCGCGCGTTCCAGCACGTCTGCATATTCGCTCTTTGGCTCGGCCAGTAGCATTCTGCTGGCGAAAAATATGATGCCGATCGAGGCGCATGTTTCCGCGTATGCGGTATCGCTGGGCAGATCGTAGTCCAAGGTGAACGATTCGCCATAGGCCATCGAACCGATCGAGCCGGTAATGTACATACGTTTCGATACGATGTTCCGCCATAGAGCTTGGCAGGCGGCCCATAATGAAGCGTCACCGGTTTCCGCCGCGACATCGGCCATTCCCGACAATAAATAGACGGCACGCACCGCATGGCCTTCAGCAGTCTGCTGCAATCTTACCGGTTGATGCGCCTGGCTGTACGACTTATCCTTGGCCATGCTCAGCATCGGGAAATGGGTCCGGCCATTGCGCTTCTCGTATTCCGTATCGTAGAAGTGGGGAAGCTGTCCTCTCTCATCAATGAAAAACTTGGCCAGTCTTAAATAGCGCTCATCGTTAGTCGCGCGGTATAGCTTGAAGAGAGCGAGCTCGATTTCGGGATGGCCGTCATAGCCTTTTATTTTGCCGTCCTCCGGGCCGAAGGCTTCGTCGATGCAGTCGGCCAGCCGGCAAGCGACGTCCAATAGCTTGCGTTTGCCCGTTGCGGCGAAGTAAGCGGCCGCAGCCTCGATGAGATGCCCCGCGCAATATAATTCATGGCATTCTGCAAGATTGCTCCACCTGCCGCCCGGCTCCTTCAAGGTGAAGTACGTATTTAAATAGCCGTCCTTATGCTGCGCCTTGGCGATGATGTCGATGATTTCGTCGGCGATCGACTCCCATTCGTTATTAGGAGCCAGCTCCAGCAAATAACTGACGGCTTCCAGCCACTTGGCGACGTCGCTGTCCTGAAATACCATCCCGTAAAATTCGCCATCCTCCATTCCGGCTGCAATCTTAAAGTTTTTAATGGCGTGGCTTGGCTCGGAGCCCTCAATGCGATCGTTCAGCGCCTCCCATTGATAAGGAACGACGACGTCCCGAACCAAGGAAATATAGGAGGACCAGAACAGATCATTAACGGCAACCTTGCTTAACGGAAGCGGGGAAGAGATCGTCATTTTACGCATGCAATAAGCTCCTTTGTTATTGATTTCCCAACCTTCTTGAAAGCGCTATATTAAGTATGATATATATGGTATTGAGTAATTTATATAATAATTTCCAACTACATTTTTAAAAATTTCAACCTTTTGGAGGGCACGGATGATGAGTTCGCCGATTCTGCATTTCATCTCTCCCCCGATTCCTTACTTCATCGATTGCGGCACAGCGTCCTATAGGGCGGGAGAATCGCATATTAGCCGAAGCAATATCGGCGTGTTTGATTTGGTCGTTGTAACGAAGGGCGAGTTAAGCTTAGGAGAGGGAGATGCAGAGTGGACGATCGGGGAGGGCGAGGCGTTTATTTTAAGGCCTGATGCGAGCCATTACGGGAAAAGCGCCTGCCTGTCGGATACGGAAATCATTTGGATCCATTTTCATACGTTTGGCGCTTGGGATGAATGCGGCAGTCTGGAGAAGTGTCTGGATAATCAAGCGGCCTTAATTGCTGCGCATAAACAAACCGCCTATCTGAACCACAGCGAGGTGAGCTCGGTATTCATTCCTAAGCACTCCAAGCTGCCGGCTAAAGCAATGGAAATATTGGGTCAGTTTTTTCAGCTGGAGGATGAGCCGAGATCGCTTCGGAATTGGAAGCGGCAGTCCGCCTTTCAGCTCTTTATTCAGCATCTTGACCGCGAGCTGGCTTCGTCGTCTGACGGTACGGCCTTTCATTTGGCGGAGAAGGTGGAACTGTTCATCAGGCAAAATTATACGGGCAAAGTGACCAATTCCGTGCTGCAGAGCGAGCTAAATTATCATCCTAATTATTTGGCCCGATGCATGCTCAAGGTGTACGGAATGACGCCGATGGAATTTTTGCTCCAATACCGGATCGAGCAGTCGAAGAAGCTGCTTGTGCAAACGGAGTGGACGGTTACGCGAATCGCCGAGGAAGTAGGCTTTCAGCACGGCTCGTATTTCACTTTTTGTTTTTCAAATCGGGAAGGCATAACGCCGCTTCATTATCGCCGTAAAATGAGAGGGCATGGATAATGAGATGGAAAAACTCCGGAGCTATCCGGAGTTTTTTTATTTTATCTTATAACGGAATAGTCCAAATAATAGCTAGAATGGCTAAATTAAAAGAGGCAAAAATCCTATATGATAGCATTAAAATCGAAGCTGTTGGAGGTTGCCGTGAATAATATCGTAAAAATCGGAGTTATCGGACTTGGCGTAAGAGGAATGGGTTTGCTTAAGGGGATTCTTCTGCAAATGGAAGATGTCGAAGTCGCCGCCGTATGCGATCTGTATGAGGACCGCCGCAATGACGCTGCGCTACTCATCCAAACGGAAAAAGGCAAAAGTTCGGTCGTTGCAGCTCACTATTCTAGGAACAGGCTTTGGCACTCGTTTTGGAGTATAGGCATAGCATCATTCTCATCATCGCAAAGATCGCTTTGAACACCATTTGACAGGAAAGGAGGATTCAAGATGAAAAAAGGAATCAATATTTGGTCTTTTAGCGGAGGGAAGACGATTGCGGAATGCATCGCGCTTGCCAAGCGGGCGGGCTTCGACGGTATCGAGCTGTCCCTGAACGAGACAGGCGAGCTGGGGCTGCAGGCAACGGAGAAGGAGATTGAAGAGGTGAAGCGCCGTCTGGAGGATGCCCAGCTGGAAATTGCCGGTCTGGCTACCGGCTTGTACTGGGATTATTCGATGACGAGCGAGGACGCCGTTCAGCGGGGCAAAGCGATCGATGTGTGCAAAAAGCAGATCGATACCGCAGCTCAGCTTGGCGTAGACGGCATTCTCGTCATTCCCGGCGCGGTAGGAGCCGATTTCATTCCCGGTAAAGAGGTTGTCGATTACGAGCTCGCATACGATCGCGCGAAGGAGGCTGTTACATCTCTTGCCCCATACGCAGAGAGCGCAGGCGTTGCGATATGTATTGAGAATGTATGGAACAAAATGTTTCTGTCGCCGCTTGAGCTGCGCTCCTTTATCGATGATATCGGCTCCCGTTATGTCGGCTCCTACTTCGATGTAGGCAATGTCGTGTTCAGCGGCTACCCGGAGCATTGGATTCGCATATTGAGCCATCGCATCAAAAAGGTGCATTTCAAAGATTACCGCCGCGAAGCGGGCGGCCTTCACGGCTTTGTCGATTTGCTCGCAGGCGATGTCGATTATCCGGCGGTTGTAGAGGCGCTTAAGGCTGCAGGCTATAACAACTATGTGACGGCCGAAATGATACCTCCTTATAAGCATTACGGAGATCAAATTATTTTTAACACTTCTAGCGCAATGGACGCGATACTTGGTCGCAAATAAAGCTTTTTATATATAACTTACGGGAGGACGGACAATGCTGAAGATCGGACTAATCGGTTTCGGTTTTATGGGAAAAATGCACTTTGACAATTACGAGCGGCTGATGAAGGAGGGCGAGCCCGTCCGTCTTGCGGCCATTTGCGACATTCGGATCGAAGAGCTGAAGAATAGCAGCGCGGGCGGCAATATGGCTACGGAGCGCGATTTGTACGATATATCGAAATATAAGCTGTACGACGATATCGACGCAATGCTAGACAATGAGGAGCTCGATATGGTCGATATTACGCTCCCGACCCACCTTCATGCCGCAGTGGCATGCAAGGCGCTTGCGAAAGGCCTGCATGTGCTAAGCGAGAAACCGATGGCCGGAAGCTCTGCGGACGGCTGGGCAATGGTGAAGGCGGCCCGGAAGGCCGACCGCAAGCTGATGATCGCGCAATGCCTGCGCTTCTGGCCGGCTTACGAGTATTTGAAGGAAGCTGTTGCGGACAACCGCTACGGCGCAGTCGTATCGGGCTATTTTTTCCGCGGGTCCGGCATGCCGTCTCCGAAATGGTTTCATGACGGCAATCTTAGCGGCGGCTGTCTGCTCGACATGCATATCCACGATACCGATATGATCCATTGGGTGCTGGGCAAGCCGCTCAAGGTATCGACCTCGGCGAAAAAGGTCGCTCCGGGCAGCGGCTACGACAATGTATCGACGAACTACATTTATGCCGACGGCAAGGCGATTAACGCGCAGTCGGACTGGCGGCTTGAAGGCGGCCACGGGTTCGAGATGACGTATCGCGTGAACCTCGAGCTAGCGAACATCGTGTTTAAAAATAATGCGGTAACGGTAAACCCGAACGCCGGCGACAGTTTCGTCGTTGAGCTGTCTGACGATTCCGGTTATTACCGTGAGATGAAATATTTTATTCATGCGATTTTGAACGAAACCCCGATTACGGTATGCACGCCGGAAAGCGCTGTTCAAACGCTGGAAATTATCGAGGCGGAAATACGATCGGCCGACTCGCTGGGAGAAACGGTAAGCTTATAGGCGATACTTCCGAACGCTAAAAGGGACTGTCCAACAGGCGTGCTGTGAGCGCGTTTCGGACAGTCCCTTTATAGCTAGAGGACTTGGGAGAGCCTGCGGTATTCCGTAGCCGAGATGCCCTCCTGCCGGCGAAATACGCGGCTGAAATAGTGAATGTCGGGATACCCGATCATCTCGCCGATCCTCTCGATCGGCAGGCCGGTTTCCCTCAGCAGCTTGCGCGCTTCGCGGTGACGGACAGACTGTATGAATTCGGCTGGCGGCATACCGGCGTACTGCTTGAACAGCTTGGCTGTATAATCGATGCTTAAGTTCATTCTGTCCGCGATGAGTGAATTGCTCCATGGCTCGGCCGGGTCAGCTTCAATCTGATCCATTAGTTTAATGAGCAATGCCCCATGCTGGCTAATATGCGCATTAGCTCTTGATAGCGGACTGCGCAGCAGGAGCGCTAAAATTTGCAGCATAAGCCCTTTGCAAATAAGCTCGTAACCTAATGGTCGATTCGTAAATTCGTGAACAAGCATTTCCATCAGTTCGATGCACGCAGGCGAAGGGGTATATATGACGTTGGCAGACAGGGCGGGGAATATGTCCGCATACGCTTCCCATGCGAATTTATGCTCTAAAAGCGCATGCTCGTTAACGACGATATCGGCCTCGGTCTGAATGTCCAGCTCGTCAAAATAATCGAAGTGAATGCCGATAAAATGCGTTTCGCCTTTGGAGGCCACTTCATTGCGATGGTAGACGCCCGACGGCAAATAGATCAGCTGGCCAGTCGTTATCGTATAATGTTGTTCATACATATGCGTGACAAGCTCTCCTTGCCGGACGAAGAGCAGCTCGAAATCGTACAGCCTTCTTTGTTCAAGCTTGCATGGCTTCATCGTTTGAAACTGAGCGTAATGAATGCTTGGCGACCAATGGTGAAGGGAGGCCTTGCGCTGCTTCGGATAATGGATGTTATCGTTCATTGGCATATCTCCTTAATGGCGGTATCATCCAAAATGTAACGTAATTATGTTGATATGGCAAGCGATAAGGCTTTAGTTGATAAACGGAAAATGATGAAAGACCGGAATTGATCGTTAACGAGAAGAGCCTCCCCGGCAGCTGCCGAGAAGGCTCTTTTTTATTTGATGTTAATTGGAAAGCTCCAATGCCCGAAGCATCCGCATAATGGCAACTGTCGCTTGCGACTTCGACGCATTAGCCTGCGGCGCGAAGGTGTTATCCGATACGCCCAGCATAATCTCATTCTCGATCATAAGTGCGATAGCGTCTCTCGCATAGGAGGCCATCTTAGCTTTATCGGCATAGCCGTTAATGAGACTGGAGTCTGCCTGCGATTTGTTTCCAGCATAGCGCATCGCGTTTGCCAGCACGACAGCCATATCTTGTCTTGTAATAAGGCCCTTCGGATCGAACAGGTTTGCCGATTTGCCGCGAATGAGCCCTTCTTCCAACGCAGCGGCGATTTCTTTTCCGAATTTTGTATCCGAGCTAATGTCATCAAATGGCGTATTGGCGTTATCGGCCAGCAAGCCTAGCGATTTCGTGACAATCGATATAAACTCGGCGCGCGTAATTCGGTCATCTCCGCCAAATAGCCCTTTGCTTTGTTCAGTGACAATTAGCTTCGCGGCTGCATGAAGCACATCCTCGCGTGCCCAATCGGCAATCGCGTCCCTGAATTCCGGCTCGCTTTCAACGATCGAATAGAGGCTGTTGCCGCTTCGCTTCAGCTCGACTGTTGCTGTGCCATCCGTATTCAGACTAATTAAAGTCGGTACGGAATGGAACTCGCCCGTATCGGCTGTAAATACTGCTCCCGTCGTGCGCGAACGGTTGATTTGCGAGCTTTGCAGCGTATAAATGCGGCTTAAATAACGATGCTCGAAGTTGGTAATTTCGGTTGTCGTGCCGTCGGCGTTGATCGCTTCAATTTTGTAATGGAGCGGCTGACCGATAACCTTTAAGCCTTGGGCAAGCGCAGCTTTCATCAATTGATCGATTTCCTGCTGGCTTGGTTTTTGAATCGTAATTTTGATCGAAGAGCTCAGCAGGCTGCTTACGACCGGAATCCGGTATTCAACGCCGCCTGCAAAGATGGACAGCTCGGCTTTGTCGCCTTTCTCGTGAAGCGCGGCTAGCACTTCCTTCGGCACCGCAACTTCAATTTTGTCGCCCTTTTCCGTTACAATAACCCGGAAGCGGAGCGCGCTGGAGCGCTTAATCGCTTCGATTGCGGCATCCTTGGATACGGAGGCCGTCACCGTTTCGCCGCTGCGGCTTACAGCTGCCGGCAGCACATCGCTAGGCGCAGGCGGAGTAATTATTCCGCCGCTGCCCGCCGAAGGCGAATCCGTCTTCACGCCAATCGTATTGCTGGCGGCTGAAACGCGGGTAATCTGATCGTCGCTGCCGCGCTCTACGGCAAGAACATGAACGTTATAGCTTGTATTCGAGGAGAGGGCACCAATTGTAAATTGATTTTCCGACGTTTTGCCCTTCCATACGTAATCGACGAAAATTTCATACTCGCTCGCTTGCTCCGACGGATTCCATTTCACAGTCAGTGAATCTGTGCTTTTGCCCGTGAGCGTTAAGCCGGACGGCGCTGCCAGCAAGGAAAGATTCGTTGAGCCGTTAGTCGGGAGGTTAGCGGCAATTTGCCCAGACAGCGTCCGGTTGCGATCGCCGCTAATATCCCAGCTCATTACGCCGGCAATGTCCAACGTTTTGACGAGCGATGCGCTGTACATCATCGTGGTTTCGTCATTGTACGTAATGAACACGCCGTTCTCGGCATTGTATAGATACGATACTTTGGATACTTCGTTGTAGTAGCTTTCGTATCCGGTCTTGTTCATATAGTTGTTTTCGACATCGGCAATGTCGAAAATGCCGTTTTCCCATGTTCCGAATGGAGTCCCGCCCTCGCAGGTCGCATACTGGCCGGGATCTGGACAGCCGATCCAGCCTTTGCCGTAGTATGGCAGGCCGAGCACGAGCTTATGATTCGGCACGCCGCCGTTTAGATGGCCTAATGCGCCGCCGGTTACATTGTTTCTAGGCGCTTGTTCAAAAGGATTGCGGCTGTCATAGAATAGAGGGGCATTATGATGCGCAAGCGTTTCCCATGAGCCGCTGTAATCATAGGTCATAATATTAATGAAGTCCAAATAAGCGGAGGAGTTCGCCAGGTCGGCATTGACGACGAAGTTATCGCCCTGCCCAGATGCGATCGTGAGCAAGTAGTATTTGCCATCCTCCGAGCCTGCCGCATCGAGCGCTTCGCGCACGACGCGCATGAGCAGCGTAAAGTTTTCCTTATCCTCAGGGCCTCTGGAGTTGTCATCCTCGCCGCCTTCTACCGGGTACTCCCAATCGATATCAATGCCGTCCAGGCCGTATTCCCGCAAAAACGCTACGACGGAATCGGCGAACGCCCGGCGAGTCAGCTCCGTTTTAGCCATATTCGAGAAGTTATTCGACCAAGACCAGCCGCCAACGGATACGATCAGCTTCAGATGCGGATTTTCATCGCGAATGGCTCTAAACTGCGCGAAATTCGGAATATCGTTATCGTGGTCGCCAAGCACCATCTCGCCGTCGAACACGTAGTCGCTTTGCAGCGGAATGTCTTCATTCTGACAAGCTAGCGCGCCCGTGCCGAAACCTTTCCAGCAAAGATCGGTAAAGGCGTAGTTAATATGGGTAATTTGAGACACGTCGATATCGGTTGGCTTGAAGTTTCGGGCTTCCGGACTGACAGACCAAGAAGTATAGTACGTTACGATGTTGTAATGGCTTCCCGGAACGACTGTAATTTCGCCGCTTGCCGGCGACTGCCACAGCTCGTTTTCGGCTACGACCTTGAAGGCGTAGCTTTGTCCTTCGGTCAGGCCTTCAGCGAGATAACGATTGGAATCGCTCGTTCCGGCCTTTGCGCCGTCCTTGTAAATGCTATAGGAAGTAGCTCCGGGGACAGGGGCCCAAGCAAGCGCAGCGTCCGTACGGGTAGCCGTTACGACCTGCAGATCCTGCGGGGCGGCGAGCTCGCCCCAAATGACCGTTACAACGTTGCTGTCTGCGGATACAGGATGAGGAGGATTTTGTGCGCCAACCTTAAATGAGTAGCTTTCTCCTAGTATGAAGCCGCCTTCCGCCGAGTAAGTAGAAGACGTCGCGGTTTGGCTCCATGTGCCTTTTTTCCAGTCTCCATTTACGTAGATGTCATACCCTGTAGCTCCAGGGCTTGCGCCCCAGCTCAGCGAGACGGAGTCTTCGGCCACGCTTGTAATGCGCAAGTAGCTTGGCGGCGTGAGCGGAGGATCGGGATACTCGCTCCCATCCTCAGTCGTCGTGAATTCGACTACTTCGCTCCGATAGTCCTTGGAAGGACGATCCTTATTCCACGTAATGTAAATACGGTAGGTTGTTTCAGGCAGCAATCCGCCTATCGTCTTGGTTGTCAAATTGCCCCAAGTTACCCATCCGTCCGTATCGGCGTTCCATATGTCAATTTCATTAGGATCGTTATCAATAAAATCCCATTCCAATGATGCCGTATTGTGAGTAACTTCGGTTATGCGCAGGTTTTGCGGGCCAGTTCGGTCGGCAGGACTTTCATCCGCGAAGATAGAGGGAGAGGAGAAAAATGTGCTGAGTGCTAGAACTAAGCTGAGAAACAAAGCGGTCGACGATCGACGAGAACGAATAATCACCTTTGTCACTCCTTATTCATCGTTTATTTTGTAAGCGCTTTATTGCGTTAAGATCATTTGCACCCCCTTCTTATAAGCAAATAGGAAAACGACAATCTATATTAATAATGGAATTCATATCTAATTTTTGGAAGGGATAGAAATTTATAATGGAAGGGTAATATTCTCTTCATCTTGCCGCGTTAATGAGCGTCGTTTGCAAAAGGGCGGGCTTCGCTACATAATTATCGGTATAGCAGGGAGACCGTAAATGAATAGGAGGCACGATCATGAATGAAACCATTTCGCTCCTAATGAGCCACCGTTCGATCCGCAAATTCAAGAACGAGCCCGTGTCAGGAGAGCTGCTGCATACTATTGTTGGAGCTGCGCAAATGGCCTCGACTTCCAGTAATGTGCAGGCCTATACCGTCATCGCGGTTACGGATATGGACAAGAGAACAAGGATTGAGGAGCTTGCGGGCAATCAAGCTTATATTACGGAATGTCCCGTTTTCCTCGTATGGTGCGCCGACCTGAACCGGCTAAAGCATGCGGTGGAGCCTTACTTGAAGGACAAGCCGTCCTATGAGGATTCTACAGAAAATTTTATCGTAGCTACTGTCGACGCGTCACTGGCGGCGCAGAACGCCGCAATAGCGGCGGAGTCGCTCGGCCTTGGCATCGTTTACATCGGAGGCATTCGCAATCGTATTGCGGAGGTTGCAGATGTGCTGAGCTTGCCTGAGCTTGTCTATCCGCTATTCGGGATGTGCGTCGGATACCCGGATCAAGAGCCGATGCTGCGTCCGCGTTTGCCGCTGCAAAGCGTACTTCATATTAACGAATATGATAAGCAGCGGGCGGCGGAAGGCGTTAAGGCATATGATGCTGCATCGTCCGACTATTTACGGAAGCGCAGCAACGGCAAAAATGCGGCACCGTGGTCGGAGCTGATGAGCAAGCGGCTGGCGGAGCCGGTGCGCCTCCACATGAAGCCCTTTTTGCAGGACAGGGGCTTTATGAAGCAGTGAGGAAAGGGAATAGTTGGCGTGGCGATCTTTCAAGCTAATAGTCTGAGGGTCGCTTTTTTTTTGATTTACTTTGCATACTTCAAGATGCTTGCAGCAGTCTGGCTTGCGAAAGCTGCGGGATTAATTCCGCGCCTTAAGCTTTAGCACTTGTGCCTATCCGTCCTTCAACGCAGAGTTGGTTTCTATCGAGACGGCTGGAATTCTTTTTAACGCTTTGCCGAATCTAACTGGATTTCCTCCAGTTATTTTCTGCGATTAGTCGTATTTCGGGGGTATTAACTGGATTTTCTGTAGGTAAATGAACGGGAAATGCCTTATTTTAAAGTTTTAGATAAAAATAACTGTAGGTTTTCCATTTAGCCCCCCTTATTTAAACCTTGCGCTCCCAAATAGATGGAGGAAATCCAGTTAGTGCAATAACACCGTCAAGTCCACGGGGCTGATGAGGTACGGCAATTCACAATGTTGGCGCTGAAAATCGATGCAAAGAGCTAGTTTCTAGCTCTATTCCGTCGCCACGGCTCAACTGCAGGCAGTTTGCGAGGGGAGATGCTATGCAAAGAGCTAGTTTCGAGCGCTATTCAGACCAATCTAGTTAGTTTCTTGGGAATAGAGCTAATGGCTAGCTCTATTTCTCCGCAATGGCTCGATTGCAGGCAGTTTGCGAGGGGA
>Ga0180215_1001561_pt1 | contig 24946 bp, 27 predicted proteins | sample eDN3rd37CBELigBY_FD_128871 | JGI IMG/M metagenome (GOLD analysis project Ga0180215, IMG submission 128871) | Enriched backyard soil microbial communities from Emeryville, California, USA - eDNA 3rd pass 37_C BE-Lig BY (version 2) (version 2) | ecosystem: Environmental > Terrestrial > Soil >...
ACGGTCGCCGACAACGAGGCCCACACCGGCGCCGGCATCGCGGTCGGCCTGCAGGGACAGCAGGAACTCCGGCGCGGCGCGTTGATCGAGCGCGTCACGATCGCCGACAACCTCGCGATCGACATTCCAGGGGGCGGGCTGTGGGTCGAGAAAGGCACGCCCGTCACGGTGGCCGGCACGATCCTGGCCCGCAACACGTACGCGCCGCCGACCCGGCGCGCCGCCGCGCTCGAGCCCTCCAACTGCGGCGGCCAGCCGCCGGCCAACGGGGGCGGCAACGTGGCCGACCACGACGACTGCCCGTTCGGGGCGCCCGCCGACCCGCAGCTCAGCCGCGAGCTCGTCGGCGGCCTGGGGGAGACGCCGCTGTACACGCTCGCGCCCGCGAGCCCCGCCGTCGACCGCGCCGGGACGTGCTCCGGGAGCGACCAGCGCGACCTCCCGCGGCCCCAGGGCGCCGCCTGCGACGCGGGCGCCTACGAGGTCGCCGCGCCCGTGATCGCCTCCGGGCCGGCCGGCGTGATCACGGACACCACCGCGACGTTCACGTTCGCGGGCGACCCGGGCGCCGCGTACGAGTGCCGGCTCGACGGCCCCGCCGGGGCGGGCGCGTGGGAGCCGTGCGTCTCGCCCAAGTCCTACAGCGGGCTCGTCCCGGGCGCCTACGCGTTCCGCGTGCGGCTCGCGGGCGCGGCCGCGCAGGCCGAGCGCGTGTTCACCGTCGCGGTGGCCCAGCCTCAGCCTCAACCTCAGCCTCAGCCTCAACCGCCTCCGCCGCCACCACCGGCGCCGACGCCCGAGCCGCAGCCGGAGTACCGCCGCAGCGTCGTGGTCAAGCCCACGCGCGGCAAGGTCAAGGTCCGGCTCCCGGGTTCGAACCGCTACGTCGACCTCGACACGCTCGAAGGGCTGCCGCTGGGCGCGAGCATCGACGTGCGCCAGGGCCGCGTCCGCCTGTACGCCGTCGCGCGCCGCGGCGAGCGCCCGCAGGCCGCCTCCTTCTACGGCGGCGTGTTCCGCGTCGTCCAGCGCGGCTCGGTGATCGAGCTGCAGCTGCGCGGGCCCAAGCCGACCTGCGCCCGCGGGAACGCGAGCGCGGCCCAGTCCAAGCCGAAGAAGAAGAAGGCCCGCAAGCGGCGCCTGTGGGGCAGCGGCAAGGGGCGCTTCCGCACCCGCGGGCGCTACAGCGCCGCCACGGTCCGCGGCACCACGTGGCTGGTCGAGGACAGCTGCCGCACCACCACGACCCGCGTCAAGCGCGGCTCGGTCAAGGTGCGCGACTTCGTCAAGCGCAGGACGATCATCCTGCGCCGCGGCGACCGCTACGTCGCCCGCCGCTGAGCTCGTCAGCCGCCGAACGTCCCAACCGTCCCGCGGTCCAATACCGTGGAGGTCGCGATGCGCGACATTGATCCGATGCCGCACCTCGCGGTCTCTGTCCAGCACGTCGGCCGCCGCGCCGTCATCGAGGCCACCGGAGCCATCGACGCCGCAACGGGACCCGTGCTGTCCGAGGCCGCCGAGGAGGCGGTCCGCGCCGGCGCGCTCGAGGTGTGGGTCGACCTCGGCCCGACCGAGTTCATGGACTCGACCGGCCTGAAGGTCCTGCTCCGGCTGCGCCGGCGGCTGAAGGAGCTGCGGCGGCGGCTGGCCATCATCTGCCCGGAAGGCCCGGTGCACCGGGTGTTCGAGGTGACCGGGCTCGACCGCGAGTTCGTCCTGTACTCGACGCTCTCGGCGGCGCAGCGCCAGGCCTAGCCGCGACCCGCGCGAAAAACGGTCAGCCGCCGATCATCCCGCCCTCGGCGTCGCCCCCGATCGGGCACCATGGCACAGGCGGGAGGCCCCGGACGGGGAGGCTGACCCCAGCGACGATGGCCGGAACGATGCGACGATTCCCACGACGCGAGCAGCGGACCTCCCACGCGGCACTGTTGCTGTACGCCGCCGTCTGGCTGGTGGCGGCGGCCGCCGTGGTCGGCGTGGTGTTCGCCGTCTCGGGCGGCGACCCCGGCGACGGCAAGGTCTCGGTCCCGCCGCTGCGCGAGACCGAGCTCGGGACGGCGGCGCTCGAGAGCCGCTGCATCCTGCGCCGCGCGGACACCGGGCAGCGGCTCAACCCGCCCGTCGACGGCCCCGCGGGCGGCCGCGCCGCGCGCGGCGGCTTCTACGACCGGCCCGTCTCGACCGCCGAGCTGACCGCGGCGGTCCGGCGCGGCATGATCGTCATCCAGTTCCGCGAGGGCCTCGGCGACGGTGAGCTCGATGCGCTCAAGGAGCTCCAGCAGGCCGTCCCCGAGGGCACGATCGTCGCGCCCAACGCGACTGGGATGGAGTTCGACATCGCGGTGCTGGCCTATCGGCGCCTGCTCGGCTGCCCGCGCTTCACCGACCGCACGCTCGACGCCGTGCAGCTGTTCCGCGGGCGCTTCATCGGCTCGGGGCCCGAGTCCGCGTAAGTCGGCGAACCAACTGCCGCTCGCGCGCGGGCGCGCGCCGTACGGTCGTCGGATGGAATCGGAGAAGTTCGGGCCGCGCAGGCTCAGCGTCTGCCCCGAGTGCGACCAGGACTTCGTCGTGCCGGTCGACGGCGTCGAGTACGACGAGCGCAGCTGGCTGCTGATCCTGCGCTGCGGCGCCTGCGGGCTGCGCTACGACCTGCACGCCCGCGACGACGAGGTCGACGCGCTGTGCGCGGAGGTCGACGAGGGCCTGGACCGCCTCGCCGCCGGCGTGGAGCGCCTCGACCGCGAGCGCATGAGCGCCGAGGCCGACATCTTCGCCACCGCCCTGCAGCTCGACCTGATCTCCGGCGACGACTTCGCCACCTGAGCGTGTTCGGCAGCGAACACCGACTGGTCAGTGCGCCGGGCCCGTGCTAGGGGTACAGGCGCGTTGGCCATCGACGAGCACCTGTCACGGGCCGCCCAGCGGCTGATCTCGCGCCACGTCGACTCGGTCGGTGCCCTCGATCTGCTCTTGCTGCTGCACTCCGGGCGCGACCGCGACTGGAGCCGACAGGAGCTCTGCGACCGGCTGCGCTGCCCGGCGGCCTGGGCGTCCGAGCAGCTGACGCGCCTGGAGGCGGCGGGGCTCGTCGCGGAGGCGGCCGAGGGCCGCTACCAGTACCGGCGCGGGCCCGAGTACGGCCCCGCCGTGGACGAGATCGCGCGCGCCTGCCGGCGCGATCGCGCCGCGCTCACGCGGCTCATCTTCACGCGCCCGCCCGGCACGTCGTTCGCCCGCTGATCAGGCGGCGTCGGCGAGCGCCGGGTTGGCGATCAGCCACGCGTCGCGCGAGAGGCGCACGATCTCACCGGAACGCTCGAGCTCGCCCAGGCTCAGCGACACGCTCGGGCGGCGCAGGCCGGTGAGCTGGGCGATCACGGTGTGCGTGAGCCGCAGCGGCAGGATGATGCCCTGGGGCGTGACACGGCCCCAGCGGTCGGCGAGGTGGGCGAACAGCGCGCGCAGCCGGACGTCCGCGCGGCGCGCCTGCGTCACGGCCAGCAGGATGCTCAGCGCGCGGCTGCGGCTCAGCGTGCGCTGCATCAGCTCGGCCGACAGCGTCGGCCAGCGGGCCGCGCGGCGGGCGAAGCTGTCGTCGAGCAGCGCGAGCCGCGCCGGTTCGAGCACGCGCCAGTCGGCTAAGCACTCCAGCGTGCCCGAGCCGTCGTCCTCGTCCCACGGGCGCAGGACGTCGCCCGGGCCGAGCAGCTCGCAACAGCGCAGGCCCTGCAGCTCGACCCGGCGCACGAGCAGCCCGTCGAGCACGAGCAGGCCGAGCCAGCCGTCGAAGTGGCGCGGGAGGTCGCCGTCGAACGGGTCCCAGCGGCCGGCCTCGACCCAGACCGTGCGGGCGACGAGCTGGTGGCGAGCCGTGTCGGCGAGCTCGCCGGTCAGCGCACCGAGCAGCGCCGGGTCCTCCTCCGCCACCCGCACGGGGGGCCGCGATGGATCGGTGCGATGCGGTTTCGGCTGGGTCCAGGCAGACACGCCCGAGAGGATCCAACGCGGTCGCCGCGGTCTGAATGGGGTCGACCCACCATCATCCGGGGTGGGCACCCACCATTGCCCCCCGCACCGGTCCTCCGACCGTCATGGTGCCCGTTCGGCGCCTCGCGCGCATCCCGGCGGTTTGCCGGCTTACCGCTACGGCGCCGAGAGCGGGATGTCGAGCTCGATCCGGGTGCCGCCGCCCTCGGGCCGGCCGACGGTCAGCTGCGCGCCGATCGACGCCGCCCGGTTCTCCATCGCCTCCAGCCCGGTCGCGCCCGGGCGCCGCTCGGCGGGCAGGCCGCGCCCGTCGTCGCTGACCGCCAGCCGCAGCGAGCCGTGGCCGCGGCTGAAGTCGATCCGGATCGTCTCCGCGTCCGCGTGGCGCAGCGCGTTCGTGAGCGCCTCGCCGGCGATCCGGTAGGCGTGCGCGCCGACCAGCGGCGGCAGCTCGGGCGCCTCCCCGCTGACCTCGACGCGCGGGCGGCCGGCCGGGGCGAGCTCGGCGGCGCGCGAGCGCAGCGCCTCGTCCAGGCGCCGCCCCTCGAGCGGGGAGCGCAGCTCGGCCAGGCTCGTGTCCATGTCCGAGGCCGCGGACTCCAGCTCGACGCCCGCCCGGGCGACGGTCGGGCCGAGCGGCTCGGGCACGCGGCCGTTGAGCGAGGTCACCAGCAGGTGCGCGGCGTGCAGCCGCTGCTTGGCCGAGTCGTGCAGCTCCCAGGCGATCCGGCGGCGCTCGGCCTCGATCGCCAGCCGCTCGCGTGCCGAGCGCTCCGCCGACAGGCGCCGCAGCGCCTCCGCCGAGTAGGCGAGCGCGACGACCAGCATGAACGGCAGCGAGACGTGGATCGCGAGCGTCTCGGTCGAGCGCAGCTGCAGCCGCCCGGGCACCGGACCGCCGAGCACGGCCACGAGCAGGAACGTCAGCGCCGCCGCTCCCGCCAGCCAGACCGCGCGGCGCAGCGGCAGCGCGGTCGCCGGCAGCGCGAGGCTCGCGAGCCAGAGCAGATAGAACGGGCTGCGCCAGTCGCCCGACTGCAGGACGAGGCGCGAGCGTGACTCCGCAGTCGGCGGCCCACGTCAGCGGGTGACGGCGGACCGCGGGCAGCGCGAGCAGCACGGCCGTGCTGAGCGGCCCGTAGGCCAGCAGCACGACGTCGATCCCCGACGCGCCCGCCCACGCGATCAGCGCCGCGCCGATCCCGGTCGCCGCCAGCCGCGCGGCGCCGTACAGCAGCAGCCAGGCCGCCTCGTCGTCGGCGTGGGAGAGGCGCGGGAGCCGCGCGGGAAGCATGCCGGGCGATCCGATGGCCCCGAGTGTGGTCGGCGCCCGTGGGCGATCAACGCCCCGGTTCGGCGGCGAACCTTCCACCGCGACCCTGCGGCCTCCCGGTCGTCATTGGGGTTCTGCTTTCGACGAAAGGAACCAGCCTTGCGCTGCCTCCTGGTCGCCGCGGCGCTCGCGTCGCTGATCCTGCCCTCGACCGCGTCCGCGAAGCGGTCCCAGTTCACGCTCTTCCAGGCCACCCGGGAGCTGCGGAGCGCCGACCCGGCGGTGCGCTCCCAGGCGCTCGACGAGATCCAGGCGCTGGGCGTCCGCTGGCTGCGCGTGAACCTCTACTGGCAGGACGTCGCGCCCGCCCCCGGCGCCGCCACCGTCCCCGACTTCGACGAGACCGACCCGGCCGCCTACCCCGGCTGGGCGCTGTACGACCGGATCCTGGCCGGCGCGCGCGAGCGCGGGCTGCGCGTGCTGGTCTCGGTCACCGGCCCCGTCCCGCGCTGGGCGACGCGCTCGCGCAAGGACCGCGTGACGCGCCCCAGCCCGAAGCGCTTCGAGCGCTTCGTGACCGCGGCCGGCCGCCGCTACGGCGCCCAGGTCGATTACTGGTCGGTGTGGAACGAGCCCAACCACCCCGACTTCCTCGCCCCGCAGTACCGCAAGCGGCGCGCGTACTCGCCGCGCCTGTACCGGCAGCTGTTCCGCGCCGCCCGCAAGGGCCTCGAGCGCTCGGGCAACGGGCGCGACCGCGTGCTGATGGGGGAGACCGCGCCGCGCGGCAACTCCAACGTCGTGGCGCCGCTGGAGTTCCTGCGCGGCTCGCTGTGCCTGAGCTCGAACTACCGCAAGCGCCGCGGCTGCGGCCGGCTCGACGTCGACGGTTGGGCGCACCACCCGTACACGACGTCGAAGGGGCCGTGGTATGTCTCCGACAACCGCGACGACGTCACGATCGGCTCGCTCTCGCGGCTCACGCGCGCGCTCGACAAGGCGCGCCGCGCCCGCGCCGTGCGCAAGCGCGTCGACGTCTACCTGACCGAGTTCGGCGTCCAGAGCGAACCTGACCCGTTCAGCGGCGTCAGCGAGCAGCGCCAGGCCGAGTACCGCTCGATCGGCGAGCTGATCGCCTACCGCAACCCGCGCGTGCGGGCGTTCTCGCAGTACCTGATGCGCGACGACCTGCCGCGCCCCGGGCGCGCGTACCTGCGCTACGGCGGCTTCGAGTCCGGGCTGCGGCACTCGGGCGGCGAGGCCAAGCGCGCCTACGACGGCTTCCGGCTGCCGCTCGTCGCCGAGCGCGGGAAGCGCACGCGGCTGTGGGGCCTCGTCCGCCCTGCCGACGGGCGGACGACGGTGCGGATCGAGTACCGCAACCGCGGGTCCTCGCGCTGGCGCACGCTCAAGCGCGACCGCACGGACGCCCGCGGCTACTGGGCGACGCGCACCTCGTATCGCTCCGGGCGCCAGTACCGCGTGCGCTGGGGCGAGTTCACCGGACCCGCGACGCGCGCCTACCGCCGCTGACGCAGCTCGATGGCCTCCGCGGCGGCGAGCATCGTCACGCCGTCGCGGGCGTCGCGCGGCGAGCGGCGCCACTCGCGCAGGACGACCGCGCTCCACGACGCGTCGAGCGCGGCCGTGAGGTCGCGCGGGACGTAGCCGAGCGGCTCGCCCGACGCGAGGTCGACCGCGATCGCGGACGGGTCGTGCGGGTTGTCGGGCTCGGCGCGCAGCCGCAGCGGGCGTCCGGGCGCGGCCTCGTCGGAGCGCAGCGCCCGCGGGCGGTGGACGGCGCCGGCGACGTGCATGACCAGCAGGCCGGCCTCCGCGAGCGCGTCGCGAGAAAGGAAGCGACCGGATTCGTCAATCGGGTAGTACCCAGCCACCCAGACCTGGCCGCCGTCGTCGGGATACCAGTAGCGCTCCTGCTGTTCGACGTCGACGACCACGACCCCCACATGGTGACTCGCATGCAGATCCACGAGCAGCTCGGACACGCCGCCGCCAGCGGTTGGCGCGGCAAGGTGGCGGACGCCGTCGCGCCGCGCGCGCCGATCGACGACGATCAGGCGCGCGCGATCATCGGCGCGGCGTTCTTCGCGATCTCGCTCTTCTACATCGTCGCGACGATCGTGCGCGCGATCAAAGCGAACGACTAGGCCCGCGGTAGGGCTTCTCGGGGCGGTCGCAGTCGCGGACCGTCCGCTCCTGCACGACGTCCGGCGAGGGCGTGGGCGTCGCGGCGGCGACCTTCAGCGTGGTGTCCACGCTCGCCATCCCATAGAAGGAGGTGCCGAGGAGTCCGACCCCGGCGGCGAGCGTGGCGATGAACCCGGCTCGGCGCATGGACTGCAGTCAAGCGTCGGTTTATGAAAGCCACCTCAAAGGAGCCGACGAAACCACCTAAGGGACAGGCCGCCGCCGAGCAGCAGGAGCAGGCCCGCGCCGCCCGCGAAGGCCGCGGTCACCTCGCGCTTCTCCTCCGTCATCGCCACCTCGGACCCGAGCTGCTCGTAGACCGCGCTGAGCGCGCTGGCCTGCTCGGCCGTGAACGCCTCGCCGCCCGAGCGCTCCGCGATCTGCTGCAGGGTCTCCGTGTCCGGCGGGACGGCGTCGCCGTTGGGCAGGCGGCCCGCGGCCGTGCCGAGCGCGACGGTGTAGATCGGGACGCCGAGCTCGCGGGCCTCGTCGGCGACGGGCAGCGGGTCGCGGCCGTGCGTCGACGTGCCGTCGCTGAGGAGGACGATCGCGCCCGGCGCCTCGGGGCCCGCGGTGCGCACCATCGCCAGCGAGGTCGCCAGCGCGTCGCCGGTCGCGGTCCCGCCGCTCGGCGTCATCGCCGCCGTGAGCGCGGCGCGCAGCTCCTCGCGGTCCGTGGTCGGGCTGCTCACGGCCTCGGCGCTGTCGTCGAAGACGACGCCGCCGACGCGCACCCGCTCGGGCACCTCGTCCAGGAACGCCTCGCCCGCGTCGAGCGCGGCGGCCAGCCGCGAGGGGGAGACATCCGTGGCGGCCATCGAGCCCGAGTGGTCCATCGCCAGCACGATCGTCGCCTGCTCGGCGGGCACGGCCACGCTGATCTGCGGGCGCGCGAGCGCGCCGATCAGCGCCGCGATCGCGAGGCCGGCGAGCGCGAGCGGCGCGTGCCGGCGCCAGCCGGGCCGGCGCGGGACGACCGAGCGCTCCGTGGCGGGCGCGGCGAACGCCGCCGCGGCCCGGCGCCGCCGCTTCTCGGCCGCGACGTAGGCGGCGAGCAGCAGCGGCAGCAGCGCGAGCCCGAGCAGGAGCCAGGGGGACTGGAAGGTCATGGCGTCGCGTTCGTGGGCCGCTCGTCCAGGGTCACGGTCAGCGTCTCGCTGCCGCCGCCGCGGCGCACCTCGATCTCGACCTGCTCGCCCGGCCGGCGATCCTGGACCGCGGCCGCGACGTCGTCGGGCTCGCTCACGCGCTCGCCGCCGATGGCGGTGATCACGTCGCCCACGCGCAGCCCGGCCTGGGCGGCCGGCCCGCCCGCGGAGACGGACGCGACCTCGACGCCGCCCGCGCCCGGCGACGTCGAGACGCCGAGGTAGGCGCGCCGGATCGTCTCGCCGCGCTCGAGCCGCGGGACCACGTCGCGGACCGTGTTCGACGGCACCGCGAAGCCGATCCCGACGTTGCCGCCCGAGGGCGAGGAGATCTGCGTGTTGACGCCGATCACGCGGCCCTGGGCATCCAGCAGCGGGCCGCCCGAGTTGCCCGGGTTGATCGGCGCGTCGGTCTGGATCACCGAGTCGATCTGGAAGCCGTCCGGCGCCTGGATGTGGCGCCCGGTGCCGGACACGATGCCCGCCGTGGTGGTCTGCGAGAGCCCGAACGGCGAGCCGATCGCCACCGCCAGCTGCCCCGTGCGCACCTGCGAGGAGTCGGCGAGCGAGAGCGCCTTCAGCGGCCGGCCCGTGTCGACCTTGACCACCGCTAGGTCCGACGAGCGGTCCACGCCCAGCACGCGGCCGCGCACGGTCTCGTCGTCGGCGAACTGGACCTGCACGGAGTCCGCGGAGCCGACCACGTGCGCGTTGGTGACGATCGTCCCGTCCTCGTCGATCACGAAGCCGGTGCCGCCACTGCGGCCCGCCTGGATGGAGACGACGGCGTCGCGCGCGGCCTCGTAGATCGCGGCCACGTCGCCGGTCTGCTGCGCGCCCACGAGCGCGGGTCCGGTGGCCAGCGGGCGGGACGCGGGCGCGTCGTCGTCGAAGACGCCGAACGCGAACGCGCCCCCGCCGACCAGCAGCGCGGAGACGAGCCCGCCGGCGACGGCGGAGCGGAAGGAGCCGCCGCGCCGCGGCGGGGCAGGCGGCTCGGGCAGGGGTACGGTCGGAGGAGCCGGCTCGGGCTCGTGCGGCCGGGCGCGGCGACCATCGGTCGGATCGCCGTCGAGCCAGAGGAGGGGATCGGTCATGTCCGTCGAGCCTGAAAGGCGTTCCGTCAGGTCCGGATAAGCCCGGAGCCGCCGTTGAGGCGCGCTTTAGGCGGCGTACGGCCAAACGTTGAGAAACCGCGACCAACGTGCCGGGCATGCCCGACGAGCTCTCCCTGTTCCTGGCCCAGATCGCCCGCACGCCGTTGCTGACGCCGGCCGAGGAGCTGCAGCTCGCGCGCCGTGTGGAGCGCGGCGATCTCGCCGCCAAGGAGCGCATGGTGGAAGCGAACCTGCGGCTCGTCGTCCACGTCGCCAAGCGCTTCCAGCGCGCCGCCCACGGCCTCTCGCTCTCCGACCTCATCCAGGAGGGCACGTTCGGCCTGGTGCGCGCGGTCGAGAAGTTCGACCACCGCAAGGGCTTCCGCTTCAGCACCTACGCCACGATCTGGATCCGCCAGGCGATCGGCCGCGCGATCAACGACAAAGGCCGCGCGATCCGGCTGCCCGAGCAGGTCGTCCAGCGCCTGCGCGCGCTCGAGCGCGAGGAGGGCGAGCTGGCCGTCGCGCTGGGCCGCGACCCGCTCCCGCAGGAGCTCGCCGCCGCGCTCGAGACGACCACCGCGGACGTCGTGGCGCTGCAGGAGCTGCGCCGCAGCACGCTCTCGCTCGACGAGCCCGTGGGCGACGACGACGGCGCCGCGCTCGGCGACCTCGTCGCCGACCGGCGCATCAACGACTTCGACGCCGCCGTCCAGGCCGAGGACATCCAGCGCGCGCTGGCCTCGCTGCCGGAGCGCGAGCGGCGCGTGATCGAGGCCCGCTACGGCTTCACGGGCGCCGGCCCGTCGACCCCGTCGGAGACCGCCCGCGCGCTGCGCCTACGCCCGCGCGACGTGCGCCACCTCGAAGAGCTGGCGCTGCGGCGCCTGCGCGCGGCGCCGGAGCTCTCCGCGGCCTGATATCTCATGCGCCCATGGCCACTTTGACCGATCCGGGCGTCAGCGAGCTGCTGAGCAAACCCAACCACGCCGTGCTGTCGACCATCAACGAGGACGGCTCCGTCCACAGCGCCGTCATCTGGCTCAACGTCGAGGACGGCAAGCTCGCCGTCAACAGCGCCAAGGGCCGCGTCTGGCCGACGAACCTCGAGCGTGACGGCCGCGCCACGATCACGCTGCTCAACCAGGAGAACCCGTACGAGTACGTCGAGATCAAGGGCCGCGCGACCCCGGTCCCCGAGGGCGCGGACGAGCACATCGACACGCTCGCGCAGAAGTACATCAACCAGGAGCGCTACCCCTGGCGCAAGCCGGGCGAGGAGCGCGTCAAGTACCACATCACGCCCGAGCGGATCCGCCACGCCAAGGCCTGATCTCCCACGGCTCGGCTTCGGGCTGCCGGTGTCGGGGACGACGCCGGAGGCGCTGCGGCGCACGGCCCGCCGCGCCGAGCAGCTCGGGTACGCGTCGCTGTGGGCCTTCCAGCGCGTCCTGAACCCCGTCGGCGCCGGGCTCGGCCCGGCGCACGCCGCGGTGCTCGACCCGGTCGTCGCGCTCGCGCTCGCGGCCGCCGACACCGAGCGGATCCGGCTCGGGACGGCGACGCTCTGCGCGCCCTTCACCGCTCCCGCGCTGCTCGCCAAGACCCTGACGACGCTCGACGTCGTCTCGCACGGCCGCCTCACCGCCGGGCTCGGCCTCGGCTGGCTGCCCGAGGAGTACGCCGCCGCGGGCGTGCCGTACGAGCGGCGCGGCGCGCGCATGGACGAGTACCTGCGCTGCCTGTACGCGCTGTGGACGCAGGACCCGGTCGAGTTCGCGGGCGAGTTCTACGCCGTGCCGCGCTCGCACGTCGGCCCGCCGCCCGTGCAGCGGCCGCATCCGCCCGTGCTGCTCGGCGGCGCCGCGGCGCCCGCCCTGCGCCGCGCCGGGCGGCTCGCGCAGGGCTGGATCGCCAGCAGCCGCCAGGACCTCACGCGGATCGGCGAGGCGATCGCGATCGTGCGAGGGGCCGCGCGCGACCCGCAAGCGCTACAGATCGTCGTGCGCGGCGTCGTCGCGCTCACCGACGACGACCCCGGCGAGCCGCGCCGGCCGCTGCACGGCACGCGAGAACAGGTGCTCGCCGACCTCGCCGCGCTGCGCGCGCAGGGTGTCACGGAGGTCTTCCTGGACCCGAACTTCTCGGACGGCGAGCGCCTGCTCGAGGCGTTCGCGCCTACGCGGCTTGGACCTTCGGCATGATCTCCTCCTTGAGCCGCTTGAGGTCGTCGAGCGTCTTGGAGACCGGCACGTCGGTGAACGGCGGCCACAGCATGGGCATCGTCAGCCCGGCTTCCTTGTAGCGCTTGAGTACCTCGGTGATCTGGTCGGCGGTACCGGCGAGCAGGTTGGACGCCTTGCCCTTGTCCGTGTGGTCGAGCTCGCTGTCGGTGATGACGAACCAGATCATGCTCGAGACCTCGATGTCGTCGATCGAGCGGCCGCGCTCCTCGAGCTCCCGCGCGATCGCGCCGCGCCAGCGCTGCAGGTCGCCGGGCGTGTCCTGGATGCCGATCCAGCCCGCGAGGTTGTACTTCGCGACCCGGTCGGCGGAGCGCTTGGGGTCCTTGAGGCCGCTGAAGAAGATCGGCGGGTGCGGCTTCTGGACCGGCTTGGCGCCGAACCCGCAGCGGTCGAAGTCGGCGAACTCGCCGTGGTACTCGAACAGGTCGTTGGTCCAGATGCCCTGCATGATCTCGATCGTCTCGCGCACGTGCTTGTGGCGCTTCGGGAAGATGTGCGTGGCGCTCGCGGCCGCGAACTCCTCGGGCATCCAGCCCGCGCCGATGCCGACGTTGAGCCGCCCGCCGGAGAGGTGGTCGACGGTCGCCAGCTCCGCGGCCAGCACGCCCGGCGCGCGGTAGGGCGTGTCGGTGATCGACATGCCGATCCGCAGCTTGGTCGTCTTGGCGGCCAGCCACGGGATCAGCGGCCAGCCCTGATACCACTCGCCGCGCGAGGACACCGGCAGCTGCTTCGGGAACTCGTCCATCATCCCGAACGGGTACTGCAGCTCCCCGCGGTCCGAGGCCTCCGGGACCACGATCCGGTCGAGCGTCCAGACCGAGTCGAAGTCCAGTTCCTCGGCCAGCGCCGTGAGCTGCTCCAGCTCCTGGACGGTCACCTTGTCACGGAAGTTCGGCAAGTACAGCGCGAGCTTCATGCGGAACGGCCCTCCTCCTCCGGTGTACGGAGCGCGAACGTAACAGGAATTCAGGGGCGCAGATCCCGCTTGACGACCTTGCCGTAGTTGTTGGTCGGCAGCGCCTCGAGGAAGCGGTAGGAGCGCGGGCGCTTGAAGCGCGCGATGCGGTCCAGGCAGGTGCGGTCGAGCTCGTCGACCGGCGGCGGCGCGGCCGGGTCCGCGGCGACCACGAACGCCACCACGGTCTCGCCCCACTCCGGGTCGGGGTGCCCGACCACGGCCACGTCGCGGACGCCCGGGTGGTGCAGCAGCGCCTCCTCGACCTCGCGCGGGTAGATGTTCATGCCGCCGCTGATGATCAGGTCCTTCGAGCGGTCGCGCAGCGTGAGGTAGCCCTCGTCGTCGAAGCTGCCGAGGTCGCCCGTGTGCAGCCAGCCGCCGCGCAGCGCCTCGGCGGTCGCCTCGGGCTGGTTCCAGTAGCCGGCCATCACCACGTCGCCGCGGACCACGACCTCGCCGACCTCGCCGGCGGGCAGCTCGCGGTCGTTGCCGTCGACGACGCGGACCTCGACGTCGGTGCGCGCGACGCCGACGCTCTGCATGCGCTCGCGCCAGCGCGGGTGCTCGCGGTCCGCGTGGTCGGCCTTCGACAGCGCCGTGATCGTCATCGGCGTCTCGCCCTGCCCGTAGATCTGGGCCAGCCGCGGGCCGAAGACGGCGAGCGCGTCCTCGAGGTCAGCGAGGTACATCGGCGCGCCGCCGTAGATGATCGTTCGCGGCTCGGCGCCCGCCAGCGCCGGGTCGGCCGCGAGCCGCTTGACCATCGTGGGCGCGGCGAAGAACGACAGCGGCCCCCAGTGCGCCAGCAGCGCGGCCAGCTCCTCGCCGGCGCCGGACTCCGGGATCACGCTGACCGCGCCGCGGGCGACGTGGGGGAGCCCGTAGAGCCCGGAGCCGTGCGACAGCGGCGCGGCGTGCAGGATCCCATCGCGCGGCGACACGGGCTCGATGTCGGCGTAGTAGCTGAGCGTCATCAGCAGCAGGTTGCGGTTCGTGAGCGTCGCGCCCTTCGGCCGGCCGGTCGTGCCGCTCGTGTAGAACAGCCACGCAGGGTCGTCCTGCCCGCGGTCGGCGAGCGCCACCGGCGCGGCCGCCAGCAGCCGCTCCCACTCCGGCCCCGGGGCGACGATCGCGTCGCCCTCGACGTCACCGGCGTGCTCGGGGTCGACGACCGCGAGGCGCGCGCCGCTGTCGGCCAGGATGTAGGAGATCTCGTCGCGGTGCAGGCGCGCGTTGACCGGCACGGCCACCAGCCCGGCGTGCCAGATCCCGAACAGCGCCTCCAGGTACTCGGGCCGGTTGCGCATCACGATCGCCACCCGGTCGCCCGGCGCCAGGCCGCGCTCGCGCAGGCCGCCGGCCGCCGCGGCGGTGCGGGCGGCGAACGCGGCCCAGGTCGCGTGCACGCGCTCGCCGCCGGCGAGGGCCGTCTCGTCGGGCCGCAGCCGGCCGTGGCGCGCCACCCACACTGCGAGGTTCATGTGCCCGGGAGCGTAAAGAGTTGCGAGGATCACGACCATGAGGCTCGCCACCGACGAGGCGCGCGCCCGGCTGGCGGCCGGCGATCACGGGGTCCTGTGCACGCTGCACCCCGAGCGCGGCGTCGACGCCGTGCCCGTCGTTTACGCGTTCGACGGCGACCGGATCGGCGTGCCCGTCGACCTGGTGAAGCCGAAGGCGTCGACGCGGCTGCAGCGCGAGCGCAACCTCGAGGCGGACCCGCGCGCGACGCTGCTCGTCGAGCACTGGGACCGCGAGGACTGGTCGCGGCTGTGGTGGGTGCGGGCCGAGCTGCGGTGGGCGCCCGACGCCGAGCAGGCGGCGCTCGCCACGCGGCTGGCCGAGCGCTTCCCGCAGTACCGCGACCGGCCGTTCGCGCGCGTGCTGGTGCTGGGCGTGGTGGGGATCACGGGCTGGAGCGCGGTGTAGGGTCCGGTCGTCCAGCCCACCGAGGAGGAACGGATGGCTCAAGAGCTGCTTGCCGGGCGTCGCGCGCTGGTGACCGGGGGCGCCCAAGGCCTGGGCGCGGGGATGGCGCAGGCGCTGGCCGCGGCCGGCGCGGCGGTGATGATCGGCGACGTGCGCGAGGACGCCGCGGCCGAGACCGCGAGCGCGTTCGGGGGCCAGGCGCTGCATCTCGACGTCACCGACGAGGCCTCCTGGGAGGCGGCCGTGGCGGCCACGGTCGAGCGGCTCGGCGGGCTCGACATCCTCGTCAACAACGCGGGCATCGAGATCTCCGGCGTGATGGTCGCCTTCGACGTCGCCGACCTGCGCCGGATGCTCGACGTCAACGTCGTCGGCACCGCGCTCGGGATCAAGCACGGGCTGCGCGCGATGGGCCCGGGCGGCGCCGCGGGCAACGGCGGCGCGATCGTCAACATCGCGTCGGTCGCGGCGACGATCGCGTTCCCCGGCATCGGCGGCTACTCCGCGACCAAGTCCGCGGTCGACCGGCTCACCCGCGTGGCCGCCTACGAGGCCGGCAAACTCGGGCTGGGCGTGCGCGTGAACTGCATCTACCCGGGGCTCGTGCCGACCGAGATGGGCCAGAAGCTGGCCGTCGACATGGCCGAGCTCGGGCTGTTCGAGAGCCCGGAGGCCGCGGTCGGCGCCGTGATCGAGCAGACCCCGGCCGGGCGGCTGGGCGAGGTGTCCGACATGGCCGACGCGGTCGTCTTCCTCGCCTCCGAGCAGGCGCGCTTCATCACCGGCGTGGGGCTGCCCGTGGACGGCGGGATGGGGATGTAGTGGGCTCGCTCACCGACTACCTGGACAAGGGGGCGTCGCTGGGCCGCGACGCGCCCTGTTTGGTCGAGGGAGAGCGCTCGCTCTCTTACGGCGACGTCCAGGACCTCAGCTACCGCGTCGCCGGCGCGCTCGCGCGCGAGGGGATCGCGCCCGGGGCCAAGGTCGGGATCCTCAGCGCCAACAACGCGGTCGCGTTCGCGTGCGTGTTCGGGATCGCGCGCCGCGGCGCCGTCTGGTGCCCGATCAACCCGCGCAACGAGCTGGCCGAGACCCGCGCGCTGCTCGAGCTCTTCGACTGCGAGTGCCTGATCCACCACCCGGCGTACGCGCCGATGGCCGAGCAGTTCGACGTGCGCGTGAAGGTGTCGCTCGACGCGCTCGAGGGCTGGCTGGGCGAGCCGGGCGGCGCGGCCGGGCTGGTCGACGACCTGGCGATGCTGGTCGGCACGGGCGGCACCACCGGGCTGCCCAAGGGCGTGATGCTGACCAGCCGCAACCTCGAGACGATGACGGCGCTGACGCTGATGGGCTACCCGTTCGAGGGCCGCCCCGCCTACCTGGCGCTGGCGCCGCTGACCCACGCCGCGGGCGTGCTGTGCTTCCCCGTGATGACGCAGGGCGGGCGGATCGTCGTGCTGCCCAAGCCCGACGTCGGCGCGTTCATCGCCGCGATCGAGCGCGAGCGGATCACGCACACGTTCCTGCCGCCGACGCTGATCTACATGCTGCTCGGCCACGAGGCGCTCGACGCCGCCGACCTCAGCTCGCTGCAGTGCTTCTGGTACGGCGCCGCGCCGATGTCGACCGCGCGCCTCGAGGAGGCGCTGACGCGGATCGGGCCGGTGATGGCGCAGCTGTTCGGCCAGACCGAGGCGCCGATGATGGTCTCCATGCTCCCGCCCGCCGAGCACTTCCGCCCGGACGGCAGCATCGCCACGGAGCGGCTCGCCTCGGCCGGCCGGCCGTCGCCGCTGACCACGGTGGCGATCATGGACCCCGAGACCGGCGCGCTGCTCGGCGCGGGCGAGCGCGGCGAGATCGTCGTGCGCGGCTTGCTCGTGATGGCGGGCTACTACAAGGACCCGGAGGCCACGCGCGCCGCGTCCACACACGGCTGGCACCACACGGGCGACGTCGGCTACCTCGACGAGGACGGCTACCTGTTCATCGTCGACCGCCTCAAGGACATGATCATCACGGGCGGCTTCAACGTCTACTCGGCCGAGGTCGAGCAGGCGCTGCTGGCCCATCCCGCCGTGCGCGACTGCGCCGTCGTCGGCCTGCCCGACGACAAGTGGGGCGAGCGCGTGACCGCGGTCATCGAGGCCGGCGCCGACGTGCAGCCGGACGAGCTGGCTGCGTTCGTGAAGGCGCGGATCGGGTCGGTCAAGGCGCCCAAGCAGATCGAGCTGTGGCCCGAGCTGCCGCGCTCGCGCGTGGGCAAGGTGCTCAAGGGCGACGTGCGGGCGCAGCTGCTCGGTTCGTCAACCGACACCGCCTCTTGACGCCGCGATCCGCGGCCGAAGAGGGTCGCCGGCATGCGTGTGGTATTCGGCATCCCGGCCGCGGCCGCGCTCATCGGCCTCGTCGTCTGCGCCCCGGCGCAGGCGCAGACGCTGCGCGGCACGGTCACCCAGGTCAAGGACGGCGACACCGTGCGGGTCAAGGTCGGCCCCCGCACGCGGACGTACAACCTGGCCGGCGTCGACGCCCCGGACCCCGGCGACTGCTACGGCCGACAGGCCCAGAACCGGCTCAAGCGGCTCGTGCACCGCAAGGCGGTTCGCGTGCGGATCGTGCGCGGGCGCTCCGTGGAGCTGTTGCGCGGGCGCACGAACATCAACCGCGCGCTGGTCGCGGGCGGGTACGCGCGTGCGCTGGCCGGCGGCGGCAAGCGCGGCGCGCGGCTGCGCGGCGACGAGGCGCGCGCTCGCACGCGCGGCCGCGGGCTCCACCGCGCCTGTGCGGCTCCGCGGCCCCCGGCCGACCCGGCGCCGCCAGCACCGCCACCGCCGGCGAACGCCGGTGACCTCACCGGCCAGCCGGCGATCGCCGAGCTGACCAACAACCTCACCGGCATGGGCTTCCGGCGCTCGACGAGCGGCAGCGGCTCGACGACCACGATCGAGCTGCACCTGTGCGCGGGCGGCGCCTTCCGCTACTGGTCGGTGGAGTCCTTCTCCAGCGACGGCTCGTTCCTGAACCTCCGCAACGAGTCGCTCGGCCAGGGGTGGCGCGTCAGCGACGCGGTCGTGAAGGCCGACGGCAGCCGCACGGCGGTCCTCCAGGGCACGGTGGTCAGCGAGGCCACGGGCGACGGGCCGCGGCCCGTGACCGAGCCGCAGGCGTCCGTGCGCGTGGACTTCGCCGGCGGCCAGTGGCACGTCGACGGCCAGCCCGTGCTGGCGTTCCCCGGCGCGGCCAGCTGCGCGCCGCTGCTCTCACACGGCTAGGGGCGCGGGAGGTTGCGCAGGTTGCTCTTGGCCATCGTGAGCGCGCCTTCCGCGTCCCCGGAGAGCACGGTCCGGGTCATGGCCAGCGCGAACCCGCGCACCTGCGCGCCCGTGACCTTCGGCGGCATCGCCAGCGCGTTCGGGTCCGTCAGCACGTCGACGAGGACGGGCCCGGGCGTCGCCAGCGCCTGCGCCAGGCCGTCGCGCACGTCGCCCGGATCCTCGATGCGGATCCCGGTCATCCCGGCCGCGCGGGCGACCGCCGCGAAGTCCGGGTTCTTGAGCGCGGTCTGGTGCGGCGGGTAGCCCGCGACCAGCATCTCCAGCGCGATCATGCCCAGCGAGCCGTTGTCGAAGATGATCAGCTTGACCGGCAGGTCGTGCTGGAGCACGGTCAGCAGTTCGCCCATCAGCATCGCGAAGCCGCCGTCGCCGCAGAGCGCGATCACCTGGCGGTCGCGATCGGCGAGCTGCGCGCCGATCGCCTGCGGCAGCGCGTTCGCCATCGAGCCGTGCATGAACGAGCCGATGAAGCGCCGCTTGCCCGTGCCGTGGATCAGCCGCGCCGCCCACACGTTGCACATGCCCGTGTCGACCGTGAACACGGCGTCGTCGGCGGCCAGCTCGTCGAGCGTCGCGGCGACGTGCTCGGGGTGGATCGGGCGGCTCGTGCGCACGTCGTCCGCGTAGGCGCGGATGCGCTGCACGAGCGTGCGGTGCCGGTCGAGCATCGAGTCCAGGAACGAGCGGTCGGTCTTCTCGGCCACGCGCGGGAGCAGCGCGTCGAGCGTCTCGCCGACGTCGCCCCACACGCCGAGATCCAGCCGCGAGCGGCTGCCGAGCCGCTCGCGCCGCAGGTCGACCTGCGCGACCCGCGGCTCGCGCGGCATGAACTGCACGTACGGGAAGTCCGTGCCGAGCAGCAGCAGCAGGTCGCACTCGTGCATCGCCTCGTAGCAGGCGCCGTAGCCGAGCAGCCCGGACATGCCGACGTCGTAGGGGTTGTCGTGCTGGATCCAGTCCTTGCCGCCGAGCGCGTGCCCGACCGGCGCCTTCAACCGCTCGGCCAGCGCCATCACCTGCTCGTGCGCGCCGGCCACGCCGCTGCCGCAGAACAGCGTCACGCGCTTGGCCTCGTCGACCATCGTGACCAGCTCGTCGAGCACGCGCTCGGACGGCCGCGCCGTCGGCCGCTGGTCGAGCCGGTAGGCGTGCTCGAGGTGCTCCCCCGTGGCCTCCTCGCCGGCGATGTCGCCGGGCAGCGCGACGACCGCGACACCGTCGCGGCCGAGCGCGTGCTGGATCGCGATCTGCGTCACGCGCGGGAGCTGCTCGGCCCGCGACACCTGCGAGCAGTAGTGGCTGCAGTCGCGGAACAGGTGCGTGGGGTCGGTCTCCTGGAAGTAGTCCGTGCCGATCTCGGTGCTCGGGATGTGCGAGGCCAGCGCGATCATCGGGACCATGCTGCGGTGCGCGTCATAGAGCCCGTTGATGAGGTGCACGTGGCCGGGCCCGCAGCTGCCCGCGCAGCAGGCCAGCCGCCCCGTCAGCCGGCCGTCGGCGGCCGCCGCGAACGCGCCCGCCTCCTCGTTGCGCACGAGCACCCAGTCGATGCCGTCGTGGCGGCGGACCGCGTCGACGATCGGGTTCAGGCTGTCGCCGACGACGCCGTAGACGCGCCTGACGCCGGCGCTGAGCAGGATCTCCACGAACTGATCGGCAACGGTCCGCCTGGCCATGGGCACCTCCCGAAGTGCACTTCTCCGAACCGGGCGGAGGCTACCTACGCGCTGCCCGTGACGCGCAGCAGGGGCGCGTCGACCCGGTACTCCTCGCCCGCGGGCACCTCGAGCCACGTCCCCGCGGCCTCGCCCTCGAGCACGAAGCCGGCGGCCGGGCCGCGCAGCACGCCGACGTGCTCGCGCTCGATCCGCACGGCGTCCGTGTCCGCGAGCACGCCGTCGCCGCCCGTGACCTCGGCCTCGGAGATCGGGCGCCCGCCGTCGGCCGGCGGGTCGTGCTGGTCGTAGACGAACCTGACCCCGTCGCGCAGGCCGCGCATGTAGGTCGTGAACTCGCAGCCCGGCGCGTGCAGGTTCAGGTAGCGCAGGTCGGCGCCACTGGCGTTGCGGAAGCCGTGCACGACGCCGGGCGGGACGCGCGCGAGCGAGCCCGCGGGCACGGTGCGCTGCTCGTCCTGCGGCCCGAGCCGCACGGTCAGCTCGCCCTCGAGCACGTAGAAGAAGTCGCTGTGGCGGTGGTGGACGTGGAGGTCGGCGCCCTCCTGCCCGGGCCCGAAGCGCGAGACGGTGACGTTGACCGCCGGGTCGTCGCTGAGGATCTCGACGCGCCGCGTCGGCGAATCGCCGACGATCTCGCCCTGCCCAGGCGCGATCACTCTGGTCATCCGGCGGAGACTATCCGCCACGCGGGAGGGAACCAGGCGGTGAAGTCATCGGGCCGGTCGTCAATCCAGGCTGACAGTTCGGCGGTGTTGATGAATTTCCACGCTTCGACCTCGTCGGGGTCCGGGACCGGGTCGCCGGAGACCTCGGTCACGAACAAATGGTCAAGCTCGTTCTCCACCAGATCGACGATCTCGGCCCGGTACCGCAGAACCCCCGCGGGACGCAAGTCGCCGCACTCGAGACCCATCTCCTCGAACAGCCGCCGGCGCGCCGCATCAGGCGTGGATTCGCCCGGCCGCGGGTGCCCGCAGGCCGAGTTCGTCCACAGGCCACCCGAGTGATATTTCGAGCGTGCCCGGCGCTGCAGCAACAGCCGCCCCTGCGCGTCGAAGGCGAACACCGAGAACGCGCGGTGCAATTCGCCGCGACGGTGAACGTCCATTTTCTCGCCCTCGCCGAGCGGGGCGTCCTCCTCGTCGATCAGCACCACGTACTCGGTCACACCATTCAACCTACCGTTCAATTGTTCTTGTCCGGACGTCCCGTGGCTATCGTGCCCGCCTCAATGATTCATCCGACCTGAGGGGGGACGGAAACTTTGAGGGGTTCCAAGTTCTGGGGGCCAGTGGCCCTCGGGGTGGCGCTCGCCGCGACGGCCGCCGCGCCGGCGTCCGCTGCGAAGCCTGAGCCGCCCAAGCCGCCGGCCAAGCCGGACAAGCCCGACAAGCCCGGGAAGCCGGACAAGCCCGGCAAGCCCGATCCGAAGCCGCCGATCGAGCAGCCGGCCGGCGACATCAAGGGCGTGGAGTTGGTCCACAACCTGCCGGAGGCGCGCGCCGCCACCGCGATCAACTTCATGACCTACACCAAGAAGGGCAAGGGTCACGGGAAGGGCAACACCTACGACGTCATGCTCGTCACGGGCCGCTTCGGCCTGAAGACGTATGACCTGTCCGACCCGGCCAAGCCCAAGTTCCTCGACGAGGTCACGGCCGAGGAGCTGCGCCTGCCGGGCGACCCGCCGTACTCGGCGTCGAACCCGACGTCCACGTTCTGGCAGAACGAGGACATGGACGTCGACCCGAACCGCAAGCTTGCGCTGCTCTCGCGCGACCCGCGCGCCTACCGCGGCTCGACGACCCGCTCGCCGGGCGACCCGGACCCGAACGGCGCGACCAACATCGCCGGCGTCTACGTCGTCGACGCCAAGGACCCGGCGGATCTGAAGCTGCTCTCCTTCAAGGAGCTGCCGACGGGCCACACCACCACGTGCATCAACGACTGCCAGTGGCTGTGGACCGGCGGTCCGGCTTCGTCGACCCAGCAGGAGAACGAGCTCGGCTGGCTCGGCGGCCGCCCGATCATCGCGACCGACCTGCGCGACCCGCGCAACCCGGTCTCCTACCCGCACAAGCCCGTCGACCTGTTCCGTCAGGACGGCGTCACCGCCTACGCGCATGACGTCGACGTCGACGAGGCAGGCATCGCCTGGGTCGCCGGTCTCGGCGGCACCCGCGGCTACTACACGGACGGCGTCCACTACGACCCGATCCAGGGCAAGAAGCGCAAGGCGACCCCGGTCGACCCGATCCCGTACGCGGGCGGTGGCCTGTCGCCGGAGACGACCAGCGAGAAGTTCAACCCCGGCACGTCGGTGCTCGGGCCCAACGACGGCAACGCCGGCGGCTGGATGCACAACTCGTGGCGCCCGATCGGCAAGAACGCGCCGAAGGACAAGCGCTACAAGAACGGCGAGCTGCTGCTCGGCACCGAGGAGTGGTTCGGCGCGGGCGCGAACGCCTGCCGTGAGGAGGGCAAGTTCACGATCTCCTCGCTGAAGGGCTCCTACAACGGCGAGGGCTGGAAGTCCACGCCGGAGAAGCCGTTCCGCATGAAGGCCGTCGGCTCCTGGGCCCCGGCTGACAACGAGGGCACGGTCTACAACCTGAGCTCCTGCTCGGCGCACTACTTCGACGTCGACGGGGCGCTCGTGACCTACGCCTGGTACGGCCAGGGCACGCGCTTCCTGGACATCTCCAAGCCGGAGAAGCCGATCCAGATCGCGTACTACCGCCCCGACGGCGGCAACGTCTGGGCGTCGTACAAGCACGGCGACTACATCTACACCGCCGACTCGACGCGCGGCGTCGACGTCCTGAAGTTCAAGAAGGGCGTCAAGGCCGCCTCGGCGCGCACGAAGGAAGTCCACGCTCCGACGATGTCGAAGGCGCAGCAGAAGTTCCTGCGCTCGATCGCGAGCAAGTGGGTGCCGGATCCCGCCACCGGCGGGCTCTGCCTGCTGCCCACGGGCAAGTAGTCATCTGCCTGGCGGGGCCTCGTCACGAGGCCCCGCCACGCGGGCAGGCCGCAGCGCTCGCCCGGATGCCCCTGACGGGCATACTCTCGAAGCGATGAGCACTGTCGGCGACGGTGAGCCGCTCACCCCGCGCGAGGCCATCGCGGCCATGCGCGTGCACGCGCCCACGGAGCGCAACCCGCGGCTGGCCCGCTTCCTCGAGGCCGCCAACGCCAACGCGTCGCTGAAGGCGCGCTGGCACGCCGCGCAGGTCAACGCCGAGCGGCTCGAGATGTCAGACCACTCGTGGGTGCACCTGCAGATCGTCCTCAACCGCGCGCTGCACCTGTTCCGGATGCTGCACCGGCACGGCCTGAAGGCGGCGCTGGAGACCGACTACGGCCTCTCGCACAAGGACGCCGAGGTGGTGATCGCGGGCGCCTGCCTGCTGCACGACCTCGGGATGTCGATCCACCGCATCGACCACGAGACCTACAGCCTGCACCTGGCCGCCGACCTGCTCGGCGAGCTGCTCGAGGGCGTCTACGAGGAGCCGGACCGCACGATCATCGCGGCCGAGATCCAGCACGCGATCATCGGCCACCGCAAGGGCGGGCGGCCGCTCACGCTGGAGGCCGGCATCGTGCGCGTCGCGGACGCGCTCGACATGGAGCACGGCCGTTCGCGCGTGTCGTTCGAGCAGCACCTGGCGAACATCCACTCGCTCTCGGCGGCCGCGATCGACGAGGTCAAGATCATCCCGGGCGAGCAGCGCGCGGTGCGCGTCGAGGTGCTGATGAACAACTCGGCCGGGGTCTTCCAGGTCGACGAGCTGCTCGGGTCCAAGCTGCGCGGCTCCGGGCTCGAGGACCACATCGAGGTCGTCGCCCGCATCGACGCCGAGCACGAGAAGCGGCTGCTGCGCGTCTACCAGATCTAGGGGGGTTGCCAATTCGGCAACGATCCTTGCCAAGCTGCGGTTGCGCGTGCAACCGTCGTGGGCATGGATACGACTTGGGACTGTATCGTCGTCGGCGCCGGTGCGGCCGGGCTGAGTGCCGCGCTCGTGCTCGGACGCGCCCGCCGGCGCACGCTGGTGATCGACGCCGGCGGCCAGAGCAACCGCGCGGCCGACGGCATCGGCGGCCTGCTGGGCAACGACCGCACGCCGCCGGACTCCTTCTACGCGCACGGCCGCGGTGAGCTCGCCGCCTACCCGGCGGTCGAGCTGCGCGCGGGGACCGTCGCCGCGGCACGCCGCTCGGATCCGGGCTTCGTCGTCGAGCTCGCCGACGGCTCGGTCGAGGTCGCGCGGCGGATGCTGCTGGCGACCGGTATGGACTACCGCCGGCCGTCGCTGCCGGGCGTCGAGGAGCGCTGGGGGCGCTCGGTCTTCCACTGCCCGTTCTGCCACGGCTGGGAGGTCCGCGACCAGCCGCTGGCGGTGCTCGGCGGCGGGCCGCACGGCGTGCACCGCGCGCTGCTGCTGCGCGCGTGGAGCGACGACGTGACGCTGCTCACGTCGGGGGAGGCGCTCGCGGACGAGGAGCGCGAGCGGGTCGTGGCCGCGGGCGTGCCGATCGACGAGCGCGAGGTCGTCGCGCTCGAGGGGCCGGGGGAGGAGCTGGAGGCGGTCGTGTTCGCCGACGGCACGCGGCGCGCGTGCCGCGGGCTGCTGGTGCCGGTGACGTTGCACCAGCGGTCGGGCCTGGCGGCGCAGCTCGGCGCCGAGACGGCCGAGCGCGGGCCGGTCGTCGCCGACGCGCTCGCGGTCGACGCGAGCTACCGCACGAGCGTCCCGGGCCTGTTCGCCGCGGGCGACGTCAGCGCGCAGATGCAGTCGGTGGCGCTGGCGGTCGCGTCGGGCCACATGGCGGGCGCGATGGTCGTCGCCGACCTCGTGGTCTAGCCGAGCCGCGCGCGCATCCCGGCGGCGGCGCGGTCGATCGCCGCCGGGTCGTGGAAGAGCTGGTAGTGGCGGTTGGCGGCGGTGCCGAGCGCGTCGAGCTCGAACGCCAGCTGGGCCGGGTCGGCCTGCGCGTCCAGCTCGCCCGCCTCCTGCGCCTGGCGCAGCTCGCGCTCGAGGAAGGCGACGAACTGCTGCAGCTG
>Ga0180215_1001564_pt1 | contig 24918 bp, 28 predicted proteins | sample eDN3rd37CBELigBY_FD_128871 | JGI IMG/M metagenome (GOLD analysis project Ga0180215, IMG submission 128871) | Enriched backyard soil microbial communities from Emeryville, California, USA - eDNA 3rd pass 37_C BE-Lig BY (version 2) (version 2) | ecosystem: Environmental > Terrestrial > Soil >...
ACGTGAGTCACCCATGACGTTCCTGGATCTCGAAGACCCCGTCATCAACGCGTCGGGCACGTTCGACGCGATCGCCGCCCGGCGCGCGTTCGGGGACGCGCTGCTCGAGCGCTTCCCGTTCGCGGCGTTCGTGACCAAGACGGTCACGGTGGCGCCGCGCGAGGGCAACCCCGCGCCGCGGCTCTACGAGCTCCCGAGCGGGCTGTTGAACTCGATCGGGCTGCCCAACAAGGGGCTTGAGGGCTTCCTGGCGCACGACCTGCCGCAGCTCGCCGAGCTGCCGGTGCCGCTGATCGTCAACGTGATGGGCGGCGCGCACGACGAGGTCGCGCGCCTCGTCGAAACGGTGGGGGAGCGCGAAGAGGTCACGGCCTTGGAGCTCAACGTCTCCTGTCCGAACGTGAAGACCGGATTGATGTTCGGCGCGGATCCGGGCGAGGTCGCCGGACTGCTGGACGCGGTCCGCGCCCGGACGGCCAAGCCGCTGATCGTCAAGTTGACGCCCAACTGCGCGTCGCCGGCGGACGTCGCGGCGGCCGCGGAGGCCCACGGCGCGGACGCCGTCTCGCTGATCAACACGCTGCGCGGGATGGCCCCGCACCCCCATCGTCCAGGGGAGCCGTGGCTGGGCGGACGGACGGGTGGAGTGTCCGGCCCAGCGGTCCGCGCAGTCGCATTGGCCCAAGTTTCTGAAGTTCGGGGACGGGTTCGCATCCCCATCGTCGGGATGGGTGGGGTACAGTCGGGACGACACGCCGACGACCTGCTGCGAGCGGGCGCAGATCTCGTGGCCGTCGGAACAGAGAGTTTCCGAGATCCCCTGGCGGGGGAACGGGTCCGGAGAGAGCTCCGGGCGCTGGCCCCTGGACGGTCCAGGGTCGCTCGATGACGCGTCCAAAAAGTCCTGCAAACCGGGACCTTACCATCAAGTGCCCTCTACAGGATTGAACCTCAACTTCAGGTCAAGGTGAATTCCCTACCCAGGGTCTTGTCGGCGCCCAGAAGCGCTGTAGACTCGCCGCCCATGCCGCCAGCGACGAAGACGCCCGCCAAGCCCACCACGGCTGCTCCAGAGCGTTCCCTCGTCCAGCGAATGGACGCGCTCCAACGGGCGAACGAGATCCGGACCAAGCGCGCGCAACTCAAGCGCGAGCTCAAGGCCGGCCAGGCGAGCATCCACGACCTCCTCCTCGAGCCGCCCGACTACCTCGAGACGGCGAAGGTCTTCGACCTTCTGCTCGCCGTCCCCAAGTACGGGCGCGTGAAGGTCAACAAGGTCCTGCAGCTCTGCCGGATCTCGCCCTCGAAGACCATCGGCGGGCTCTCTCCGCGCCAGCGCACCGAGCTGGTCTCGATGCTGCGGCGATAGTCCGTTGCCCGGGAAGGTCTTCGTGATCACCGGCCCCTCCGGGGTCGGCAAGGGCACGCTCATCCGCACCCTGCTCGAGCGCGTCCCGGGGCTCGAGCTGGCCGTCTCGGCCACGACCCGCCGGCCGCGGCCGGGGGAGCAGGATGGCGTGCACTACCACTTCCTGAGCGATGTCGAGTTCGACCGCCGCGTGCTCGAGGGTGACTTCCTCGAGCACGCGGAGTACTCAGGCCGCCGCTACGGCACCCTGCGCTCCGAGCTCGAGAAGCGCACCGCCTCCGGCGCCTCGGTCGTGCTCGAGATCGAGGTCCAGGGCGCCCGTCAGGTCGCCGACGCGATGCCCGACGCCGTCCGCATCTTCATCGCGCCGCCGAGCGAGGAGGCGCTGCGCCTGCGGCTGATCGGCCGCGGCCACGAGACCGCCGAGCAGATCGACGCGCGCATGAGCGTCGCCAAGGCCGAGCTCGCCGCCAAGGACGAGTTCGCCCACATCGTCCTCAACGACGACCTGGCGACCGCCACGGACGAGCTCGTCCGGATCGTGCGCGAAGAGCTCGGCGAGTAGACCCGCCGGCTCGCGGCCGGCCGCCGAGTCGCGGCTCGCCGCCGCGCGCCGGCCCGCGCCGCGCGGCCGCCGCTGCGCGGGCTTCGCCGCCCGCCACCGCAATCCTGGATGTGTAGTATCCAGAATATGCGGATGAGCGAGGGCGTCGAATGGGGGTTGCACGCCTGCATCGCGCTCGACTGGATCGGTGACCGGCCGGTCTCGACCGCGAAGCTGGCGTCCACGTTCGAACTGCCCGCGCCGTACCTGAACAAGCACCTGCAGGCGCTCGCGCGCGCGGGGATCGTGACCTCGACACCGGGGCCGCGCGGGGGGTTCCGGCTCGCGCGCGACCTGAGCGAGGTCACGCTGCTGGACGTCGTGACCGCGATCGAGGGGCGCGAGGACGCGTTCCGCTGCCAGGAGATCCGGCAGCGCGGGGCCGGCGCCTCCTCGGACCCAGACGCATTCAGGAAACGCTGCGCGATCGCGCGCGCGATGCGCTCGGCGGAGATCGCCTACCGCCGCGCGCTGGCCGCCAAGACGCTGGCCGACATCCGCGACGCCGCGGAGCGCGACGCGCCGCGGGCCGCCGCCCGCACGCGTGAATGGCACCAATCGGACAAGGAGTCGTGAAGATGCGGATCGCTGTCATCGGTGGGACCGGGCTCGTCGGCCGCGAGGTCGTGCGCGTGCTCGAGCAGCGCGGGGACGAGCCGGTGGTGGTCGCGCGCTCGCGCGGGATCGACGTCTCGACCGGCGAGGGCCTGGACGAGGCGCTGGCCGGCGTCGACGCGGTGATCGACGTCACGAACGCGCCCGCGCGCACGAAGGACGAGGCGCGCGCGTTCTTCGGCGCCGCCACCGAGAACCTGCTCCAGGCCGAGCAGCGCGCGGGCGTCGGCCACCACGTCGTGCTGTCGATCGTCGGCGTCGAGCGCGCGCCGTCCAACGCGCACTACGCCGGCAAGCGGCTGCAGGAGAAGCTCTCGCTCGAGGGCCCGATCCCGGCCACGATCGTGCGCGCCACCCAGTTCCACGACTTCGGCGCCCAGGTCGCGGGCTGGACCCGCGACGGCGACACCGCGACGATCCCGCCGCTGCTGGTGCAGCCGATCGCGGTCGCCGACGTCGCCGCGATCCTGGCCGAGGTCGCGTCCCAGCCCGGCCGCGACGAGGTGATCGAGATCGCCGGCCCCGAGCGCCAGGACCTCGTCGACATGACCCGCCGCACGCTCGCCAAGCGCGGCGAGCAGCTCAAGCTCGTCGCCTCCTTCGGCGGCGCCTTCACGACCGAGATGGCCGGCGAGGCGCTGCTGCCCGGCCCGGACGCCCGGATCGCCCCGACGACGTTCGAGGACTGGCTCGCGGCGGCGTGACCCGCGCGAGGGCCGCGCGGGGCGGCGGGCGACGGGCCGCGCGCCCGCGGCGCGCGTCGGCGGCGCCCGGCGACGGGCGGTCCGCCCGCGGGGCGCGCTGGGCGCGCCCGGGCGGGCTCGGTCCGCGCTGCGGCTAGACTGAACGCGTGATTTCTCCCCGCGTAGACCGCCTGCTCGAGCACGTCGACTCGCCGTACGCGAGCGTGATCGTCGCCGCAAAGCGCGCGCGTCAGATCAACTCGTACTACCACAACCTCGGCGAGGGCACGTTCGAGGAGTTCCCGCCGCCGATGGTCGACACGGCGTCGAAGAACTACCTGACGATCGCGCTCGAGGAAGTCGCTTCCGGCAAGATCGCCTACCGCTACCGCTAGACCGCGATGCCGCGCATCCTGCTTGGAGTGTGCGGCGGCATTGCGGCCTACAAGGCGCTCGAGTTCACGCGCCTGGCCCTCAAGGCCGGGCACCGCGTGCGCGTGGTCCAGACGGAGGCGTCCACGCGCTTCGTCGGGCCACCCTCGTTCGCCGGCATCACCGGCGCGCCCGTCCTGATCACGGAGTGGGAGCCGGACCCGCTGCGCGGCGTCTTCCCCGGCGACCCGCTGCCTGAGCACGCGCCGCTCTCGCACCTCGCGCTGGTCGAGCACGCGGACGCGTACCTGATCGCCCCGGCGACCGCGCAGACCCTCGCCAAGCTCGCGAGCGGCGCCGCGGACAACCTGCTCACGGCCGCCGCGCTGGCCTGCCGGCGACCGCTGATCGTCGCTCCGGCCATGAACAACGCGATGTACGAGCATCCCGCCACGCAGGCCAACCTCGCGGCCCTGCGCGAACGCGGGGTGACCGTGCTCGAACCGGGTACCGGTCCTCTCGGTTCGCCGGGGGAGTACGGGGTGGGGCGCCTGCCCGAGCCGCCGGACCTGCTCGCCGCGGTCGAGGCCAAGCTCGCCGCCGGCGGCGAGCTCGACGGCGCGAACGTGCTCGTGACCGCGGGCGGCACGCGCGAGCCGATCGACTCCGTGCGCTTCGTCGGCAACCGCTCGTCGGGCCGGATGGGGCTCGCGCTCGCGGCCGAGGCCCGCCGCCGCGGTGCCAACGTCACCGTCGTGGCCGCGAACGTGTCGATCGAGCGCCCGCCGGGCATCGAGTACGTCGACGTGAAGACCGCCGCCGAGCTCGCCGAGGCCTGCGCCGAGCGCTTCGACGCCTGCGACATCCTGCTGATGGCCGCGGCCGTCGCCGACTACCGCCCGGAGGACCCGCACGCGGGCAAGCTCAAGAAGGACAAGACGGGCGGGGAACTGAACCTGCGTCTCGTCCGTACCACGGATGTGCTCTCGACGCTCGCACAACGCCGCCGCGACGGCCAGCTGATCGTCGGCTTCGCCGCCGAGCACGGCGAGGGCGCGCTCGCCTACGGCCGTGAGAAGCTCGAGCGCAAGAAACTGGACGCGATCGTCGTGAATGACATCGGCGGAGCCGGGATCGGCTTCGAGTCCGCCGACAACGAGGTCTGGATCGTCACGGCCGACTCGGAGCGGCACGTGCCGAAGACCTCCAAGGCGGGCGTCGCGGCCGCGATCCTCGACGCCGTCTTGAGCCGCCGTTCATCAAACGACATAAAGGTTCGCCGCTGAATGGAACCACTTGAGGAGGCCGTCCCCGAGCGGCTGGCACAGGCGGAGATCGACAGCGCAGTGTCCGTCGCTCGCCGCGTCACCGAGAACATCCGCCGCGCGGTCCACGTCAGGGACGACGTGCTCGAGCACGTGACGGTCTCCATGCTGGCCGAGGGGCACATCCTCGTCGAGGACTACCCCGGCGTGGGCAAGACCGCGCTGGCGCGCGCGCTGTCGCGCTCGATCGACTGCCAGTTCGCGCGCGTGCAGTGCACGGCCGACCTGCTCCCGGCCGACATCATCGGCACCCAGGTCTACAACCAGCGCGAGGGGCGCTTCGAGTTCCGCCCCGGCCCGATCTTCGCCAACGTCGTGCTCGTCGACGAGGTCAACCGCGCGTCGCCCAAGACCCAGTCCGGCCTGCTGGAGTGCATGCAGGAGCGCCACGTCACCGTGGACGCCACCTCGCACGAGCTCGCGCGCCCGTTCCTGGTCTTCGCGACCCAGAACCCCGTCGAGTACGAGGGCACCTACCCGCTGCCCGAGGCCCAGGTCGACCGCTTCATGGTCCGGCTCAGCCTCGGCTACCCGGACGCGACCGCCGAGGCCGGGATGCTGCTCGGCCACGAGTCGCGCGACAAGGTGCTCGAGCTCGAGCCGGTCGCCGACCGCGCCGAGATCGTCGCCGCCGTCGAGGTCGCGCACCGCGTGCACGCCTCGCGCGCCCTGCGCGACTACATCGTCGCCCTGTTGCGCCGCACCCGCGAGGACGACCGCGTCGAGCTCGGCGCGTCCCCGCGCGCGGGCCTGATGCTGCTGCGCGCCGCGAAGGCGCGCGCGCTCGTGCACGGCCGCGACCACGCGCTCCCCGACGACGTCCAGGCGCTCGCCGACGCGGTCCTCTCGCACCGCATCATGCTCGCCCCCGAGGCCGCGGGCGTGCAGCGCAACGAGATCATCGCGGACGCGATCGCCGCCGTTCCCGCGTTGTAATGCGCTCTGCGCTCGGATGTGCCGCGCTCGGCCTGCTGCTGCTGGTCGTCGCGGGCACGTTCGACGCCGAGCCGCTGTACGTCACGGGCGCCGCGCTGCTGCTGCTGGGCGCGGGCGCGCTGGCCTGGATCGGGATCGGCGGGATCGGCGCGCGGCTGAGCCGCGAGATCACCGCCCGCTCGGTGATGGAGGAGCAGCCGCTGCAGGTCAAGCTGCTCGTCAAGGCGGGCCGGCTGCCGCTGCCGCCGGGCTGGATCGACGAGCCGCTGCTGCCCGAGCCCGTGCGCCTGCCCGCCGGCCGGCGCCAGGCGCGCGTGCGGATCGAGGTCACGTTCGGGCGCCGCGGCCGGCGCCGGATGCCGCCGCCCGCGCTCGTCCTGCGCGACCCGTTCGGCCTGGCGCAGCGCGTGATCCAGGGCCCCTCGACCGACGAGGTCCTGGTGCTGCCGCGGATCTACCCGGTCAACCTGACCGCGGGCGGGGGAGACACGACCCCCGCGCACGCGCGCGCGTCGCTGCTGGCCGCCGCCGAGACCGAGCTCGACGGCCTGCGCCCGTGGCGCGAGGGCTCGCCCGCGTCGCGCATCCACTGGCAGTCGTTCGCGCGCGGCGCCGGGCTGATGGAGCGCAAGCTGATCTCCGAGGCCGACTCGCGCCCGCTGGTGGTGATCGACCCGCGCGGCGGCGCGACCCCGGACGCGCTCGACGCCGCCGTGCGCGCGGCCGCGTCGCTGACGATGTACTTCGCCCGCAAGACGGGCTGCTCGCTGCTGCTGCCCGGCGACCGCCGCGCCGCGGCGATCGAGCACGACCTGCTGGCCTGGCCGGCGCTCCACGTCCGGCTCGCGCTGCTCGAGGACCACGCCGGCCCGTCGCTGGCGGCGGCGCAGAACCGCCGCGGCCTGGTGATCTTCGTCTCGGCCCGCACGGTCGACCGCGCCCCGCGCGGCCTCGGCCGCACGCCGGGCGGCTGCCTCGTGGTCGTCCCGGGCCAGCTCGCCACGCGCCGCGCGATGCTCGAGGTCGCCGGCTGCTACGGCTACGCCGCGGGCCGGCACAGCGGCGCGGCCGCGGTCGCCGCGCTGGAGGGTGCGGCGTGAGCCGCGGGAGGGCCCCGGCGTGAGCGTGACGGCGGTCCCTCGACCCGAGGCGCCCGCCGGCCCGGCGAACGCGCCGATCCTGCCCGTCTGGGCGGCGCGCGCGGTCGCGTTCCTCGCGCTCGCGACCTGGGGCGCGCTGCACTGGATGGGCCTGCTCGAGCCGAGCGAGCCCGGCCGCGCCTGGGGCGTGGTCGGCGTCGGCGTGCTGGCGATCGCGGCGATGCTGGCCGCGGGCCGGCTGCCCGGGAGGCTCGCGCCGCTCGCGGCGACCGCGGCGATCGTCCCGCTGGCCGCGCTGATGCTGATCGCCGGCCGGGTCCCGGACGAGCTCGTGCTGCCCGGGGGCTGGAGCGAGCTCGCGGGCGGGATCTCGCGCGGGATCTCCGACCTCCCCGGCGTGCGCGTGCCCTACCGCGGCCTGGACGACTGGGTGCGCACCGTGATCCCGCTCGGCGGCTCCGCGCTCGTGCTCGCCGCCGCGCTGCTGGCGTTCTGGCCGCGCCGCGCCAAGCTCGGCTTCCCGGGCCCGGCGCTGATCCTGCTCGTCGCGCTCTACGCAGTGCCCGTGGTGGCGATCGACGTCGGCACGGAGTTCCTGCGCGGCGCCGTGCTGACGCTGCTGGTCGTCGCCTACCTGCGGCTGGAGAAGCTGCAGCGCCCGGACAGCCTCGCCGCCGCGGGCCTGGCCATCGTGGCCACGCTGGTCGCGCTCATCGCCGCCCCGCTGCTCAACCGCGACGGCCCGTGGTTCGACTACGAGTCGTGGGCGCTGGAGACGTCGGCGTCGAAGTCGACCACGTTCACCTGGGACCACTCCTACACCGGCCTGAACTGGCCGCGCGACGGCCGCGAGCTGCTGCGCGTGCGCGCCCGCCAGCCCGCCTACTGGAAGGCCGAGAACCTCGACGCCTTCGACGGCAGGAGGTGGCGGCGCTCGCAGATGACGCTGGCCGTCGACGAGCTGCCGCAGCGCCGCCGCGTCGGCCGCTGGACGCAGACGATCAAGGTCTCGATCCGCAACCTGCGCTCGGACGAGTTCATCACCGCCGGCTACGCGCGCGAGCTCGACATCCCGCGCCTGAGCATCGTGCAGACCGCCGACGGGATCTACCTGCCGTCGCGCACGCTGCGCCGCGGCGACGCCTACACCGCGCGCGTCTACACGCCGCGGCCGACCGTCGCCCAGCGCCGCGCCGCCGGCACCGACTTCAGCCCCCGGCTCGGCGCCTACACCACGATCCACACGCCAGTCCGCGGCGTCGCGGGCGCGAGCTCGGTGCGGATGACGTTCCCGTTCTTCGGCGACGACGGGCCGATCGGCGTCGGCCCGCCGCGCGTGGGCACGCCCGAGCAGCTGCTCGAGCAGGCCGGGCTGCTGCGCATCTACGAGCTCGCGCAGGCGCTGGCCGCCGACGCGCGCACGCCGGAGGACTACGTCGACAACGTGCTCGACCACCTCGGCGGCGAGGAGTTCACCTACAGCGAGGTGCCGCCCAGGGAGGCGGGCACGCTCGACGGCTTCCTGTTCAGCGCCAAGCAGGGCTACTGCCAGCAGTACTCGGGCGCGATGGCGCTGCTGCTGCGGATGGCCGGCATCCCCGCGCGGGTCGTCTCGGGCTTCTCCACGGGCGCCACCGACATCAAGACCAGCGAATTCATCGTGCGCGACTTCGACGCGCACTCGTGGGTCGAGGTCTACTACCCGGGCTGGGGTTGGCTGACGTTCGACCCGACGCCGGGCGACTCGCCCGCCCGCAGCCAGCCCGCCGACGCCACCACCTCCTCGGGCTCGATCACGGGCAGCATGCCCTCCTTCGGCGGCGACCCCGTCTCCGAGCGCGGCGCGGGCGTCGCGGCGCCGGTGGAGTCCGGGCCGTGGTGGCGGATCCCGCTGATCGCCCTCGGCGCGCTCGCGCTGGCCGGCCTGCTCGTGCTCGGCGTCCGCCGCCGGCGCCGCGGCGCGCCGCCCGCGCTGGCCGAGCTCGAGCGCGCGCTCAAGCGCACCCGCCGCGAGCCCGCGCCGGGCACGACGCTGCACGCGCTCGAGCGGCGCTTCGCCGCCAGCCCCGCGGCCGCGGGTTACGTGCGCGCGCTGCGCGACAGCCGCTACCGCGGCGAGCCCAGTCAGCCGACCCGCGCGCAGCGCCGGGCGCTGCGCTCCGAGCTCGGCCGCGGCGGCGGGATCATCGGCCGTCTGCGGGCCTGGTGGGCGCTCCCGCCCCGGTGATCCCGGGCCTACACTTGGGTGGATGGACGATGTCTACGACCTCTATCAGCGAGGGATGACGCTGCTCGAGGACGGAGACTTCCACGCCGCCACGATCCCGCTGGCGAAGGCGCGCGATCTCGAGCCGGACAAGACCTCGATCCGCGAGGCCCTCGGCCGCGCCTATTTCCGCTCGGGCGGCTACGAGGAGGCGCGCGTGGAGTTCGAGGCCGTCGTCGAGCACGCGCCGACGAACGACTACGCGCTGTTCTGCCTCGGCCGCTCCCTGATGATGCTCGGGCGCGACGCCGAGGCGCGAAAACCGCTGACGCTCGCCTGCAACATGAACCCCAAGCGCCGCGATTACCGGATCTACCGCGACCGTGCGCGCAAAGCGGCATAGCGCTGCTACTCTGAAATGCACAGCTTTTCGCGGCCGTGAGGCCATTCGGGGAAGCGGGCGAAGAGCCCGCTTTTTTGTTGAATAGGGAGGTGACCATGAGCAAGATCCAGGCCGACATCGAGGCCCGCCTGTCCGAGGTGGAGCCCGAAGTCGAGGTCCTGCTTGCCGAGGTCGTCGGGGGCGACCTGGTCCGCCTCTTCATCGACCATCCGCAGGGGGTCACGCTCGACCTCTGCGAGCGCGTCACACATCATCTCCCCGAGGTGCGGGAGCAGTACGCGCTCGAGGTGTCCTCACCCGGAATCGAGCGCCCGCTGTCCAAGCCCGAGCACTTCCGCCGCTATGTCGGCCGGCGAGCGCGCGTCCGTACCCGCGGGGCGCACGAAGGCCGCAAGTCCTTCACCGGCGAGCTCCTGAACGCCACCGACGACACGGTCACCGTGGCCGCCGACACCGGCGTCGTCTCGATCGCCTACGCCGACATCCACCGTTCGAACCTCGTGGGAGACTGAGGCCAATGTCCGCAGAGATCGTCGAAGCAGTCAAGACTCTCGGGCGCGAGAAGGGCATCTCCGAGGAGAAGCTGATGGGCGCGCTCGAGGATGCGTTGCTGTCGGCCTACAAGAAGCAGCCCGGCGCCGCCCGCTACGCCCGCGTGCGCATGGACCGCGACTCCGGCGACTTCATCGTCGAGGAGTTCCTGCTGCCCGAAGAACTCGAGGACCAGCTCCTCGACGAGGCCGAGGAGCAGGCGACCGGCGCGCTCGAGCGCCGCGTGGACCCGGAGACGGGCGAGGTCATCGTGCCGGAGGCCCCGGACATCGACCCGGCGCGCCTGAGCGACTTCGAGGACCAGATCGAGATCCGCGACGTCACGCCGCACGACTTCGGCCGGATCGCCGCGCAGACCGCCAAGCAGGTGATCCTGCAGCGCATCCGCGAGGCCGAGCGGGACATGATGTTCGAGGAGTACCGCGACCGCGTGGGCGAGCTGATCACCGGCATCGTCCAGCAGTCCGACTCCCGCTACACGCTCGTGCAGCTGCGCGAGCGCGTCGAGGCGCTGCTGCCCAAGTCCGAGCAGGTCGAGGGCGAGCGCTACGACCACTCGCAGCGGATCAAGGCCGTGATCAAGGAGGTCTCGTCCTCCACGCGCGGGCCGTCGATCATCGTCAGCCGCCGCGACCCGGAGCTGATCAAGAAGCTCTTCGAGCTCGAGGTGCCCGAGATCGCCGACGGCCTGGTGGAGATCACCGGCGTCGCCCGCGAGCCCGGCTACCGCTCGAAGATCGCCGTCGTCAGCCACGCGGACGGGGTGGACCCGGTCGGCGCCTGCGTCGGCCCGCGCGGCAGCCGCGTGCGCATGGTCGTCTCCGAGCTGCGCGGCGAGAAGATCGACATCATCCCGTACAACGACGAGCCGGCCCGCTTCGTGGCCAAGGCCCTGAGCCCGGCCCGCGTGCGCGAGGTGCTGGTCGACGACACCAACAAGCAGGCGACGGTGATCGTCCCCGACGATCAGCTCAGCCTGGCGATCGGCCGCGAGGGCCAGAACGCGCGGCTCGCCGCGCGCCTGACCGGCTGGCGCGTCGACATCCGCTCGGAGACCGAGTTCGCCACGGAGGAGCAGGACTCGGGCTACGAGGAAGAGGAGACCGGCGGCCGCTGCGCCGCGATCCTCGGCAACGGCCGCCGCTGCCCGAACGCCGCGCTGCCCGGCTCGCGCTACTGCGGGCTGGACGCGCACCAGGCGCTCGCCAACAAGGACACCGATCGCGTCGGGATCTAAGGCGGACATCCCCACCGCCCCACCCCGATCATCCGACCTTAAGGCCGTTCCCCACCGGCGTTGCGTGGGGTGCGGCCGGACGGCACCGCGTGCTGAGCTTGTCCGCTTCGCTAACGTGGACGGACGCGCGGTGCCGGATCCTCGCGCTTCCCTGCCCGGTAGGGGCGCCTGGCTGCATCCTGTCCGCGACTGCTTCGAGGCCGCGACGGCACGTCGCGCCTTCAACCGGGCCTTTCGAGCGCCCGTAACCCTCCACCCGGAAACCGTAGACTTAATCCAAACATGGCCAAGAAGCGCGTCCACGAGCTAGCCAAGCAGTACGACATGCCGACCCAAGAGGTCATCAAGCGCCTGCGCGCTTATGGCCTGGAGGTCAAGGCCGCCGCGACCGCCGTGGACGAGAAGCTCGCCGACGCTGCGCTCACCGGCAAGCCCAAGCCCAAGGCGATCGCGGGCAACGGCGCGGCGAAGAAGAAGCCGCCCGTCCCGATGCAGCAGCGTGCCGGCTTCGGTCATGGCACCGCGCGCGCACCGCGGGCGGAGAACCTCCAACCCAAACCGGCGCCCAAGCCCAAGGCGAAACCCAAGCCCAAGCCCGAGGCCAACGGCCAGGGCCAGCGGCGCCCGACGCGCTCCTCGCTGCAGGGCGAGCGCGCCCCGGGCTCGGCGGGCGGCGTCCGGCGCGTCGTCATCGACTCGCAGGCCTCGCGCCGTCCGGGCGGCCCCGGCGGCGGGCCCGGCGGTCCGGGCGGCGGCCCCGGTGGCGGCGGCCCGCACCGTCCCCCGCGGCGACGCGGCGGCCGGCGCCGGCGCGGCACCTACGAGGAGCCCGTCGCGCAGGACGTCTCCGCGCTGAAGGCCGACGTCATCCGCGTCGCCTCCGGCTCGACGGTCAAGGACGTCGCGGAGTCGCTCGGCGTCGCGGTGCCGGAGATCATCAAGAAGCTGATGGGCCTCGGCGAGATGGCGACGCTCACGCAGACGCTGTCCGACGACGTGATCGCGGTCCTCGCCGACGAGTTCGACAAGGAGATCGAGATTGTCACGGCGGCCGAGGACGTGACCGCCGCGCCCGAGGTCGAGGACGCCGAGGAGGACCTGGTCCCGCGGCCCCCGGTGGTCACGATCATGGGCCACGTCGACCACGGCAAGACGTCGCTGCTGGACGCGATCCGCGAGACCGAGGTGGCCGCGGGCGAGGCCGGCGGCATCACCCAGCACATCGGCGCCTACCAGGTCCACCAGGACGGCAAGATCATCACCTTCCTGGACACCCCGGGCCACGAGGCGTTCACCGCCATGCGCGCCCGCGGCGCCCAGGCGACGGACATCGCCGTGATCGTGGTCGCCGCCGACGACGGCGTGCGCCCGCAGACGCGCGAGGCCGTCGACCACGCGAAGGCCGCCGAGGTGCCGATCCTGGTCGCCGTCAACAAGATCGACAAGGAAGGCGCACAGCCCGACCGCGTGCGCACCGAGATGACCCAGCTCGGGCTCCAGCCCGAGGAGTGGGGCGGCGACACGATGTTCGTCGACGTCTCGGCCAAGACCAAGCAGGGGCTCGAGGATCTGCTCGAGGGCATCCTGCTGATGGCCGAGGTCGAGGAGCTGACCGCCAACCCGAACGCGCCGGCCTCCGGCACCGTGATCGAGTCCAAGCTGGACCCGGGCCGCGGCGCCGTCGTCACCGTGCTCGTGCAGCGCGGCACGCTCAAGATCGGCGACGCGGTCGTGGCCGGCGCCCACTGGGGCCGCGTGCGCGCGATGGTCGACTACACGGGCAAGCGGGTGAAGACCGCCACGCCGGCCGAGCCGGTCGAGGTGCTGGGCTTCGACACCGTGCCCGACGCGGGCGAGTTCGTGCGCGTCGTGGAGAACGACCGCAAGGCGCGCCAGCTGGCCAACGAGCGCGCGACGCGCCTGAAGCTCGAGCAGCAGGCCCGCCGCAGCGGCATCAAGCGCTCGCTGGCGACGATCTTCGACCAGTCGGGCGACGTCAAGGAGCTCAACCTGGTGCTCAAGGCGGACGTGTCCGGCTCGCTGGAGGCGTTCGAGGACGAGATCGCCAAGCTGCCCCAGGAGGAGGTGCAGGTCTCGATCGTGCTGTCCGGCGTGGGCGGCATCACCGAGTCCGACATCAACCTGGCCGCGGCCTCGGACGCGATCGTCATGGGCTTCAACGTGCGCCCGGTCGGCGACGCCGCCCAGCTCGCGGACCGCGAGGGCGTCGAGATCCGCACCTACTCGGTCATCTACCGCGCGATCGACGAGCTGCGCGACGCCATGCAGGGCATGCTGGCGCCCGAGACCGTCGAGACCGTGGTCGGCAACCTCGAGGTGCGCGAGATCTTCCGCGCCTCGCGCGTCGGCACGATCGCGGGCTGCATGGTCACCGACGGCAAGGTCACGCGCGGCGCGAAGGTGCGCCTGATCCGCGACGGCGCCGTCATCCACGACGGCGAGATCGGTTCGCTGCGGCGCTTCAACGACGACGTCCGCGAGGTGCTGGCCGGCTTCGAGTGCGGCGTGGTGCTCGCCAACTACGCCAACGTCGAGAAGGGCGACACGATGGAGGTCTACGAGACCCGCCAGGTGGAGCGAACCCTGAGTTAAGGCGGGACATCCCCACCGCCCCACCCCGATCATCCGACCTTAACTGGCGTGGGTCACAGCTATGTCGTTTTGATGCGCGTGCATCTGTACTTCCCCGAGTCCGGCTCGCTGAAGGGCAAGCGGGCCGAGCTCAACCGCGTCAAGGCGCTCCTGCGGGAGCGCCTGCACGCCTCGGTGGCCGAGGTCGATCACCAGGACTCCTGGCAGCGCTCCACGCTGGCGGTCGCGATCGCGGCCCGCTCGGCGTCGCTGGCCCAGCAGGCCGTCGACAGCGTGCAGCGCGCGCTGGACGCCCGGCTGCCCCAGGGCGTGGGGGTCGAGTACAGGCTCGCCTCCTGGGACGACCTGGAGTCACTAGGATGACCAGCGACCGGATGCGTCGGGTCGACGAGGCCATGAGGGAGGTCTTGTCCGACGCGATCACCCTAGAGCTGAAGGACCCAAGGGTCGGATTCGTCACCGTGACCGCTGTCGAGACATCGCCGGACCTCCGCCACGCGCGGGTCTATGTGTCCGTGCTCGGAAACCCGGGGGAGCGCCGCCGCTCGCTGAAGGCGCTGGACGGCGCGCACGGGTTCCTGCAGCGCCGCGTCGGCTCCCAGCTGCGGCTCAAGCACACGCCGCAGCTGCAGTTCGTCTACGACGACACCCCTGAGCGCGGTATGCGGATCACACAGCTTCTGGACGAGGAGGAGCGGTGAGCGGCTCCAACGGGGCGTCCTCCTCACGCGAGGAGGTCCTGCGGGCCCTGCGCGCGCACGACCGCTTCTGCCTGACCACGCACGAACGCCCGGACGGGGACGCCGTCGGCTCACTGGCGGCGATGCAGCAGATCCTCAGCGCGCTCGGCAAGGACGCGATCGCGTTCCTGCCGGCCGACGAGTTCCCGCTGCCATACGAGTACCGCTTCGTCAAGCTCGAAGGGCTGGCGACCGAGCCGCCCGAGGACCTCGGCGAGCGCGTGCTGGTGTTCCTGGACTGCGGCAACATCGACCGCACGCCGGTCGAGCAGCTGCGCCGCGGCGACGGCACCGCGCTGATCATCAACATCGACCACCACCACGACAACACGCGCTTCGGGACGATCAACCACGTCGACCCGCACGCGTCGTGCACGGCCGAGATGGTCTGGGACCTCATGCACGGGCTCGGCGTCGAGCTCACGGAGCCGATCGGCGAGGCGCTGTACGTCGGCCTGGTCACCGACACGGGCCGCTTCATGTACGAGAACACGGGCCCGAGGGCGCACGAGATGGCCGCCGAGCTGCTCGCGGCCGGGATCGACGCGCACGGGATCTACCGCCAGCTCTACGAGGGCATCCCGCAGGGCAAGCTCGAGCTGCTCGCGCGCGGCCTGTCCAACGTCGAGCGCTTCGACGGCGGGCTGCTGACGGTCACGCACCTCACGCGCGACGACTACCGCTCGACCGGCGCCGACGAGAGCTACAGCGAGGGCGTCGTCGACCACCTGCGCTCGGTCGCGGGCACCGCGGTCGCGGGCCTCGTGCGCGACCAGCTGGCGGGCGAGCCGGCGCGCAAGGTGTCGCTGCGGGCCACGGACGACCGGATCGACGTCTCGCGGATCGCGCGCGCCGCCGGGGGCGGGGGACACCGCCGCGCGGCCGGCTTCTCGACCGACCTCGAGTTCGACGAGCTCGTGCAGTTCCTCCGCGAGCAGGTCGCGGAGCAACTTTGACGGACGGGGTCCTGCTCATCGACAAGCCGGCGGGCGTGACGTCGCACGACGTCGTCGCGCGCATCCGGCGCAAGCTCGGCAAGGGCACCAAGGTCGGCCACGCCGGCACGCTGGACCCGTTCGCGACCGGGCTGCTGCTCGTGCTGGTCGGCCGCGCCACCCGCATCCAGCGCTTCCTGATGGCGCTGCCGAAGGCCTACGAGGTCGTGGCGCGGCTCGGCTACACCTCGACCACCGGCGATCCCGAGGGCGAGATCGCGCCCGGCAACATGCCGGCCGAGCTGCGGTTGCCGACAGGCACGATCCGCCAGCGCCCGCCGGCCTACAGCGCGGTCAAGGTCGGCGGCAAGCGCGCGTACGCGCTGGCCCGCGCCGGCGAGGAGGTCGAGATCCCCGAGCGCGAGGTGACCGTGACCCGCTTCGACCCGCTGTGGAAGGACGGCGACCGCGTCGCGTTCGCGATCGAGTGCTCCTCGGGCACGTACGTGCGCTCGCTGATCTCCGACCTCGGCGACGCCTACTGCCTCGAGCTGCGCCGCACGCGGATCGGGCACTTCGACGTCGCCGACGCCGACGAGGAGCGCCTGATCGGCCTCGACGACGCGCTCGGCTTCCTGCCGGCGGTCGAGCTCGAGGGCGAGCACGCCCGCAAGGCGGCGCACGGCGTGACCGTCCCGGGCCGCGCGAAGGGCATCGTGCGGCTGCGCGACGCCGACGGCCTGATCGCGCTCGCCGAGCCCCGCGGGGGCGCAACGCTCAAGCCCGTCGTAGGCTTCCGCGGCTGATGGACATCACCTGGCTCCCTGATGCGAAGCCCCGGCCGCGCCAGCTCGCGGTCGGCGAGTTCGACGGCGTGCACGCCGGCCACCGCGAGGTCATCCGCGGCTCCGACAGCGTGCTCACGTTCGAGCCGCACCCGCGCACGGTCGTCGCGCCGCAGGCCGCGCCGAAGCTGCTGACCACGCTCGAGCAGAAGGCCGACCTGATCGCCGCGCTCGGCGTCCAGGAGCTGATCGTGATCCCGTTCGACGGCGAGCGGATGCAGCAGACCGCGCAGGACTTCATCGACCACGAGCTGGTCGGCCGCCTGCGCGCCACGCGCGTGTCGGTGGGCGAGAACTTCCGCTTCGGCAACCGCGCCAAGGGCGACGCGGCGCTGCTGCAGGCCCAGACCGCGTTCGAGACGCGCGTGGTCGAACTGGTCGAGATCGACGGCGAGATCGTCTCCTCGACGCATATCCGCGGGCTGATCGCGACGGGCGCGGTCGCCGACGCCGCGCGGCTGCTGGGCGCGCCGTTCGAGATGCGCGGGATCGTCCAGCACGGCGACAAGCGCGGCCGCACGCTCGGCTTCCCGACCGCGAACCTCGTCCCGAATCCGGCGCTCGCGGTCCCCGACCACGGGATCTACGCCTGCCGCGCGACCGTGCCCGGCCTGGGGGCGTGGACGGCCGCGGTCTCGATCGGGGTGCGCCCGACGTTCGTCACCGGCCGCGGCCTGCTGGTCGAGGCGTTCCTGCTCGACTTCGAGGGCGACCTCTACGGGCGCGAGCTGCGGCTGGACTTCATCGACCGCATCCGCGGCGAGAAGCGCTTCGAGTCCGCGGAGGCGCTGATCGAGCAGATGCACCGCGACGTGGACGAGATCGCGCGCATCGTCTAGGACGATCGTCCACTTTCTCATCGCCCTTCAGTGGGTACGTTCCGAAACGATGCGCATTCTGCTCGCCCACGCCCTGACGCCGAAGCGCCGCCGGATCGCGCGCGTGCTCGCGCAGGCCGGCCACGACGTGCGCGAGGTCGCCGACCCCGCCGAGGCGCTGCGCGAATGCCAGGCCTGGGCGCCCGACGTGGCGCTGATCCACGGTGAGCTGGACGCGCTCGTCGACGACATCAAGGCCGACCCCGTCGCCTACGGCACCGCGATCGTGCTCATCGAGCGCCCCGGCCTGAGCCCTGCCGAGGCGGTCGCGGGCCTGCGGCGCGGCGTCCAGGACTACCTGGTCGAGCCCGTCGCCGACGGCGAGGTGCTGGCCCGCGTGCAGGCCGCCGGGCGCACGAAGGAGCTCCAGCACGAGCTGGTCGCCCAGGGCACGCGGCTGGAGTCGCTGCTGCGCGAGGACGCGCTGACCGGGCTCTCCAACCGCCGCGCGATCCTCACCCAGCTCGCGGGCATGGTCTCGGGCGCGCGCCGCCACGGGCACCCGCTCTCGATCGCGATCATCGACATCGACCACTTCAAGCTCGTCAACGACACCCACGGCCACAAGGTCGGCGACGAGGTGCTGGTCGCCACCGCCCGCACGCTGCGCGCGCACCTGCGCGCCGAGGACCAGCTCGGCCGGCTCGGCGGCGAGGAGTTCCTGGCGCTGCTGGGCGACACGGACGCGGTCGCGGCGAGCCGCGTGGCCGAGAAGCTGCGCGCCGAGGTGGCCGCGGCCGACTGCCCGGTGGGCGTCACGGTCAGCGTCGGGCTGGCCACCTGGGACGGCGACACGCCCGAGGATCTGCTCCACCGCGCCGACCAGGCGCTGTACGCGGCCAAGCAGGCTGGCCGCGACCGGGTGATGGCTGCTACCCTGCACGGCCGCACATGACCATGACTGCAGAGGAAAAGCGCGAGATCGTCTCGCGATTCGGCCGTGACGAGAAGGACACGGGCAAGACCGAGGTGCAGATCGCGCTGCTGACGCATCGCATCAACCACCTCACCGAGCACCTGCGCGAGCACAAGCATGACCACCATTCGCGCCGGGGCCTGCTCATGCTCGTCGGCCGGCGCCGTCGTTTCCTCAACTACCTGCAGAAGAAGGACCTCGAGGGGTACCGCTCGCTGATTCGCGAGCTCGGCCTTCGCCGATGATGAAGGTGGGACATCCCCACCACCCCACCCCGATGATGAAGGTGGGACATCCCCACCGCCCCACCCCGATCATCCGACCTTAACCAGATGGTCATCCGGGCCGGACAGCCCGCCCCCGAGTTCACCCTCAAGACTGCAGACGGCGAGGACTTCACGCGCGAGCAACTGCTCGGGCGTACGACCGTCCTGGTCTTCTACCCGTTCGCGTTCTCGCCGGTCTGCACGGACCAGCTGTCGCTCTACAACGAGGTCCTGGACGACTTCAGGGCCGCGGGGGCGACGCTCTACGGCGTCTCCTGCGACGCGACCTACTCGCAGACGGCGTTCCGCGAGCAGCTCGGGATCGAGATCGAGCAGCTGTCGGACTTCGAGCCCAAGGGTGCCGCGTGTGAGGCGTTCGGCGTGCTGCACCCGGGCGGCTTCCCGCAACGGGCGCTGGTGATCGTGGGGGAGGACGGCGTGGTGCGCTGGAGCCACCAGGCCGACTCGCCCGGCGACCTCCCCGGCGCGAACCTGATCTTCGACGCGCTGCGCTGAGCGACCTCGGCTCCGCCCCGCTGCCCCCGGTCGGACCCGCCGACCACGTCCGCGGCGACGGCACGCCGGTGATCGTCTACGGCGACTACGAGTGCCCGTACTGCGCCGCGTTCGAGGCGCGCCTGCGCGAGCTGCCCGTCCAGGTCTGCTTCCGCCACTTCCCCGTCAAGTCCTCGCACCCGCGCGCGTGGGCGGCGGCCTGTGCTGCCGAGGCGGCGGGCCTGCAGGGCGCGTTCTGGCCCATGCACGACGCGCTGTTCGCCGACCAGGGCCGGCTCGAGGACCCGCACCTGTGGGCGCGCGCCGAGCGGCTCGGGCTCGACGTCGGGCGCTTCGACCGCGACCGCCGCTCGGACGCGGTCGCCGCGACGGTCAAGGAACAGTTCCGCTCCGGCGTGCGCGCCGGCGTGGTGACGACGCCGAGCGCGTTCATGGACGGTGTCCTGTATCCCGGTCGCAGCCTGCTCGACGCGCTGTAGATTCAGGGCGCGCACCGAACCGGGAACCGGACCGGCGCGTATCCCCGAGCGGTTGATGCCTACGGACGCCCAGCTTCTCGCGCGCATCTCGTCGGACGCGACCGGCGAGGCGCTGCGCACGCTCTACCGCGCCTACGCGGGCGAGCTGTACGGGTTCGCGCTCAACGCGCTCGGTGACCGGGGGACGGCCGAGGACGTCGTGCAGGAGGTCTTCACGCGCGCCTGGCGGCACGCCGAGGCCTACGACCCGACGCGCGGCAGCGTCCGCACGTGGCTGTACCAGATCGCGCGGCACGCGATCATCGACCAGCGCCGCCGCGCCTCCGTGCGCCCCGCGCTGGCCCTGCACGAGCCGCGCGACGAGCAGGACCCCGAAGGGCTTTCGATCGAGCGCGCCATGCTCGGCTGGCAGGTCGCCGGCGCGCTCGAGAAGCTCACGCCCGAGCACCGCCAGGTGATCCGCCTGGCGCACGTACAGGGACTGTCCGTGCGCGAGATCGCCGAGCGCCTCGGGCTCCCCGAGGGGACGGTGAAGAGCCGTACCTGGTACGCGTTGCGTTCCTTGCGGCTGGTACTGGAGGAGATGGGGGTGCGGGCATGACGCACGTCCACGAGGACATCGGCGCCTACGTCCTGGGCGCCCTGGACGAGGAGGCCGCGCGCCGCGTGCGCGAGCACCTCGCCGGCTGCCAGGACTGCGCGGCCGCCCACGCCGAGCTCGCGGGGATCCCCGCGCTGCTGGACCTGGCGACGCTGACGGAGGCCGGCGAGGACGAGCCGCTCCCGCCGGCGCTCGAGGAGCGGCTGCTGGACCGCTTCGCCCGCGAGCGCACCGACGAGCCCGCCCGGCGCCGCCGGCGCCCGCAGCTGCTGTGGGCCGGCGCCAGCGCCCTCGCCGGCGCCGTGGCCGCGGTCGCGCTGCTCGTCCTCGGGCTGGACTTCGAGCGCAACGGCGGCCGCCCGGAGTCGCAGTACCGGGTCGCGTTCGAGCAGATCGGCCCCGCCCCCGCGAACGCCACCGCGCGCGCCGGCCTGCGCACCTCGGAGGCCGGAACGGTCCTGCGGCTCTGGGTCGAGAACCTGCCGGCCGGCGCCGAGGACATCTACGAGGTCTGGTGCGACGCCGAGGGCTGGAGCGCCAGCGCCGGCACGTTCAAGGTCGACGCCCAGGGCAACGCCTACGTGATCCTCACCACCGCCGTCAAGCGCGGCCAGTACGACCGCATCCGGCTCGTCCGCCGCGAGCGCCTCGCCGACGGCAAGGTCGAGACCCACGACATCCTCGGCGCGAACCTGTCCTGAGCGCGGGGCGTATCCCCCCGCATGAGACGTATCGCAGTGCTCGCGGCCGCGGCCGCGTTTGCCTTCGCCGGCTGCGGCGGGGATGACGACAACGAGAACGCCGCCGCGCCGGAGGCCACCGAGGAGGCGACGGAGTCCGCGTCAGGCTCGACGCTGGCGATCGCCGCCGACCCGAGCGGCGCGCTCAAGTTCACCGAGACCGAGTACACGGCGCAGGCCGGCACGATCTCGGTCGAGTTCGCCAACGACTCCCAGGTCCCGCACGCCGCCGAGATCGAGGGCAACGGCGTCGAGGAGGAGACCGAGACCGTCACCGGCCGGGACGCGCCGCCGCTCACGGTCGAGCTGCCCGCGGGCACATACACGATCTACTGCCCGGTCGGCAATCACCGCGAAGCCGGCATGGAGGCGACGCTCACGGTGCGGTAGTCGAAGATCCGCTCGAGGTCGCGCGCGACGAACAGCCGGTGCGCGAGCGCGCCCAGCGGCCCGAGCGGCAGCGCGTAGCGCACCGTGTCGCGCATCAGCGTGTGGGCGGGCCCGTCGGGCGCGAACTCGTGCGTGTGGTGCCAGAGCGCATAGGGGCCGTGGAGCTGGGCGTCGACGAAGCGCACGCCCGGCTCCCACTCCTCGATCCGCGTCAGCCAGCGGATCGGCACGCGGTGCAACCGCAGCCGGTATTCGATCAGCGTGCCCGCGCGCATCGCGATCGGGCGCGGCGTGACGACGTGGAACCCCAGCCACGGCGGCGTGATCGCCTCCAGGTTGTGCGCGTCGGCGAAGAACTCGAACACCTCGCCGGGCGTCCCGGTGAGGCGCTGCTCGCGGGTGAGCGTGTACACACCCTGGGTACGGGGCGGGGCGGCGACCTAGCTCACGCGGTCGAGCCCGGCGGCGCGGGCGCCCGCCTCGAAGCGCTCCAGCCCGAACGCCTCGAGCGGCCCCAGCGCGCCCGCCCCGGTCACGCGCTGGCGCGCCGCCCAGGCCATGAACGACGCCGTGAACTCGTACCCGTCGACCCCCGCCAAGTGGACCTCGCTCAGCTTCCGGCCCGCGCCGTCGTAGGCCTCGGCGGCGATCGACGAGCGCCCGCCCGGGGTCGTGCCGGGCTCGGGCCCGGGCAGCAGCCCGACGGCGCGCTCGCCCGAGATCCGCATCGCGGTGCGCGTGCCCGGCAGCTTCATCACGTACTGGCCGACGTAGGAGCCGAGTTGCAGCGGGCGCGACAGCGGCCCGAACCAGCCCAGGTAGACGTTGACCTCGCGCAGCCCCGGGTAGGCCGCGGGCAGCCCGTAGTGCTCGGCCCCGCCGACCGAGAACGCCTCCCGCGCCCGCCCCGCGACCTGGAAGGAGCGCACGCGCTCGGCCGGGCGCACGCCCTGCACGCGGCCTTCGCGGAACGCGTGACTGTCGCCGAGCGTGACCCCGACCACGGAGGCGCGCGTGCCCGCCGACAGCGACGTCGGGCCGTTGCCGAGCGCGTAGTAGCCGACGTCGACGCGCACCGCGTCCTCGCCCGCCTCCTCCAGCGCCAGCGCGCCGGCCAGCGCCCCGGGCGCGAAGTCGTAGCCCAGCGACGGCAGCAGCCGCGCGCCCGCGCGCCGCGCCGGCGGCCCGAACTCCTCGAACACGCGCCGGATGAACTGCGGCTCGCCCGTCGAGTCCAGGTACGTGCAGCCCGCCGCGACCGCGGCCCGCAGGGCGACCTCGCCCCACTTCATGAACGGCCCGACGGTCGTGACCAGCACGTCCTCGGGCGCGGAGACCAGCTCGAAGACCGAGTTCTGGCGCAGCACGTCCGCGCGCGCCCACTCCAGGCCGCCGAGCTCACCCGCCAGGGCCGCCAGCCGCTGCTCCGAGCGGCCGGCGAGCACCGGCCGCTCACCCGCCGCGACCAGCCGCTCGGCGATCAGCCTTCCGGTGTATCCGGTGGCTCCGAACACGACGATCCGCATAGAAGCCGCACCCTACCCGCCGACGCTTTGTGTGAAAGCGCCTACTAACATGCCTGCCAACGACTACCGAAGCGTCAAGACGATGCAGAGGACCTCGCCGCCTACCGAGGCGGGGTTACAGAAAGGGACATATGTCTGAAGTGCACCGGGTCGCCGTCGAGATCGGCGGAACGGAGATCGCCTTCGAGACGGGCAAGATGGCCAAGCAGGCCTCGGGCGCCGTGACGGTTACCGCAGGCGACACGGTGGTGCTGTCCACCGCCACTGCAGGGAACCTGCGCGACGTCGACTTCCTCCCGCTGACGGTGGATGTCGAGGAGCGCATGTACGCCGCGGGCAAGATCCCCGGCTCGTTCTTCAAGCGCGAGGGCCGCGCGGGGGAGAAGGCGACGCTGATCGCGCGCCTGATCGACCGCCCGCTGCGCCCGCTGTTCCCGAAGGGCTGGCGTCGTGAGACCCAGCTCGTCGCGCTCACGTTGTCCGTCGACAACGTCAACCCGTACGACATCCTCGCGATGAACGGCGCCAGCGCCGCGCTGATGGTGTCCGACGTGCCGTTCCCGATGGCCGTCGGCGCGGTCCGGATCGGCAAGATCGACGGCAACTTCGTCATCAATCCGACCGAAGAGCAGCTGCTGACCGCCGACATGGACCTCGTGGTCGCCGGCACCGACGAGGCGCTGCTGATGGTCGAGGCGGGCGCCAACGAGGTGCCCGAGGCCGAGATCCTCGACGCGCTGGACATCGCGCACAGCGAGATCAAGAAGCTCACCGCCGCGCAGCGCGAGCTGGCCGAGAAGGCCGGCAAGCCGAAGCTCGAGATCGAGGTCCCGAAGGCCAACGACGCGCTGATCGCCAAGATCACCAAGTCGCACGGCAAGAAGCTCGACAAGGCCACCTCGGTCGTGGACAAGCTCGAGCGCCAGGAGGCGACCAAGGCCGTCGAGGCCGAGGTGATCGAGAAGTACGCCGGCTCCGAGGACGATCCGGACTACGCCGAGAAGCGCCAGGAGGCGCAGCTCGCGTTCGACGCGCTCGAGAAGAAGATCATCCGCGAGCGCATCGCCGTCCACAAGAAGCGCCCGGACGGCCGCAACGAGAAGGAGATCCGGCCGATCTCGATCGAGGTCAAGCCGCTCCCGCGCACGCACGGCTCCGCGCTGTTCACGCGCGGCCAGACGCAGGCGCTGAGCGTCGTCGCGCTCGGCACCACGCGCGAGGAGATGCGCCTGGACAACCTCGGTCTGGAGACGTCCAAGCGCTACTTCCACCACTACAACTTCCCGCCCTTCTCCGTGGGCGAGGCGGGCTTCATGCGCGGCCCCAAGCGCCGCGACATCGGCCACGGCGCGCTCGCCGAGCGCGCGCTGGTCCCGATGATCCCGGACCAGGAGACGTTCCCGTACACGATCCGCGTCGTGTCGGACATCCTCGAGTCCAACGGCTCGTCCTCGATGGCCTCCGTCTGCGGCTCCTCGCTGAGCCTGATGGACGCCGGCGTGCCGCTCAAGCGGCCCGTCGCCGGCATCGCCATGGGCCTGATCAAGGAGGGCGACGACTACACGATCCTGTCCGACATCGCCGGCGTGGAGGACCACCTCGGCGACATGGACTTCAAGGTCGCCGGCACCTCCGAGGGCATCACCGCCCTGCAGATGGACATCAAGATCACGGGCGTCACGTTCGAGATCATGCGCGACGCCCTCCAGCAGGCCAAGGAGGGGCGCGAGTTCATCCTGGGCAAGATGGCCGAGGCGATCGAGGCCCCGCGCGAGCAGCTCTCCGAGTTCGCGCCGCGGATCAGCTCGATCCAGATCGACCCGGAGAAGATCGGCCTGCTCATCGGCAAGGGCGGCGAGACCATCCGCGCCCTGCAGGAGGAGTTCGAGTCCCAGATCGACGTCAACGACGAGGGCCAGGTCCTCGTCTACGCGACGACCGGCGCCAAGGGCGACGCGCTGATCGAGCGCATCCGGGCCATGACCAAGGAGGTCGAGGTCGGCGACGAGTACACGGGCAAGGTCGTCAAGACCACCACGTTCGGCGCCTTCATCGAGCTGGCCAAGGGCAC
>Ga0180215_1001566_pt1 | contig 24903 bp, 20 predicted proteins | sample eDN3rd37CBELigBY_FD_128871 | JGI IMG/M metagenome (GOLD analysis project Ga0180215, IMG submission 128871) | Enriched backyard soil microbial communities from Emeryville, California, USA - eDNA 3rd pass 37_C BE-Lig BY (version 2) (version 2) | ecosystem: Environmental > Terrestrial > Soil >...
AAACCTTCAGAAACTCGTCCGTCACTTGATAGCGCGCCGTATGATCAAGAAATACGCCGTCGCCCTCCAGCTCCGCCTGATCTCCCCCAGCCACTACATTGATGAGCAGCCTTCCGCCGGAAAACCGGTCCAGCGTAGCGGACATGCGCGCCGCCAGCGTTGGCGACATAAGCCCTGGACGAACCGCGACCAGAAATTTCAACCGCTCCGTTACAGGAACGAGCGTAGAAGCGACAATCCAAGCATCCTCGCACGATCTTCCCGTCGGCAGCAGCACCCCTTCATAGCCCAGCTGATCGGCAGCTTGCGCGATTTGCTTCGTATAGCCGTAATCAACCGCCCTCGCTCCTTCGCTAGTTCCTAAATAATGACCATCTCCATGCGTCGGTATAAACCAAAATAACTTCATCCTAGCTCCATCCCTTCGTCTATAATGAGAAAGACGCCATATTCCGGATGTATCGGAACAGGCGCCTTTAGTTGTCTAATCGGCAGTCCTCTATTATTTCCTCTATTATTCACTCTATCATTTGCCCTTCCCGGCTTCCTGCAGCAGTCTCCAAATCGGATCGGTGTATCCCGACTTATCCGAATTCACATATTGGGCTGCGTACGAACGGACTGGATCTCCTGCATAAAAACGCTCATAAAGCTCATGACGCGAGCCGAGCGGGCTGCCGATTAAATCCCATGCCAGCTTGAACAGCTTCACTTTCTTCTCCGCGCTTACAGCCGTCCCTTCGAAATACCGGTGCATCAGATCCGATATCGGCCCGTAAAAGTCGTCCATGCCGGACGGCGTTTGAACGAAGCCGCCTCCCCCGACCTGCTGCAAAATTTCAATTGCCCGAGGGTAATAACGGGTGCCGATATTTCTTGCCGTATCGATATATCGAAGCTCAGGGAGCCATACGCCCGCTTCGTCCTGCCGCGCTTCCGATTCAGAAGCAATGACGAGCGCCCGCATCGTCTCGATTTGGGTGAGCAGCTCGCCGAGCTTCTCCTGGATGTGCAAATAGCCGTTAACCCCGATCGATTCCGCGATTGAGAACGCAAGCCCTGCGACGAACTCCAGCTTGGCCACATACCTGACTACCGTTTGATGAAAGGCAAGCGAATTGGCTGTACGGTTGTTCCTCAGCTTCAGCACCGCTTCCGCATCGCCGTACATCATGACCCGTTCCCATGGAATGAGGACATCGTCGAAAAACAACACCGCATCCATCTCTTCATAACGCGAGCTCAGCACATGATCCTTATCCCGCAGATCGGCGAACGACTCGCGGCAGACGATATGCAGCCCTTTGGAATTAGCCGGGACGATCAGCACATGGGCATGCTTTCGGTTCGACTGCTCCAGCTGCAGAAACGAAAATAAAATGAAATCATGCGTATACGGCGCGCCCGTCGCGATCATTTTCGCTCCGCGTACAACGATGCCTTCGCTCGTCTCCTTCACGACATGCAGAAATCGTTCCGCTATCCGCTTGTCGTCCAGCCCGCGAGACCGGTCAATTTGCGGATCAAGAATGGCGGTCGTCAAAAACAAATCATTGTCGCGGGCCGATTCATAATAGGCTTCGATCTTGGCGGGAAATTGCGGATCAAGCCGCCCGATCTGCTCTCTCGCAGCATACCAGCCTGTTATCATCGAGCGGCCGTAATCGGATAAACGGCTCATAATGCCATTCGTTTCCTTCGCCCAGAAAGCAAACGCCCGGCTCCTTCTGCGCAAATCGTCCTTCTCATAAGGAACAAGAAAGGAGCTGTGCGCATATTTGCCGTTCTCCTGCAGCGGATAACCAACTTCATGGCGGATTGCAGCATCGTCCAGCATATCGAATAATGCCGCTATCGTCCCTAGCGTTCCGCTAAAAGCGGAGTGGCTGGACAAATCCTCGACCTTGCCTCCATCAAGCCATACTGTCCTTCCATCCTTCAGACTGTTCACAAACGTTGCTCCACGCATCGGCATGCCGGTCCTTTCCATTTATTATTTTCCGATAAGAATACTATGAAATAACTATTGAATTTCATTATACGGGTGCTACAATATTACACAACCGTCATTTTCCCAGTAAATGTGTTTTATCCAACATCTTGTATTCTTTTGTTGAATAGTCGCGAATTAATCATCAGTAGGAGGAGACTATGATGCCTGAAGAGAAGGCGAAAGAAGACCGCCGTATAAGCCGTACCCGCAAGCTGATCGCGGAGGCATTCATTACGCTGCTGGAAAGAAAGAGCTTTGAGGAGCTGACCGTAGCGGATTTGACGGAGCAGGCCGAAATTAACCGGTCAACCTTTTACGCTCATTATTTAGATAAATTCGATCTGCGCGACAAGCTCATCAAGGAGCATTTGCAGCTGCTCGGCGAGGAGCTGGAAGCCCACTCCTTATCCCATGCCGCTTTGCAAGCCGCCGCAGATTCGCCGAGCCCGTACTATACCGCTTATTTCGAGCATTTGCTGACACACGCCCGCTTCTATGCCGTCATGCTTGGCCAGAATGACGCCAATTTCCACGCCCTGCTGCTGGGCCTGCTCCGGGAAAGCCATTTTTCCGTTATCGCCGGGCTTAAGCTGGAGCAAAAGCTGCTTGTGCCGACCGACATTTTGCTCGACTACGCAAGCAGCTCGATGATGGGCATGACCGTCAAATGGTTCGAAAACGGCCAAAAATATTCTCCGCGCTATATGGCGCTTCAATTATCAAGGCTCGCTGCGCTCGGCGTTGACCGGGCGATGGGAAAAGCCGTTCTATAGCCAATTCAAAAAAATCGCTAATTGTCCGAAATTGAATTCGGAGCAATTAGCGATTTTTATTGCGATCTTGAAAAGCAAGGCATTTCTTCCACACCATAAGCGCGGCGCCTGCAGCTACGGCATCTTCCTGCAATTCCCCCTTGGAGAAGGACGGCTGAAACTTCGGATAATAGTACGTATTTTTCAACGCGATGCCGATTGCCGTTTCGTAAAACGATTCATTGGAATTGATTAAGGTTCCGCCGAGAATGATGGTGTCTGGATGGAACATATTGATCATATTTGCAAGCCCGATGCCAAGATAGGAGGCCGCTTGCTGAAACAGCTCCTGCGTATGGGGATTGCCCTGTCTCAGCGCCTGCAGCAGATCGTCGTAACGGATTTTATTCGGATGGGCGACCGACCAATTGCCGCGACCCATTTTCGCCTGGGCTTGCGCCTGCTTTTCCAGCGCCTGAACGGTCGCAAAAGCTTCCAGCGCTCCATAATTGCCGTTATCGCTAAGCCTTGGCCCATCCGACTGCACGATCATCTGGCCGATGGCCCCTTCCATATCGATAGATCCTTGAATAATTTGACCGTTAGACATCATAGCGGAACGAAGGCCTACACCGGCATGAACGTATAACATATGCTGCGGCTGCATCATTCGCATCGCCCATTGCTCGCCCATTAACGCCGTATTAGCCCCGTTCTCAAGCTGTGCCGGAAAACCGGTTCTCTCCTCAATCATTCGGCAGATGTATACATCGGACCAGCCTCTGGATGCAAAATGCAGCGGCCGCAAAATAATGCCGCTCTCCCTGTCCAATGGACCGACGGCGCCAATTCCAACGCCTAGAACTTGCCCCGGTTCGATGCCGTGATCGTGAAGAAAAGCCTTCATATTGCGATGCACATGATCGATTAAGCATTCCGGCGTCATCGCTTCATCCATCCGCCAGCGGGTAATCGACTTTAGGTTCATGCGCGCGTCAAAAAAACCGAGCGTTGAATAGTATCTCGATATTTCAAGCCCGAAAAAGTAGCCGAAGTCCGGATTCGTTTCATATAAAATAGGCTTCCTGCCTCCGCTGGACGGCCCGAATCCGCTCGCTAAAATTAAACGGTCCGATACCATCTCCTCAAGCAGCCGGGTCATCGTGCTGCTCTTCATCGAAAAATAATGAAGAAGATCCGCTTTGGAGACAATCCCCCGTTCGGCGATATGATAATAAATGAACTGCTTAGGCGACGGCATGCCGCTTGTCTTTTTCATGGACGCTCCTATTTCTCTTTTATCCAAGTAAATAGATGGGTTTTATTCAATTATACCTTACTTCCTCTATTGTGGCTATTTTATTATCTAATTGGAAATCTTCTTCATAATACCATAAAGAAAGAAAGGACTGGCGCACCTGCCCATTTTATGTAAATACGCCACAATATCATTATACTTAATTTCATTTTGGAAAAAAGGTGCTATAATTAATGCCAGAGAGGAGAGTCGATTGTTGTGCAGGCGAAATTGCTTTCGTCCCTGTTTCTTACTTTTCTAAAAATGGGGCCTTTAACGTTTGGCGGAGGGTATGCGCTTCTCCCCGTTATCGAACGTGAAATTGTAGACAAAAAAGGATGGCTCCGTTCGAACGAGGTCGCCGATATTGTTGCGGTTGCCGGGTCGGCTCCCGGAGCGGTAGCCGTCAATTCCGCGGCGTTTATCGGCTATAGGATCGCCGGCGCCAAAGGAGCCGTTGCCGCCCTGCTCGGCATTTTGCTGCCCACTTTCTTTATCATAATCGTCTTGTCGCAAGCCTATATGCTGCTGAAAGACGACCCGAAGGTGGAAGCCGCGCTGAAAGCCATTCGAGCGACCGTTGTCGCATTAATCGTATACGCCGCATACAAAATCGGCAAATCCGCTATTTTCGATATGTCCACCGGAGCAATTGCCGCAGCCTCCATTGCGCTGCTTGCTTTTGGCGGCGGGCATATTCATCCCGCTTGGATCATCGCCTTTGGAGCCGCAGGCGGAATCGCAGTCGTAACTATTCGTTCCATGTTCGGCAAAAAAACAAAGCTGGACGACGACGAGCCTGTGTACGATTACATGATATAATTTTTCACATCTTAGGAGTGTACGTATGTTATTCGACTTGTTCATCCTGTTCTTCTTCGTAGGCATCGTCTCGTTTGGCGGCGGCTTTACGATGATCCCCTTAATTCAGGAAGAAGTTTTAATACGAAATCATTGGATGACCGCCGAGCAGCTAGCCGACATAATCGCCGTCGCCGGGATGGCGCCCGGCCCTTTCGCCACCAATGTCGCAGTAGCGGTCGGTTATAATCAAGCAGGCTTAATCGGCGCAGTTGTCGCCCTAACAGCGTCGGTACTGCCATCGTTCTTTGTCATCTTGATATTAGGCAAATTGTTTTTGCGGTTTCGGGATCACCAGCTGCTGAAATCTTCCTTTTACGGGCTAAGGCCTGCTTTAACCGGCATGATCGCCTTTGCAGCCTTTGTACTCGCCCAAAATACGGGCATGTTCACAAATCTCGGCTGGATGTTCTGGAGCCAGCTTATTCTATTCGCAGCATCCTTGTATGCGCTCGCCGTGCTGCGCAAGCATCCTTTGTACGTAATCATCATTTCCGGTTTAATCGGCATTGCGATATACAGCTGACGGATTGCCATAAATGAAGACTTATAAATCAATAATCGGAACGGAGCCGTCCACCCAATTCAACTGGCTGTCCGCCATAAACTGCACCGTCCAATGATGGCTTGCCTTATACCAGTCTTGAAATTGGATTAGGCTATTATAAAGCGACTCCACCGCTTCAGGTGTTTTGTTCTCGATGACATCGTCCACCAGCTGCATGAACCGGTCCGGCTTGTCAGCGGCATCCTTCAAAACCCGATTAAACCATTTGTAAGAGGGAAACAGTATTTCGTTGTAGGCCAATATCAATCTGCCTGCAAAGAAGACATAGTTGGTTAGGCAATAGTCGATCAGCAGCCGGTTGTTTCGCTTAAGGCCCTCGTAAAAGTACCATTTCCACGTTTCCATTTGCGCATAGAACTTTTTCATATTCTCTTCCTTATGCTCGACCGGATAACGGGCTGCGTTCGGCAGCAGACGATCAAGTCCTTTTATGCGTGAATAAGTTACGAAGGCATCCTTGAAGGCAAACCTGGACGGCTCATTTCCGTACTCCCCCACTTTCCTTATGTAGCCGGCAGAAACGCATTTTCCGTCCACATATCCGCCCTCGTACGCGCATGATTCCGTTTCGAAATAGCCGATTTCGTTCACTGCCCGTTTCATGAAGTAATTCTCCTCGGAAGTTTATTTTCCCCACATATTGGGTATCCCGAAGAAGTTCATTTATAGATAGCATTTTGTTGAAAGACGGCTAAAAAATTCATGCTGCAGCTATTCGTTGCCATATAGATTCCACTGTTAACGAAAACATAATTTCATCCTAATGGGAATACATTGAGAAAAGCAAATTAATGATTAGGAGGTTGCAAAATGGCCGTATCTTACATGGATTTCACCTCTCCTAGCGTGCAGTTTTCTTACGATCTGAGAAATAACCGATTTTTCACGAAAAACGATAAGAACTATATTAATGCGCTTGGCATTCAGCAGCTCAATACACTCGGCAATGTATCTTTGCTCGATATTTTTCTGTCCGCCGGAAACGTCGTTGAGCCGCATATTCATCAGAACGCTTCGGAACTCGTTTATTGCATATCCGGCGCCGCGGTCGTATCCATCCTGAATCCATTCAGCAAAGAAGTGCGCGACTTCCCGATCCAGCCAGGCCAGGTCGCTAACGTTCCGCAAGGATGGTTTCATTGGGAAATCGCGACGGCGGACAATACGCATTTGCTGGCGGTGTTCGATGCGCCTGTTCCAGAGTTTATCGCTGTATCGGACTTCATGCGGTTAGCTCCTAGAAATTTGCTCGCGCATACGTATTGCCTCGATCAATATGCGCTGACACAGGTACTGAGCCCGATAACCAGCACGACTACGATCGGCCCGCCTGCCAACTGCGTGCAAAATCAGCAGCCAAGGCCCGGCATGCAGCCTGGGTATGTGCAAATGACTCCTCCCCCATCAAGCGCAGCCTATAATCAGCGCTATCCTTCCTCCAGATAAAGGGCAGGTCATCATTTGTAAAGCGCAGCAATGAAGCTATTCCCATTTCATTGCGCCCTTTTTTGACATTCTATTAATCTCGCACAGCTGCATCGTATGATTGACAATGGCGATTATGGGCGGCGGCAAATTTCTGAAAAAGCATAAAAACGGTCGGGCAGGAGGTTCCCCTGTCCGACCGTTTTATTTGCGCCTTCATGCCGCCTGCTTACATCTAATATTTGTGTAAATAGCTTCTGTGGTAACCGATAAAACTTACACAATAAGTAAGAATTGCGGCCCCATAGGGGGCCACCTTATCACACTATTTTTGGATACTAAGCAATCTAGAATCCAACGAATCTCCCGGCAGGCATACGCCCGGCTCTCCGTTAATGACGAAACGCTGCGCGGAGGCATTCTCCTTATCGGACTCGATGAGCAGCCCTTCACGGTCAATGCTGGCTGTATAGCGCTGGCCCAGCGCATAGAAGCTGAAGCGCAGCGAGCTCCACTGCGCCGGAAGCGCAGGATTGAGCGCAATAACGCCGTCCTTAAACGACAGTCCTGCGAAGCCGTGGATGGCGGCCTGCCAGGCTCCGCCGTTCGCAGCCGGATGCGTGCCGCCAATGTACAGATTGCCGACATACTGCTTGGACTCGCCTGTTAAATCGATGGTCGCAGTTTTCAGAAAATAGCGGTAAGCATACTCGGTGTAGCCAATATGAGCTGCGACAAGCGCATATACGCATGGGCTTAAGCTCGAGCCATGCTCGGTCCGGGGCTCGTAGTAGTCCCAGTTCGCGCGTATCTCTGCTTCGTCAAAGCGGTCGCGGAACAGATGCAGCAGCAGCACGATATCCGCTTGCTTCAAAATTTGCGTCGTCGTCGCAAGGCCGTTGCCGCCGCCGAGATACTCATGCTTGTTCAGCATCCTCGTTTTAAGCTCCGCAAGGGTCACATCCTCCAGCTTGAAATAGCCGTCAAACTGCTCGATCAGCTTGGTAGCCGAATCCGGCTGAGGCAAGTAGAGCTTGTCACGCAGCTTGGAAATGCGGGCAGCGTCCTCGACATATTCAAGCTTGTCGAACAGCGCACTCAACGTTTCCGGATACCGCGCCTTAAGCAGCTGTATTGCGCTTATTGCAACATCAAGCACACCGGAAGTCAAATAATTCGTAAAAGCATTATTATGAACCCGTTCATGATATTCATCCGGGCCGGTTACATCAAGAAGCTCGTAGCGCTCCGTATCCTCCCGATAATAGGCATAGGAGCAGAAGAAACGAGCGCATTCCAGAATGGCCTCGGCTCCGCCGTCAAGCAGAACCGTCTCATCGCCCGTTACGGTGAAGTACTGCCATATCGCCAGGGCGACATCCGCGCTTATATGAATTTGCTTATCGCGGAAATACGTGCGCATCGGGCGGCCTGTAAACACGTCCGTAATGTTGAACAGCGTGCAGGCATCATCGCCCGTATCCTGGCTTTCCCACGCATAGAAGGCGCCTCTGAAGCCGTATTCAGCCGCTTTCCTCCTCGCGCCGTCCAGCGTATGAACCCGATACATGAGCAGATTTCTCGCGAGCGCCGGGCTCGTATACAGGAAGAACGGCAACATGAACATTTCGGTATCCCAAAACACGGCCCCTTTGTACACCTGGCCAGACAAGCCTCTTGCCGGAATCGATACGTGCTCGGAATGCTCCGGCGCGATGATCAGCAGCTGATAAATGCTGTAGTTCAACGCTTGATGCGCCCCTTCGTCTCCTTCGATTTCCACATAGGCATCCGCCCATTTCTGAGCCCACTTGAGCGAATGCTCCACATGAAGCGCAGCATAGCCTATCTGCCGGGCAAGTCTTGAAGCCTCGACTGCCGCTTGATACGGATCATGCACGCCGTCGTTTGACGTATATACTGAAACATATTTGGTGAACGTATATACCCGATCGGATACGCAGTCCACCTTTAACTTACGCATATAACTTTTGCCGTTAACCTCCGCAGGCCCGATGTCAAAATCGGCTTGAATCGATTCCGCTGCTACGACCGTCTTCCGCAGCTCATGCGTGATGGACCGAATCGTAATGACACCGTCCGCCTCCTTCTGGAAATGGCAGTCTTCGAGATGCGGACCGTTAATGTCCCACAGATCGCCATCAATTCCGGTCTCGATCTCAATGCTGCAGGATCCGGAGCAAACGAACTGATACTTCATAGCCATTACATGGAGCTGAGCGGCGCTAATTATCCTTTCAGCAGAGACATGTATAGTTCCGCCGCCCGGAATGATAAATGCCGTATTGCGGTAGTGCGTGGCGGTCTTCATATCCAGCGCTTGGCGATGGGACAGTATCTCGCCATCCGGCAAGCCTATTTCCTTGCCGTTAGCGTACAGCTTTGTGCAAAAGCCGTTAGGCGCATTAACCGGCTCGCGCCAGCCCGTGCCTGCCGCGTCATAAAGCCCGGCTATAATGCACGCAGCGTAATGCTCCTTCGTAAATTCCTCGGCAATTCCCCTATAACCCATATAGCCGTTGCCGATCATAAATTTGTTGCCGTTAGCCGCTATGCCTTCAGCATTAAAGCCCTTATCCTCAATGATCCAGTTCAAGCCTCTCTACCCCCTATCCTCTCGAAAGGCAGCAGTTCAGCAAGACTCGCAACGACAAATTCGGCTTCAGGCAGACTGGCGGGCTTGCCGATTCCGACTACCTGCATGCCCGCAGCTCTAGCCGCCTGTACGCCGGCAGCGGCGTCCTCGAAAACGATGCACGTCTCTGGCTGCAGCCCTAGCTCCTCTGCGGCGAGCAGAAACACTTCCGGGTCCGGCTTGGCCGCCGACGTTTTCGTGCCGTCGACGATCGCGTCGAACAGCTCTGCAATACCGAGCCTGCCTAGAATCGCCATCGCGTTCTTGCTTGCGGAGCCGAGCGATATTCGTACGCCCCGCGCCCGCAGCATCTGAATATATGCCTTCGCTCCAGGCAGCAGCTCGGACTCGTCCAATTTCGAAATATAAGCGACATACTTGGCATTTTTGCTTTCGGCCATTTCCCGCTTCTCATCCTCCGACGCCGCGACTCCGCCGATTTCCAGCAAAATGTCCAGCGATCTTGCGCGGCTTACCCCCTTCAGCCGTTCATTGTCGGCCTCCGTAAAGTCAAAGCCGTGCTGATTCGCCAGCCAGCGCCATGCCAAATAATGATATTTCGCCGTATCTACAATAACGCCGTCCAAATCGAATATTGCGCCTTTCATCTCCGTCAGCTCTAGCATTGCTGCTTCTCCCTCGCTTTCTCCCGCTTCATATCCGCAATGTCCGACCATGAAATCCGAACTCCTTCGGAATCGATCATGCAAGCTTTGCCGTATATGAGAAGCTCGACTGGAGCGCCGCTAGCAGCTGACGCTGTCAGTCCTTCTTTGTCGACCTTCACCGACACGACGGTGCCTTGATGGAGGAAGCTGAAGCTGTAGCTCTCCCATCGTTCAGGAATGGTCGGCTGCAGAAGCAGCGTATCGCCGTCCGAGCGCAAGCCGCCAAAGCCGTAGACGATGTTCATCCAAGCTGCGGCGATCGAAGTCGTGTGCAGACCTTCCCGCGTATTCCGGTTATAATTGTCCAAATCCAATCGGGTTGCGAATTCGAAGAACCGGTACGCTTCCTCATGCTTGCCAAGCTCGGCTGCGAAAATCGAATGAATCGAAGGCGACAGCGACGATTCATGGATGGAACGAGGCTCGTAATAGTCATAATTCGCCCGTTTCGCTGCAAGCGAAAAATCGCTGCTGTACAGAAACATGAACATGAGCACGTCAGGCTGCTTCACCATATCGTAACGGTACAGCCTGTCATACGACCAATGATGATAGAGCGGGAACTGCTCGACGGGAATGGCGTCTACGTCAATATGCGGCATATTGAAGAAGCCGTCATGCTGCTCATAAACGCCGGTCTGATCGTCAAGCGGAATGCGCATGCTGGAAGCAAGCCGCTCCCATTCGGCGAACTTTGCTATCGGCACGTTCAGCCGCTCCAGCAGCTCGGAAAGCTTCTCTGGAGCTTCCAGCTCCATCTCCTTCGCCGACTGAGCGGTGAACGCGAATAGCTTCTTCGCCATAAAGTTCAAATAACAGTTGTTGTTCACCATTAGCTGGAATTCGTCCGGGCCCATTACGCCGAAGTAGCCGAATTGCCCCGTCTGCTGTCCCCATTGTCCGCGGCTCTCGCTAAACCGGCACAGCTGAATCAGCATCTCCATTCCTTCCTTGTAGAGGAACGACTTATCGCCCGTGAGCTTCACATAATGCCAGATGCCGTAGCCGACAGCAGTGCCGACTTGGAGCTGCAGATTGGAATGTTGCCACAGGTCGCAGCTTTCCGTCCCGTCGATCGTCGCGATCGGGTAGAAGGCGCCTTCGCAATCCAATTCCTTAGCCCGGTCAAGCGCATGCTGAAGGGAGCGGTACCGGAATTCCAGCAAGCTGCGCGCCGCTTTCGGATTGTTGAACAAATAGAAGGGCAGGCAATAGGTTTCCGTATCCCAGAAGGCAAGCCCTCTGTACGCCTCGCCCGTAAGCCCTTTGGCCCCGATGTTAAAGCCGGGGTTGTCGCCTCGGTATGTCTGATAGAGCTGGAAAATGCAAAACCGGATGCCCTGCTGGTTGTCCTGGTCTCCTTCGATCGTAATGTCCGACGTCTCCCAAACGTTGGACCAATAGCGCTCCTGCTCGTCGGCAATATCAGTAAATGTGCGATTGCTGAAGCCGGCTGCGAGCGCAGCTCCGTTGCGCCACAGCTCGCCGTCGCTTATGGCGCTATCCTTCTCGGCGGCATTAACCGCAATTTTCTCAAAGGCCAAGCTCTTGCCCGGCGACAATGGAAGCGAGAAGCTCACTCCTGCATACTTATCCCGCTCCTCCCGGCTCATTTCCGCCTTAACCGATGTGCGTAAGGCAAAGCTGGAAAACAGCCGGTTGCCCGTATTGGCCGTTCTGCCTGCAGCGCAGACCCAGCCCGATTCCTCGCCTGTGCGGATTAGCTCCCAATAGCTGCGGCCGCGGTCCTCATGAATAGTCGAAAAATCCAGTCCGGACTGTATCTCGACTGTGCCTTCATATTTACGCGACAGGAAGCTTACGCGCTGTGCGCCCAGATTGGAATGCGTCATGCTTACGATCCGCTCGAAGGTTATCTGAATCGTCGCTCCGCTTTGCAGGTGCCAATTGAATTGACGCATGTACACGCCCGTTTTGAAATCCAGTCTTCTGATAAAGCCCGATATGCGGCTTCGGGCCAGATCAAGCGTTTCGCCATCCGCCTGAATTCTCGTATACAGCCAGTCGACCGCATTGACCATAAAGCGAAGGCTGCGAATAATGCCTTTATAATGGGCGTTTACCGGCGCTTCCTCGTATAACCCGTTGAAATAGCTGCCAAGCAGGCTGTCGCCGCCGTATCCCTCTTCCGGATAGCCCCGCACGCCCATATACTCATTGCCCAATGAGAAAATGGACTCCGATACGCGGTTGCGCGCCGCATCGAAGCCTTCCTCGACAACGGCCCAAGGCTCAACCTTTAAATATTTGTCTGCAATTTTAGCCATAGCAACTCCTCCTATCTACTCTACTAGTAGAATAAGGGACGCTGCCGCCGCTTCGGAATGCTCGTTTGAATGAAGATTGTGTGCGATATTACGTAATTCATCATTCCGGATTCGACCAGTAATGATGACGGATTTTCATCTAAAAATCGAAATATCGTAATCGCTTTTGCTGGAAGCTAGTCTGCGGAATGCGGTCTTCATTATTTTTGTAAACATAATTATAAAGCATGCAAATCTGCATCCTTTTTCAAGACAAAACCTTATCTAGAGCTAAAAACATGCAAAATTGCAGTAATATCAGAAACTCCCCCCGATATTAGCATGTTAGAAAAAAATACCTGCAACTTTGCAGGCATTCGAATACAGATTGGCGTTTTTGCCTAAAAGCCTGCACTTTTACAGGCGTTCGTTAACAAATAGTACGATTTATTTAAATCCATGCTAATACAGGCAAAAGCGAGGACGCTTCTGCCTGCAGCTGCATTTTAATTCAGAACAATAATTTTGCCAGTTATAACGCCGCTCCCGTTTCTTGAGAAAAGAAGCGCTTTGGAACTGGTATCGTCTTCGCTGAATTGGACGGCATCCGAATAGCCGACCTGGCCTTCCGAAAACAGCATTTCTACGGAAAGCTTAACGCTCCAGCCGTCATACTCATAGTTGATTCTTCCCTCCTCGTCATAGGTCACTTCTTGTACGGATTCGGGAATGAGCGTGCCGTCAGGAACTTTTTTCGTCAGCTCGGCGATGTAATTGGCCAATTCCGCCTCCGCCGGATCGACTGGCCCCGCTTCATCCGCAGCTTTGTCTTTCGACGCCTTTCTCAGCAGTTGTTTCAGATAAGCCTCTGCCTTGGCAGGATCAGCTTTTGTTGAATCCAGAGGCAGATCGAACAGCAGCGAAACGCCGTTGAAGCCGGTTTTTACGCTAATCTCGCCTGTGCTTTCGTCGTAAGCAATCGCTTCGCTGTTATAGAAGCTGCTGCCGCCGCTAATGCCTAAGTAAACGCCCCGGTCCGCGAACATTTCGATGCCATCGCATTCAATAAGCCGATACATGACGCCATCCACTACGATCTCGTTGTAGCCTCCGGACATCGTAGCGATGTTCACCTGCCAAGGCTTTAATCCTTTAACATAAGGGGAAACGAAGAACGGTTCCTCGCCGTATTCCGGATCGCTAGTGTGCGGCATTGGCGTTCCGTCCTGTCTGACGATGGATAAGACAGCATAGGTACGGTCAGGATGAATTTGCTGTTCCGCGCCATCGCCAAGCTCCGTTAGTCCCGCGCCCGACACAATGCCATGCAAAGTAAAGCTATAGCCGCCGGAAGCAGCCGTATCGTTAATTTCGATCGCATCGCTGCTTTCGAACGCTTCAGCCAGCACATGCTGCCCGATCTGCTCGGCAACCTCCTTTGAGCTGAAAAGCTGTTTGGTTGCAAAAGCCGTTATGGACATCGCAAGCGCGAATACAGCTACAAGCACGCCCGCGGATATTCGTTTTTTAACTACACGCTTCATTCTGCTTCTCTCCTCCATCCGTTTCATAAGACTTTCATTCAATTCCCGTTCGGGCTCCTCTACTGAAGCTAACGCTTGTCTGAGCAGCCGGTCCCACTTCTCGGAATCACTCACGGAATCTCTACCTCCAATATCTTTTTCATAGCGCTGCGGGCTTGATGCAGCCTGCTCTTGACTGTGCCTGAAGGAATGTTCAGCGCCGACGCGATCTCGTCGACAGACATTTCCGCCGTGTAATACATCAACAACGGGATTTTCAGCTTATTGCTGAGACTGTCCGCCGCTGCTTGAACCGCTCTCCGAAGCTCCAGCGACAGTATCGCCGCCTCTGGCGTAGCTTCCTCTTCACACAGGCCGACCGCATTGACAGCCTCGTCATGCAGCGTTATTGGCGCGATTCTCCGTCTCCAGGCAAATTTCCGGCGATTGTTTTTGCGAAGTCCAATCGCAAGAGAGATAAGAAATCCCTTTGGATTATGGTTCATATCTATTTTGTGCCGCACTTCCATCGCTTTAAGAAACGTCTCCTGATAGAGATCATCCGCATCCGGCTTATTGCCCGCAAGCCTGCGGCAGAAGCCGTAGACCGCTTTGCCGTGCAGCTGTATAAGTTCGCCCAAATCTTCGATATCCAAGTAGCTACTCCTCTCCGAATGGCCATTCACCTATATATTGTCATAACTTCTCATTCGGTTCACTAGTTTAATGAAAATGCAAAAAAGTGCCTATCGCTATGGATAGGCACTCAAGCACTGTCAAACACCGCAATCGTCCGCTTCTCTTCGCAGCGGCAGCAGAACCGTAAATTCTGTTCCTTTACCCGGCTCGCTGTTTACGGTGATCGAGCCTTGATGGATTTCTAGAATTTTGTGCACAATGGAAAGTCCAAGGCCGCTGCCTCCTGCCGTACGGGTACGAGATTTATCCGCCTTATAAAATCGTTCGAAAATACGGAGCTGATCCTTTTTGGCGATTCCCGGCCCCGTATCTGTGATGCGTACGACCGCATCAGTTCCTCTTCGCTTTAGCGAGATGCTGATCTGTCCGCCATGAGGCGTAAACTTAATCGCGTTATGAATAAGATTAACCCATACCTGGCTCATTTGATCCTCATCCGCTGTAATCTCAATCTCCTCGGCCTCCAGGTTCATATCGATTTTTTTCGACTCCCATTGCGGCTCGCAGGCGAGAAGCAGCGCTATCAATTGCTTATCCAGCCGATAGGGCGACGGATGGAACGGCTGATCCGAATCCAGCACAGCAAGCTTCATCAGATTATCGCTGAGCTTGGATAAACGGACGCACTCCGTCTCGATAATAGTCAAATACCGGCTTCGCTGCTCGGGATTCAGCTTCTCGTCCTTGAGCGCCTTCGCAAAACCGATAATTGATGTCAACGGGGATCCGATTTCATGCGATACGTTCGAAATGAACTCTTGCCGCAGCGCTTCCATCGCTTTAAGATTTGCCGCCATATCGTTAATGCTGTCCACCAGTTGAACATAGGGATGGGGCGGCCCCTTTCCCCCATTTCGATGACCTGCCTCAAATTCGAGATTGACGCGAAAATCGCCTCTAGAAATGCGTCTCAGCGCCTCGATCATTTCGGTAAAAAAATGATGCTCCTTTCGCCGAATGAAGGGGCCCGCAATCGCAATTGCCGTACCAAAAATAAAAAAACCGAACACGGCATTAAGAAGGAAGATAATCAAATGATGAACATCCCAGCCAAATCGCGAAAAAGCGGCCGCTGTAATATAGAAGGCCGCCGTCCAGCTAAGGAGCATCGCAATGAGCACCAACACAAAATTTCTTATAATATGCGAGAGCGGCGGTCTTTGATTCATGAAAGCACCTCCAGCCGGTATCCGAGCCCCCTAATCGTGCTTATCCGGAAGCCATGCTTCTCTTCCGGAAACCGGTCGCGCAGCCGCTTAATGTGCACATCGACGGTTCGTTCGTCTCCCTCGTAATCGTAGCCCCATATGTGCTCGATCAACTGATCGCGCGTGAACGTCTTGCCTGGATAACTGGCGAGCTTGTATAGAAGCTCAAATTCCTTAAGCGGAAGTGTAATCTCTTTATTGCCGGCCCGGCATTCGAACTTATCGCGTTGCAGCATAACATTCCCGATATTCACCGTCTGCGAAGCCATAATGCGATATCGTTTCAGCAAGGCTTTTACGCGCGCAACAAGCACAATCGGATCGAAGGGCTTTACAAGATAGTCATCCGTTCCAAGCGTAAAGCCTTTTACAATCTGGGACGTTTCGCCTTTTGCCGTAAGCATAAGGAGCGGCACGTCCGACTGCTTGCGCAGCTCGCCGCAAAGCTCCCAGCCGTCCATGCCCGGCATCATAATATCAAGGATGACCAGATCAACTTTAACGTCGGCGAGTACGTCCAGCGCATGCAGCCCATCCGCCGCCTCCAGCACTTCCCAGCCTTCCAGCCGCATAAAATGCCCTACCAATTCTCGGATATGCGAATCGTCGTCAACGACTAATAATCGAGTCATCCCTGCCACCCCTTTTGAAACAACATTGCCTGAACAGCCCTTTCATGTCAAGCAGACCCAGCCGATTCTCTCTATGTGCGTCTCATATATGCGCTGACGGTTAGCGGCGCAAAGACCGCCACGATGACAGCAGCGCCAATAAGCGAGATCGCGAAGTCTGCGCCTATCGTTCCAGAGTTGGCTATATCCCGGACGGCAGACACAAGATGGGAGACGGGGTTGATGCCCACGAACCATTGAAGCCATTCCGGCATCGTTTGGACCGGCACGAAAGCGTTGGAAATAAAAGTGAGCGGGAACAATACTAGCATCGAGATTCCCTGTACGCTTGAAGCCGTACGCGCGATGACGCCAAAAAAAGCAAAGATCCAGCTGATTGCCCAGGAACACGCGATCACGAGAACGGCGGCAATTGCGACATTCGCTAACCCGCCGTCTGGCCTGTAGCCCATCATGTAACCCATCGTGAAGGTGAGCAGCGTTGCTATTGTATAACGAATCGTATCGGCCAGAAGGGCGCCTGCCAAAGGTGCGATGCGCGCGATCGGCAGCGACTTGAATCGGTCAAAAACGCCTTTATCCATATCCTCCCGCAATTGGACACCGGTGACGATGGAGGTCGTAATGACCGTTTGCACCAGTATGCCAGGAATAATGACAGGCAAATAATCAATGACGTTCCCCGAGATGGCTCCGCCAAAAATATAGGTGAACATCACCGTAAAAAGGATAGGCTGAAGCGTCACATCGAAAAGCTGCTCCGGCGTTCGCCGAATCTTTAGCACGCCTCGGTAGGCCATCGTTAAAGAGTTGCGGACCGATTGGCCGAAGCTTGCATGCTTTTTATATCGGGCATTTGCGCCCGGCTTAATTGTAGTGCTTCTCATCCTTATACCGCCTCCGCCTCATTCGATTTTTCATGATCCAGCCGTTCGTTCTCAGCTTCGCTGCCGCCGGTTGTAGCTAAAAACACTTCATCAAGCGTCGGCTTTCGCATGCTTATATCGGCGATGGCAATTCCCGCCGCGCGGAAGGCAATCAGCAGGTCAGTCACCTTGTCTGCGTTGGTAAGCGGAGCAGTAATCTTCCCCGCCTCCGAAGACAAAGCTGAATGGACCGCGAGGATCTGCTCGACAATCCGGCGGGCCTCTCCGATGTGCTGCGGATTTTGAACTCTTAATTGCAGAGAAGAAGTCCCGACAGACTCTTTGAGCTCGTCAACCGTACCTTCGGCCACTACCCGGCCGTGATCGATAACCGCAATCCGGTCAGCCAATTGATCCGCCTCGTCTAGATACTGCGTCGTTAACAGGACAGTCGAGCCAGTCTGTACAAGCCGCCGGATCGTATCCCACATCTGTGTTCGTGTGCGGGGATCCAGCCCGGTGGTCGGTTCGTCCAAGAAGATGAGAGGCGGCTGCGCAATGAGGCTTGCCGCTAAATCCAGTCTTCTGCGCATGCCTCCCGAAAAGTGCTTCAACGGCCGGCCTGCCGCTTCGGTCAGCCCGAATTCCTCCAGCAGCTCCGCAGACTTTCGCCGTGCCTCGGCTCGCCCCAGGCCGAGCAGCCGGGAAAAAATAATTAAGTTTTCCGTAGCGCTAAGCGACTCGTCGACAGATGCGTATTGCCCTGTCACCCCAATTAATTGACGCACAATATGCGGCTCCTTCACGACATCGTGCCCGAAGATCCGCGCCGAGCCTCCATCCGGCCTCAATAACGTTGCCAGCATTCTTATCGCAGTCGTCTTGCCCGCTCCGTTCGGACCAAGCACGCCATAGATCGTTCCGGCGCGCACGTTCAAATCTACGCCATCAACCGCAGCCTTATCGCCAAAGTATTTTTTAAGCCCGTTCGCTTCAACCGCCAAATTGCCAGTGTACATTGCAATTCCTCCTTCAAACTGTTTACATTGGAATGGTAACCTCCGTTTATGAACTGAATATGAACGAGACGCGTATTGAACGAAAATAAAAAAACACGCTCCATTGAGCGTGTTAAAATTAGAATATACTGCTGTTATCAAGCCTTTTACGTCAATTCATTACGTGCACCAAACTACTGTACAAAGCCGCTTGGCTTCCTCATCTGTCGGATACCGCAGAACGCCATTATCCGCTAGCCAATATAAAATCGCATATTGCGGATAAATTTTATAACGATGGTAGATCCGTTCTTCTTTTGAGATGAAGGCCGGAATTTCATCGTCAAACAGCTTGGCCCATTTCTCAATATAATCGGCAAACAGATCTTCGCCCAATTCCCCGATAATTTCATCGATGATTAGACTCAACTTCTCATGCTCATCCTTAGCGAAGAACGGGATTAGCAATTTCGGCCTGCCGTCAGCCATTTTCACATAGCCAGCTTCCGCTTCCCTTGCAATCGCTAATTTATCAAGCTCGTTAGGCGCTTCGCCTAATCGAATAATGTCCGAAATACGGGCTATCTGTCTCAAGTTCGGACTATCGAAATCCCGCCAGTACATCCCGATATTTATGGTCGCCCGGCTGTCAAGCTGCAATGAAGAAAGACCCGTCCCGTCGTTCCGTATTTTAATGCCGTTGCCGGTGGATTTGATTTCGAAGTCTACTTCTTCTTGTGAAAACTCAGTTTGCGTATCGAGATAGCTATCGTCGCAAAGCGTGGCGCAAACCCAATGCTGGGACCCGTCCTTTCGTTTCGGAGTATCTATCTGCACTTTATTTCTTTTAAGCACCGAGCTTAAGGAGTTATAGTAGAGCCTATTAGATACAATCGGGATGATCGCCCATAAAACAAAGTCCTTGTCCAAATCGCTGCCCAAAAATCCAATGTCTTTAATTCTGTCGTACCGATTGTTAAAGGCATCATATATTTGTTGAGCGAGTGGCGCAATATGATGGTAATGATATTTGCCGGCCAATACATTGTGACGGATTTCAGATATAAAAAAGGTCGTCGTATATTTGTTTTTATCCACCACGCGCAAATAGTCCATGTAAACGAGATCGCTCACATGATTTTCCAAGTATCCGGCAGCCACCATTAAGGTGCGGGCAATTTCTTCAATCGTCAGCGCTTTTCCATAACAGGCAAGGCAAATATTATCTACAATTCGATTATGGCCAAGCCCTGCTTGCCCTTTCTCGCCAGTAAAACCATCATGTCCCGCCATTATTCTTCTGGGTTCATAATTCAAATGATTCGACATTTCAATCCCAACCTTCAGCTTTTTTTTGATTTCGCTTAAATGCCAGCGGACGGTGGAATGCGGGATAGCCAGAGCATGAGAGATTTCATCGCCGGATTTATTCTCGTAATAAAACATGAGCGTAATCTTTCGATGCAATTTTGACAGGTATGCAATTTCCGTTTTTAGCTGATCTATCAAAAGAATCTTCTGTACCTTTTCTTCAACATCACTGTTGTCTTGCAGGTTAAAAACCATGTCCATGTCCATATTGTTCCAATGTTTTTTGTTGCTTCTCAAAAATTTGGACCACGTGTAACAGCAGATGGTAAACACAAAACCGTCCATGTCAGCAATAGCTTCTTGCCGTTTCAAGGAATCGGACAAAGACAGCAGAATCTCCTGCGATAAATCCTCGGCATGCGTAATGTTCTGTGTTTTTGAATAAGCAAAGCCCATAATCTTTTTTGCATAAATCTGAACCATCTCATTGCTCAGCTCTATCTCGTTCACCTTCCTTCGCGCTTCCATATACAAGTACCAGCTAAAAGAAAATTGTTGGGATGAAATATAAAATAAATAAACAAAGCCGCAGAATGCTGCCGCTGTTCCCGAAACGATTCAAAGGCCGGCCAAACAACTATACTATGAAGGGTTCACTTTCATTGCATATCATATTACCATAGATTAACTGATCCATTATGAAAAAGGAGATTGCCGATGACAGACTCTCTTTCCTGTAACGAGGCCGCAGCTTTCGAATCGGTGGCTTACCGCGAGATGATTACCAGATCGTTGTTAAACAAAGGCAATAACAAGCGATTAAAATCTGCTATCGAAAAAGCGAAAAGAGGCGAAGGGGTTACGGTTGCCTACATAGGCGGCTCCATCACGCAAGGCGCGGGAGCCGACCCTCTGCATACGAATTGCTATGCATACCGCTCATATTCCATCTTCAAGTCGATGTTCGGAAAGGACGGGGGGAGCTCGGTTCAATTGGTCAAGGCCGGATTGGGAGGCACGCCCTCCGAGCTGGGAATGATTCGATACGCGCGGGATGTTCTAAGAGACGGGGCAGTAGAGCCGGATATTGTCATCGTGGAGTTTGCGGTTAATGACGCCGATGATGAAACGGAAGGCAAGTGCTATGAAAGCTTGATTTTGAACATACTTACCGCCCGCAACGCGCCTGCCGTTATTCTGCTGTTCAGTGTGTTCGAAAGCTACTGGAATTTGCAGGAAAGGCTTTCTCCGGTTGGTCTTCGCTATGGGCTGCCAATGGTAAGCATTAGAGATGCGGTGGTGGAACAATTTGAAAAAAAGAAGGCTGAGGGGAATGTCATTTCCAAAGGGCAATTTTTCAGCGATATCTATCATCCGACCAATGAAGGCCATGCCATTATGGCCGATTGTCTTGGCTGGCTGTTCGCCGAGACCGATCGTTCCGCGACAGATCTTGAAGATATTGACACCGATATACAACCTGCGATTGGCAATGACTTTGTCCATGTGCGGTTACTGGATCGCGCCAACGGCTCGTTAATCGCCGAGATTTCCGAAGGAGGCTTCCAGGCAGCAGATACAGAGCTTCAACTGGCGGAAATGGACGACCATCCTTACGGAACGCCGCAGTTCCCCAACAATTGGATGCATACGGCCGAATCGAGTAATGACAAATTTACGATGAAGATTCGCAGCAAGAGTCTCCTCCTGGTCTACAAGGACTCTGGGAGCGAAGATTACGGCTGCGTCAATGTTTGGGTAGACGGTATGCTCATTAAAGTCATAGACCCGCAGGCCATCAAGTGGACGCACTGCCACGCCGTCATCTTATATAACGAGCGGCAATCGCATGAGCATACCGTGGAAATCAGTATGACGGCCGGACACGAGCACAAGAAATTTACAATACTGGGCTTTGGCTTCACACCGTAACAAGTGTTCTATACTGCCAATGCTTCAAAAGAGAGCTGAGCGTCACTTCCATTTCAGCGCGTCCCCCGCTCGATAATGCGCTCGAACCACTTCCAGGGCAGCAATGCCCTGCCCCAAATGGCGGCCAATGCTCCGCGTCCGAGCAGGTAGCGCAGCCTTGGCGACCGCGTATATGCAAGCTTCCCGATTAAATCGGCTATTTGCTGCGGATCGGGCGCATTTTCGGCCGTCCGGCGCGAATAGCCCATGATCGCCTTCAATCTGCCGAGATACGGGGAATTATCAAGGCCCGTCATTTGCATAAGCCCCTTATCCCATATCGGCGTCCGATACGCGCCCGGCTCCACCAGTACGACGCTGACGCCGAAAGGAGCCAATTCATGCCGCAAGCTTTCGCTGAACCCTTCAACCGCGAATTTGGAGGCGGCGTACGGCGCATAGCCTGGAAATCCGACTCGGCCGCTGACGCTGCTGATATTTATGATCATACCGCTCCGCTGCTTCCGCATGACAGGTATGATACTTTTCGTCATCGCGACGAGCCCGAAAAAATTAGTCTCCATCTGCCGCCGCCAGTCATCCATCGACACCTCTTCCACAAAGCCGCCAACGGCGAATCCGGCATTGTTGACGAGCAGATCAACGCGTTCATGGACGCGAAGCGTTTCAGCAGCGACCCGCTCAATCGCATGATGATCGTTCACATCTAGAGCCATAATTTCAATCCGCCCGGTTAATCCGCTGCGTTCTGCACGTTCAAGAAGCTCGCCCGCTCCTTCCGGATTTCGCATCGTCGCGATAACGCGATATTGCTTTTGCGCCAGTTCAAGCGCTGTAAGCATACCGAATCCGCTAGACGTACCCGTTACGATGGCAATACGTTCCTTGGGTGAAACAGTTAATGATCCCGCTTGTGAAGACAGGCATACCTCCCCCTTCCTTTAAATACCCAAATTACAACTTCAGTTTGCGCATCAGCGGAACGCCGACACGGTTTAGCAGCACATCCAGAGACGACCAGCACCATCGTCTTCCAAGCGGCAGATGCCGGTCATATACCGCGGAATATTCAAAATCGGCTTCCGCTCCGCGATTTCGTTTAAACTGTGCCGCCCCTGCGCTCTCATGGAGCAGATAGCCTTTTTCGCGCGATTGCCGTATTAAACAAGCCGATAACATCCGATATAATCCGACGGATTGCGGCAGCGTCGTATCGTAGCCGAACAGCGGGGTCGTCATCACTCCATTGCGGCTGAAAAAGCCCAATACAGCATCCAAACGTCCGTCTTTTCGCAGCCCATACAAGGTCAAAATACCAGTCTGCTTGGCTAATGATAGAAACGCTTCATCAAATTGCGGATTATCATAGGAATATTTATCCAAATAGAGCATCTTGTACAATTCAGCTATTCGCGGCAGATCCTTGTCCGCGATGTCCTCCGCCGGAACAAAAGTATAGCCGTTTTTGGCAAGCAGCTCATAATCCCGCTTCAGCAGCCAGCGAGCTTTAGCATTTCCGAAGCTTGGATCGTTTGCCCGGTATAAATAGACTTGCCGGCTCGGCACCAGCTTGCAGCCTTCAGAATGTAAAGCGGCGATCATCTCCGAGTGAAGCGAAGGACATAACGAACGCACGACAATCGCATGATTTGGGAAATGCTCCCTAACCTTATTCATGACGGCTGCGGCTTGCTCTCCTGATAGCTGCGGAAATAGATTTGTCGATAGCAGCCAGTTATTGATATGAACGACACGGTTCAACTGCGATTTTTTCATCCAATAACCGAATACATCGAGCATCACGGATAAGCTTTTCTCCAGCAGCGGCGAGTTCAGCAAAGTTAGCTCTTGCTTCGCATAGCGAACATAATGCGTATAGGGAGAACAGACATAGGCATTATCATATTCGCCTTCATTAACCGTTAAAGGGAGAAGCAGGCCGCCGATTCGTGCTATGAGCAAGGTCGTCTCGACATTGCGGATATACCGGTCTGTTCCTTGGAGAATAAGAGGCTCCAAATAAGCTCTGGCATAACGTCCATCCTCTGTATCAGGCCATTCAAGCTCGTGAAGGCTGGCACGGTCATAAAGTATGACTTCATTGTTCAATACGCCATCTCCTTTCCACACGCCTCAGCTTTTGGATACCCGGCTGGAAGGCATAGTCTGAAAAGGCGAGATGCGGATTGCGGCAGCTTAATCTTTGCATTAACGCCGCCATCGAAGCGATTACCTGACGTTCCGCCTCCTCCCTGTCTCCGCCTGGGGCAATGAAAAGCTGAACTTCGAGTTCCTGTCCCCCATGCTGAATAGCCCGATATTCTTCAATTAATGGGGAAGCGGCGATAATTGCGCGCGTAATATAATCGGGAAAAACAGGAACGAGCTTCCCGCCGGATTCCGCCTCTAGATAAAAAATATCGTCGCATCTGCCCTCGATCCGCTTGATCGATGTAAATACGGAACCGCATGGACACTTCTCTTCTGCTTCTGTCAGCACGTCATTCAAACGATAACGTACAATCGGCTGTGTCACGCGGGAGAAATCAGTCACGATAGGCACGAACTTACGCCCCGTTAGATCCTCTTGCACATACTCTTTTTCAATATATACAATATCTTCATTCAAATGCATCGTTCCATGCTTGCATGTGCTGGCGAGAAATCCTTCCGTACATTGATAGACCTGATGGATCGGCAGGCCGAATGTCTCCTGAATCATTACAGCGTCAATAGGGTCCAGCACCTCGGCAACCGAAATGATGCGTTTCGGAAACGCCGTCAATTTCCCATCCCGCTTCTGCTCTGCCAGCAGCCTGAGCATTGAAGGAGGGGCAGCCCATATGCCGGGTTTATAATCATTAAGCCGTTTCACATGCCGCCCAATCCCATCAAGCAAATCAAAATATTGAAATTGCAGCTTGCCGCCCTTAACGGATTCATATAAATTGTTGTTCGCCCGGAGAAAAAAAGCGATTTTCTGCGCTTTCCATATCGGCTCCGGCAGCAGCTTCGCCAGCATCGTCCCTGCCCAAGCCGCTTGCTCGCGTTCGTCGACAAGGAACAGGCCCCGGTTGCCTGACGTTCCGGACGACAAACCAACGGCAACGCTGCCGATTTGAGGACGAAAATTGCGTGAGCGCTCCGCCTCCAGCGCGGTCTCCATTGCTACCTCTTTACTGATGCCAACCGTATTAATACGATCGAAATGCTCCATCATGACCGCTTTGTCGATTATCGGAAATTG
>Ga0180215_1001567_pt1 | contig 24851 bp, 24 predicted proteins | sample eDN3rd37CBELigBY_FD_128871 | JGI IMG/M metagenome (GOLD analysis project Ga0180215, IMG submission 128871) | Enriched backyard soil microbial communities from Emeryville, California, USA - eDNA 3rd pass 37_C BE-Lig BY (version 2) (version 2) | ecosystem: Environmental > Terrestrial > Soil >...
ACCACCAATATTTGCGATGACTCCTTCTGCAATCGTAATATTAGTAGTTACTAACTCTCCTACTTCGTTTAACATTTGTATATTTTGAATGTATTTCATCATTAGTCTCTTCCTTTCAAAATCGTTTCAAGAATCGCCATACGAACAAATACTCCATTTCGTACCTGTTCAAATATTCTTGAACGCTCGCATTCTACAAGTTCCGAAGCAATTTCTACATCTCGATTTACTGGTGCTGGATGCATAATGATTGCTCCTTTTTTCATTCTTGCTTCACGCTCAAATGTCAAACCATACTGTTCATGATAGCTCTCTTTCGAGAAGCTTTTATTGACTACATGTCTCTCATGTTGGATGCGTAATAACATGACCACATCACTGTCTTCGATTAGTTCATCCCAAGAATGGTGCGCTTCAAAATCTCCAGCCCATTCAGGTGGACAAAGAAAACGTACATTTACACCTAAATTTCTTAATGCAGTTGCATTTGATTTAGCGACACGACTATGTGAGATATCACCTACAATCGTAACATTTAACCCTTCGAATTTACCAAACTCTTTCTGTATTGTGTAAAGGTCTAATAAGCATTGAGAAGGGTGTTGACCTGCGCCATCACCAGCATTTATGACAGCAACGTCTATTCCTTCTAGTAACTCTAAGTAGTATTCGTCTTCTTTTGCACGAATAACAACAGCATCTAACCCAATCATTTCTAACGTTTTGACTGTGTCGTACATCGTCTCACCCTTTAGTGCGCTTGAAAAACCAGCATCAAACGGTATGACTGTACATCCTACTTTTCTTTCAGCCATCTCAAAACTAGTCTTTGTTCGAGTACTAGGTTCAAAGAATAAGTTTGCAACGTTAAATGATCTCGTTAATGATGGTTGAGCACCATTCTCAAACTCCCCTGCTCTTCGAAGAATTTCTATTACTTCATTATTTGTTAAATGTTCAATTGATAGTAAATTTCTCACTTGTAAATGCCTCCTATGTTGAATCTACTTATGAAAAATGCCTCGCAAATGTTGCGAGGCAGCAGGAGGTATGAAACTGAACAGATAGACTACTACTAGTTCAATTTCATAAGTCCCCTTTTTTGCCTCTCTGGACAAATCTTAAAAGGATTCGTTATTTTTCATTTGTTTCAAATAAATCTTTCACTTCTTTATCTCTACCTGGTAAAACTAAGTTTAGTATTACTCCTACGATTGCTGCTAAAGCCATACCTTCAATTGCAAAGGTTTCTGTGAATCGTAATGCTGCACCGCCGATTCCGATAACTAAGATGACAGAAGAGATAACCATGTTTCGGTTATTCCCAAAGTCTACTTTATTTTCTACAAACATTCTTAGACCACTTGATGCGATGATACCGAATAGTAGAATTGAAATTCCTCCAAGTACCGCCGTTGGTATTGTTTGTATTAATGCCATTGCCTTACCTAAGAATGAGAACAAGATTGCTAATATTGCAGCACCAAAGATGACATATACTGAAAATACTCTGGTAATTGCAAGCACTCCAATATTTTCTCCGTATGTAGTTTTTGGTGGTCCCCCAATAATTGCACTAGCGATCGTCCCTAATCCATCTCCTAGTAATGAACGATGTAAACCAGGATCTTTCACATAGTTTCGATTTACTACTTTTCCTAACACTAATTGGTGACCAATATGTTCAGAGATTGTCACAATAACGATTGGAACCATCCCTAGTAGAATACTTGATGTAATTGTAAACTCATAATCGATACCTGGGATTAAAAACTCTGGTAATGCAAACCACGATGCTTCGCTTACTTTTGAAAAATCTACAATTCCAATTATTGCAGAATAGATATAACCAATAATTAAGCCTAATAATATTGGCATTGTACTAAGGATGTTTTTAAAGTAAACATTAAAGATGATTGCTGCAAAGAGTGTTACTAATGCTGCAGAGAAATGAAGTACACTATATTGTGTTTCACCATCTACTGTAATGTTCATTGCCATATTTACTGCTGTTCCTGCTAGTCCTAATCCGATAACCATAATAACTGGAGCTACGACAATCGGTGGTAATAAACGCATTAACCACTTATAACCAGCTTTCCAAATGATGAGCGACACGATTGCGTAGGTAACACCCACTGCCATAGCTCCAATCATTGCATTTCCTGGATTCACACTAACTCCGGCTTCATTTAAACCTGCCACAAGGATAATAGGGGAAATAAATGCAAAGGATGACCCTAAATAAGCTGGTACTTTAAATTGAGTAATCAATAAGAAAATAATTGTTGCGATCCCACTTGTTAAAAGTGCAATGGATGGACTTAAACCTACTAACTGCGGTACTAAAATGGTTGAACCAAACATGGCAAACATATGTTGAAAACTTAATGTAATCATTTGTCCAACGGTTGGCTTTTCGTTTATATCAAGAACGGCATTCTTTGCCATTTTTACTCCCCACTCTCTTCTTAGTCAACTTTGTGCAAAGTTACGTTATCTTCTCCGTCAGTTTCTTGTAAATTTACAACGATTCTTTCTGAGCTTGATGTTGGAATATTTTTGCCTACATAATCTGCTCTTATCGGTAGTTCACGATGTCCTCGATCAACTAAAACAGCTAATTGAATTTGTGTTGGCCTGCCTAAATCCATTATGGCATCTAATGCAGCCCGTACTGTCCTACCTGTAAATAGTACATCATCTACTAGTATTAACTTTTGATTTTCCACGACGTAATCAATATCAACTTCTTTTACTTTAGCTTCACCATTTTCAAACTTTGTAGATAAATCGTCTCGATATAACGTGATATCTAAATCTCCAGTTCGGATTGGTTTACCTTCGATCTTTTCAATTTTCGCTGCTAGTCTTTTCGCAAGAAAATCTCCTCTTGTTTTAATACCAACTAAGATACAATCATCAATCCCCTTGTTACGTTCAATAATCTCATGGGCAATTCGCGTTAATGCTCGGTTCATTGATGGACCATCTAGAAGTTCTGTAATTTGTGGCGACAAGATAAATCCTCCTTTCATTCTAATAAACTAGTTTTTTGGTTTTCCTTTTAGTGATGAAATAATTACAATCATTTTCACCAAATAAAAAACCTCCTAAGCATTCGCTTAAGAGGTTGTTGATAGTTGTGTTTAATAGACATGTTAAAATAAGCAGCAATATTACATGTGCATGTATAATTATACATGCAAAATGTTTGCTTGCTAGCATTTCAACATTTCACAAATACCTTTTCAGCCTCTCTGGACTGCCTTTAAAGGTGAATATTTAATTTTCATGTCACTCATTATGACTTTTGTTTTCATTCACTGTAGCAAAGTATAAACTGTAATTTGCTACCCGTCAACCTTCTTTTCTTAAATCTTCTAATAATGCCACAAAGTCATCTGGTAAAGGTACTTCAAACTCTAAATACTCTTTTGAAGTTGGATGCACAAAACCAAGTACACCAGCGTGTAACACTTGTCCACCAAAGTCTAATGTTTTCTTTGGTCCATATTTAGGGTCCCCAACAAGAGGATAGCCAATATAGTTCATATGGACACGAATTTGGTGAGTACGTCCTGTTTCTAAGATGCATTCAACAAGCGTATATAGTCCACCAAAGCGTTCCTTGACATGAAAGTGTGTTACAGCATGCTTCCCTTTGTCAACAATCGCTTGCTTTTGGCGATCTTTTGGATCACGACCGATAGGAGCATCTATAGTACCTTTATCATGGGCAATATGACCATGAACTAGTGCAGTGTATTTTCTCGTCACGGTTTTATTTACTAATTGTTCCACCAGAGAATGATGGGCATTATCATTTTTAGCCACCATTAATAAGCCAGAAGTATCTTTGTCAATTCGATGAACAATTCCTGGTCTCATCACGCCATTTATGCCCGATAAGTCTTTACAATGATACATTAATCCATTAACTAACGTCCCAGAAGTATGACCTGGTGCTGGGTGAACAACCATTCCTTTAGGTTTATTCACAACAAGTACGTCTGCATCTTCATAGATAATCTCTAAATTTAAATCTTCAGGGATGATTTCAAGTGGTTCTGGTTCTGGTACATCAACCTCGATGACATCCCCTACTTTTACTTTATATTTCGCTCTTATGTCTTCCCCGTTCACCTTCACAACGCCATCAGTAATCCAGCTTGCAATTTGAGAACGTGACCAATCTGCTGATAAGGTAGATAATGCCTTATCTATACGCTCGCCAGCAACTTCTTCATCAATTGTATAAGTCACAATTGTCATTATTTCACCTTTTTCTTTTCTGCTCGTTCTTCCATAAGTAACATTAAGATAATCATAATAATTGATATTGTTAATGCAGCATCTGCAATATTAAATATCGGGAAATCATAATTAATAATAGGAATATAGACATCGATAAAATCAACAACTTCTCCACGGAATAAACGGTCGATAAAATTACCTATTGTCCCACCTAATAAAATCATTAAACTAACTGCGAAAAAGTGTTTACCTTTAGCTTGTTTATGAAAGTAATAAATAATACCTATCACAACCACAATAGTCACAAGGAAGAATATCCACATTTGCCCTTCAAGCATTCCCCATGCTGCTCCGCGATTTCGATGTGATAATATGCCAAACCATGGATCCCAAAGGCTAATACGCTCTCCAAATTCCATATTTTGAACGATTAACCACTTTGTCCATTGGTCAAGTACTATTACAAGTAAGGCAATTCCATAATATTTGTACACAGTATTCCCCCGTTTACCAAAATATCTACATTATTCTACCATAAATTGATTCCATGTCCTACTAAAGAAAGACCCGCCCTCCTATTTTGAGGGCGGGTTTTCATAATTAAACGTAATATTTTTCAACAACGTCTGCACAACGTGCGCAAAGAGTTGAATGATTTTCGTGTTGGCCTACTGTATCTGAATAAGACCAGCAACGTTCACATTTTTCTCCTTCAGCTTTTTCAACTACGATCGAAGTTTTATCCAGCACTAATGCATTTTCAGGTGCCTCATCTTTAGTACCAGCAACTTGTAGTTGAGAAACGATTGAGATTTGTCCAAAGTTTACAGATTCATCATTTAGAATATCCGTTGCAGCTTGATCTGCATATACTAATACTTTCGCTTCTAATGATTTACCAATTACTTTTGCGTTACGTGCTTCTTCTAAAGCTTTTAACACTTCATCACGTAATGTAATTACTTTCGTCCATTTTTCACGTAATTGAGGGAAATTACTTTGTTCATCTACTTCTGGGAAGTCAGTTAATTGAACAGATGCTTCCTCTGCATTTAAGTAAGACCATAATTCATCCGTTGTATGAGGGATAATAGGCGTTAATACTTTTAGTAAAGTTAGTAATGTGTCATACATTACTGTTTGCATAGCGCGACGAGCTTGATTGTCTGTACCTTCAATATATACAACGTCTTTAGCAATATCTAAATAGAATGCAGATAACTCAACAGCAACAAAGTTATTTACCACATGATATACATTTGCGAATTCATAACGATCGTAAGCAGCACGGACTTGTTTTAATACATCTTGTAAGCGCATGTACATGTATTGATCCATTTCACGTAAATCTTCATATGCAACACGATCAGTGCTAGGATTGAAATCAGCTACGTTACCGTGTAAGAAACGAAGTGTGTTACGGATTTTACGATATACTTCAGAGATTTGCTTTAACATATCCATAGAGATACGTACATCCCCAGTATAGTCTACTGAAGCAACCCATAAACGAAGGATATCTGCACCATATTGATTCATTACTTTTTCAGGAATAATAACATTACCTAAAGATTTACTCATTTTACGTCCGTCACCATCTAAAACAAAGCCATGTGTTAGAAGGCCTTTATATGGTGCGTAACCATTAATTGCAACAGATGTAATTAATGATGAGTTAAACCATCCACGGTGTTGGTCAGACCCTTCAAGATAAAGGTCAGCAGGATATTTCATACCGCGTTCAACAAGTACACCTTGGTGTGATGAACCTGAGTCAAACCATACGTCCATAATGTCATTTTCTTTTGTAAATTTACCATTAGGACTACCAGGATGAGTGAATCCTTCAGGTAATAAATCCTTCGTTTCACGTTGGAACCAAATGTTTGAACCATGCTCACGGAATAATTTTGATACGTGTGCAATTGTTTCAGGCGTAATAATTTCTTCACCATTTTCAGCATAGAACACTGGAATTGGAACACCCCAAGCACGTTGACGAGAGATACACCAATCTCCACGATCACGAATCATATTATAAAGACGTGTTTCTCCCCATGCTGGAGTAAATGTAGTACTTTTAACTGCTTCTAATAATTCATCGCGGAATGCTTCAACAGAACAGAACCATTGTGGTGTTGCACGATAAATTACAGGTTTTTTCGTACGCCAGTCATGTGGGTATGAGTGCGTAAAGAATGTTAACTTCTCAAGTGCACCAACCTCTTTTAATTTCTCTGTAATCACTTTATTTGCATCATCATAGAATAAGCCTTCAAATCCTGGCGCTTCATGTGTATAGCAACCTTGATCATTTAGTGGGCTTAATACAGGTAGCCCATATTTTTTACTTACAATAAAGTCATCTTCCCCGTGACCAGGTGCAGTATGAACGCAACCAGTACCGGCTTCAGTTGTAACGTGTTCCCCTACCATAATTAATGAGTCTCGGTCATAAATTGGATGTTTAGCCACAACATACTCTAATTCTTGACCTTTTACTTCTTGAATAACTTGTGGATTTTCCCATTCAAGTGTAGTAGAAACTGTTTCTAGTAAATCTTTTGCAATTATATATTTGTTATCATTTACTGCGACTACCACATAAGTAATTTCAGCATTTAATGAAATCCCTAAGTTTGATGGAATCGTCCATGGTGTTGTTGTCCAGATTATGAATTTAGCATCTTCTGGTACGACACCTTTTGCGTCTTTAATTTCAAAGCTTACATAAATAGAAGGTGATTTAATATCTTTATATTCGATTTCAGCTTCAGCTAACGCAGATTCTGAAGATGGTGACCAATATACTGGTTTTAACCCTTTGTATATATAGCCTTTTTCAGCCATTTTACCGAATACCTCAATTTGACGTGATTCAAATTCAGGCTTTAATGTGATATATGGATTTTCCCAATCTCCACGAACACCTAAACGTCTAAACTGAGATTTTTGATTTTCAATTTGTTCATATGCATATTTTTCACAAAGCTCACGGAACTCTGCTATTGTCATTTCTTTACGTTTGACACCTTTGTTCGTTAGCGCTTGCTCGATTGGTAATCCATGAGTATCCCACCCTGGAACATATGGTACATGGTAACCAGTCATTGAACGGTGACGGTTAATCATATCTTTGATTACTTTGTTTAATGCATGTCCAATATGGATATCACCATTTGCATACGGTGGTCCATCATGTAATACGAATTCAGGACGACCTTCTGTGCGTTTGTTGACTAATGCATTGATGTCCATTTCGTCCCATTTCTCTTGAATTTTTGGTTCATTTGCCGGTAAGTTTCCGCGCATTGGGAAATCAGTTTTTGGCATTAATAACGTATCTTTGTACTCTACCATGTTATTTTTCCTCCTAGTTGTTCTTGTAATTACCTTTGCAAAGAAGTGAATGTTACAACTCGCCCCGTTATAGCCGAAGCCAAGGCGTACTCTATGCAATTTTTAACATACTGTTCCATTTTTAACCACAAAAAAAGCTTTTCATCCCATAAAGGGACGAAAAGCTATGTAATCGTGGTACCACCCTAATTCGCAAAAATTTAAAATAAAGTCATTTTTGCCTCTTAGACACTGTAACGTCGTGTAAAGACGAAATCACTTACTATTTAACATCATCATATAAGGGGCATAGAATGGCCAATTATACGAAGTTTTCATTTCAGTGATTTAGTTCAGGAGGGATGTTCTTTTTTGAACACTATGTTCGAGCTTCCACCACCCTCGAATCGCTTTTGTCAGCTGTTCAAAAAATACTATCTCCATCAACACTATATAGTATATTAAATTTACTTATCGTGAATCAGTATAAAAAAAGGAATTATTTCAGTCAAGCAAAAAGTATAATTTTACTAGATGCAATTATTATAACAAATGATTTAATTCATCATCTGTTATTTCTCTTTTATCTTCATCATTTTCATCATAAAAAGAATTTTTGTAAGAATCTGGTTGATATGGATTCACATCTTCATCCAAGCGTTTTTGATCTTGAATTTCTGTTAGACCAACATCATATTCCATTAGCATATTCCAATCATCTGATTTAAGCATATCTAATTGGGCTTCAACTAACATTTTAAAACGATTGCGGAATACTTTCGATTGCTTTTTCAAATCATTAATTTCAATAGCAATTTTGCGAGATTTTGTTAATGCTTCATTAATGATACGATCAGCATTTTTCTCTGCTTCTTTAATGATTAATTTTGCTTCTTGACCGGCATTACGGCGAACCTCTTCAGCTGCCTCTTGGGCAACAACAATTGATTTTTGTAACGTTTCTTCGAGTGTATTATAATGGGACATGCGTTCTGACATTGTTTTAATTTTCTCTTCTAATTCCTTTTTTTCACGTAATAGAATCTCGTAATCTTTTATTACTTGATCTAGGAACTCATTTACTTCGTCTTCTACATAGCCTCGGAAACCACGAGTAAATTCCTTATTATGTATATCAAGAGGTGATAATGGCATTTTAACTACACTCCTTCTATCAGGTCATTTTATTCTATTATACAGATGAAAAAGTAACTTCGCATTATAATTTGATAAATTTTAACAAAGAAGGTTCATTTTTGTTCTAAATGACCTATTACAAGTCGAATTTTCTCTTTTTTTGTACGTCCTTCAGACTTTAAAAGTTTTATTCGCCCAAATCCACTGACAGATAGTATATCTCCTTCTTGAAGTTCAAAAGAACTAGACTCTCTAACAGTCCAATTTACTTTTACTTTTCCTGCTTGTATGAGTAGTTTAGATTTTTCGCGAGATATTTTTAACGCTACTGATAGTATGGAGTCAAGACGCATAGATGATACTGTTAACGATTTTTCAATCCATTTTTCATTGCTTTGTATTAACTGATTTAAATCATTTAATGACTCAATTTGTATTTTAGCTTTGCCAATACTAACTAAATTAGTTTGTACATAATCAGAGATTTCTTTCGATATGGCAAATTGAATTTTATTGTCTTCAATTTTGATGTCGCCAAATTTAGAACGGTTCATCCCAAGTGAAAGCAGGGCACCTAATACATCACGATGTTTTAATTGCAGAAATTTGGAAGGATAGTGAATAGTGAAAACGGATATTTGAAAATCTTCTGGTATCACATCCATATAAGCAGGGCAAATAATCATTCTTCTTCTTTCAGCTTCATCGAAGACACCGTAAGATTTCAGACTGAGATCATCATTTTGTCCAATGATGCTAGATACGATAAATTGCTCACGTGGGTCTAAAAAGTCTGTTAAACGCAAATGATGACGGTATTCTACATCACGTTGCCATTCCATAACTCTTTCTATGAAAGGTTGTTCTTCTTTTCTAAAATGTTGGATAAGATGTTCCATATGATCTCCTTAATACATAGTTGTAATCATATTCTATACGAAATATTGAAAATTAAAAAACCCTACATTGCGTAGGGAATTTAACGAATTTATATTAAAACATTATAAATATTTTGAACTACGATAAATACGCCTCTTCGAATAAAATCTAATAGTAATAGCGCTATAATTGGAGAAAAATCAATCATACCAATTGGTGGGATGAACTTTCTAAAAAATCCTAAGTATGGCTCAACGAATTTTGAAAGCAATCGACCAATACTTGACTCTTGAGCTGAAGGGATCCACGACATTAGTATGTAACCAATAATCATAAATTGGTATATCATAAATAACATCGATATTGTATTAAGTATTTGTATCAAATCCATAAGATTATTTTACCTCACTAGTTTATTAAATATCATCGTATAAATAGTTTGTTATTTCACCACTAACTTCAACATTTTCAGGTGTACATAAGAAAATATCCGTTCCGATTCTCTGAATATCTCCAGCTAGAGCGTAAACAGTACCACTTAAAAAGTCAATGATACGCACTCCCTGTTCCCGATCAATACGTTGTAAATTTACAATAATTGCTCGTTTATTTTTTAGATGTTCTGCAATATCTTGAGCTTCCGCATACACACGTGGTTCCACTATTACAACTTTTGAGTTTTTCATTGAGTTCGCTGATTGAATACTAACAACATTAAAAGGCGTTTCTTGTTCTGTTTTACGTTCTTTTTTCGCACGAGTTTTAATAGCTGCTTGCTCTTGTTGTTGTTGTTGTTTGACAGGAGGTTGACTTACGGGCTGTAAATCTTGTTCCTCTTCTTCTTCTAAGTAAAAGAAATTTTTAATTTTGTTTTTCATACTCATAAAATCCCCTCTTTTCTATCCAACAAGCGCTGTCCCGATTCTTACAAACGTTGCACCTTCTTCAACTGCGATTTCATAATCATTTGACATCCCCATTGATAATTCATTGCATGGTGCATGTGGCAACTTTAGTTCGACAACTTCTTGTTGCAACTTTTTTAAATCTGAAAAAACTTTTCTAATGACAGACTCATCTTCTGTATTCGGTGCCATCGTCATTAATCCGACAATTTGAATTTTAGTATATTGTGCTAAAGATTGGATAAAAGGAATCACTTCTTCCCTATCTAACCCATGTTTTGACTCTTCTCCTGAAACATTTGCTTGTACAAAGCATTTCACAGATTTTTCGGCTCGTTTTTCAATTTCCTCTGCTAAACTCAATCTGTCGAGAGAATGAAGATAATCAATTTCATTGATTACTTGTTTCACTTTTCTAGTTTGTAGTGAACCAATATAATGCCAAATCGCCTTATCTTTTAATTCTTCTTTTTTAGCTAATAATCCTTCTGGACGATTTTCACCTAAGTGAAGAATATTATTATCTAATGCTTCTTTAGCTCTTTCTGTTGTTACCTGTTTTGTAACCGCTATTATAGTAACTTGCTGAGAAAAGTTGCTCTTCTTTTGTGCTGCTTCAATTGTTTTTTGTATATCCAATAAATTTTCACTTATCTTTGCCATAAATTACCCAACTTTACTTCATTTTAATATATTGTATCAATGTGTATAGTAATTTTCAATGATTTGCGCGTCCTATTCATATGCAGACTTTACTAAAATGACATCCTTTCCTATTACTAAGATATCACTTATTAGGACTTTCATCACAGCTTCTTCACCTTGTAAAAACGATAGAAATTTTTTCGGCTCCGAAACGAGAAAAGAAACGATTTTCCCAGTATGTTCATCGACCTCCGCATCAACAATAAACCCAATAAATCGACCGCTTGATGCTTCAATAATTTCCTTTTGTTGAACAGTTGAAAACCTCACGATCTGTTCTCCTTTCTAAATGAAAATAAAAACGCACTAAGCTCGAACCTAGTGCGTCAATGTTTTGATGATATATTAGATTTACTATTTTCAATTGAAGTTAGTTCAATTAATTTATTTTATAATCTTTTTGCATTGTCTCAATTGCATTTTTTTCTAGTCGTGATATCTGTGCTTGAGAAATACCTAAAGACTTTGCGATTTCAGTCTGTGTTTCACCGTAGTAAAATCTTTTTGCTAGTATCATTTGTTGTCTTTCATCAAGTTTTTGCATACTTTCTTTCACACTAACGTATGCTACCCACTGTTCTTCTGATACATCATCATCACGGAGTTGGTCCATAATAAACACTGCATCTCCACCATCTGAATAGATGGGTTCTTGTAAAGATAATGGGTCTTGTATGGCATCTAATGCATATAGTACATCTTCTTTTTTCATTTCAATCATTTCAGCTAATTGTTCTATGGTTGGTTCATATAAATTTTCTGAAATGAACTTCTCCTTTGCCTGCATTGCTTTATATGCAATGTCCCTTAGTGATCTAGAAACTCTTAATGCATGATGGTCTCTTAGATGTCTTCGAATTTCACCAATAATCATTGGTACAGCATATGTTGAAAATCGAACATTATGCTTTAAATCAAAATGATCTATTGCTTTTAATAGACCGATACAGCCTACTTGGAATAAATCATCCGCTTGTTCTCCGCGATAAGAAAATCTTCCTACAATACTAAGAACAAGTCTTAGGTTACATATGACTAGCTCATCTCTAACCCATTCTTCTCCACTCTGTAATCGAACAAACAACTCTCTCATCTCTTCATGTTTTAGTACTGGCAAAGAAGCTGTATCAACACCACAAAGCTCTACTTTTGTACGCACCATCTTCTTTTCCTCCGAACTATTTTTATTTCTCTGAACTGTTTTTTAAGTTTGTCCGGAATAAAAAAGAATATGCACATATATCTCGTCCAATTTCATCCAATGAACTTGTATACAAACAAGTTCAAACGATGTTAATTAACGAATATAGTGCATATTATGATTGGTAAGATTGAGATTTTTTAAGGTTTAAATTCATTATATTTGAATATTCAGTTAATAACATCAAGAAATAGGCTGATTTAAATGTTCACGTAAATCTAGAATGATTTTTTTCTCAAGGCGAGAAATATAAGATTGAGAAATACCTAAATGATCAGCAACTTCTTTTTGCGTCATTTCTTGTTTTCCATTTAAGCCGAAACGACATTCCATGATATATCTTTCTCTCTCACTAAGACCATTAATCGCTTGGAACATTGTTGCTCGCTCAATTTTTTTCTCAACATCATTCATAATAATCTCTTCTTCTGTCCCTAAAATATCGGATAATAATAATTCATTGCCATCAGGATCAGAATTAAGTGGTTCGTCTAAAGATACTTCACCTTTCATTCGACTTGTTTTACGTAAATGCATTAATATTTCATTTTCAATACAGCGTGATGCATAGGTTGCGAGTTTTATGTTTTTTTCTGTGTTAAATGTTTCGATCGCCTTTATAAGACCAATGGAGCCGATACTAATTAAATCTTCAATTGGTGTACCTGTATTATCAAATCTTCTAGCAATATAAACAACTAATCTTAGATTTCGTTCAATTAATGTATCGCGAGCTCGTAAATCCCCATTCATAAAGGCTTCAATAACTGTCATTTCTTCTTCTCTAGATAATGGTACTGGCAATGAATCGTGCCCCCCTATATAGTACGTTCCCTTAGTACGAAACTTACTCCAAATTTTTTGAAAAAAGGCTATTACAGTTTTAAACAATCATTTTCCCCCTTTATGAATCAATTCAATAAATATGAAGTTAAAGCGCTAAAACGTGTAATATCATTTGTGCATCTTGTGGGTACTTAGCATCGTTGCGAGTAAATACAACATATTCATCATAGATTTCTTTATTTGTAGTTCCGCTTATTTTCAGTCGATCAAATCGAAATGCAAGTACTGTGGACTTCTCTTTTTGCACAGTGGAGAGTGTCAAAATTCGAATTTTGGGGTAAACAGCAGGTGGAAACATTCCTAATTGATAAGGATTTTTTTCATCCCATCTCAGTAACGCTTCATGAAAGTCACTAGGTAGGTTTGTAGAAACCGCATTATACGAGAGGAAATGTACTGGCTTTTGACTCATTGGTTCCACACATTCATTACCAGTATCGATAAAACCCCTTAAATGATAGGAATTTTGCAAAAGCATCAATTCACATTGGACAACAAACGAATGCTGTATATTCTCTTTTTTCATACTTCTCCACTTTTGATGAATAGCAGATAAACTTATAAATGCAATTGACGTACAGAAGATGAAAAATAGAAAATCAGATTGTTTGAGTAAGAAGGGTAATAAACTCGTTAATAAACCACCTAGAAAAAATGTTGCAATAAATAGTACAGTTCCTTGTTTGATTAATGACTGAATACGAAATGAAAACGCTACCCCAATTAGAATGACGAAACTAAGCACAGCTCCAAGTAAAGAATGATGCAAAATACTTGCGATAAGTCCGCTACAAAATGCACTCAGGATCAACCTACTACGTTTGACATACAAACCCGTTATTTCTTGTGTAAACTTTAATAAAAAGTAGTTAAATAACGTATTGTATAGTACGAGTAATTCTCCAATCATTTTAGCGTCCTCCTATTGATAGATTATCATTTGAGGTTTGTAGAAATTGTCAAACGGTCGTACATAATCTAAAAATATTTTTGACAAAGCATTTCATAATGCTGAGTAAATCGACAAAAAATTAATAAAAAGAGGCAAATAAAGAAGATTTATATAAAAATCAATCTTTATTTACCTCTGAAATTTCAGGGAATATTAGAAAGTATATCGAATTATCATTTACTATGGAAAACCACTTATATTAAATTTTTGAAACCAATTAGCATAAAAAAGAGATTGGAAAAAGGTGTACCCTTTTCCAATCTCTTTATAAAAATTAACGATTTCGATTACGATTACGTAAAAATGTTGGAATATCTAACATGTCTTCTTGAGGTTGATTCACTTGATTATTATTATTTCGAACAGGCTCATTTTGAGGTTGTTCTACTCGTTCACGACTAGTAGTAGTATTTTGTGTATTTCGAACTGCACCATTTAAAGTACGAGCTTTTGGTTGTTGTGTCAACGTTTCTTCAGTAAAGCCTGTAGCAATTACAGTCACGATAATTTCGTCATTTAAGTTCTCATTGATCACGGAACCAAAAATCATATTTACTTCTTCATCTGAAGCAGATGCTACGATATCCGCAGCTTCTTGTACTTCAAATAAACTTAAGTTAGATCCACCAGTAATATTCATGATAACACCTTTAGCACCATCAATTGAAGTTTCTAAAAGCGGACTAGAGATTGCCTTTTTCGCAGCTTCAGTCGCGCGATTTTCACCAGTTGCAATCCCGATACCCATTAATGCTGAACCTTTGTCCGACATGATTGTTTTTACGTCAGCAAAGTCTAGGTTGATTAAACCTGGTGTTGCAATTAAGTCAGAAATACCTTGAACCCCTTGACGTAAAACGTTATCAGCCTCACGGAAAGCTTCAAGCATTGGTGTATTTTTATCTACAATTTGAAGAAGTTTGTCATTTGGAATAACAATTAGCGTATCTACTGCTTCTTTCATTGCAGAAATACCACCAATTGCTTGAGTTTGACGTTTTTTCCCCTCAAATGAGAATGGACGAGTTACAACTCCAACCGTTAAAGCTCCTAAGTCACGGGCAATTGAAGCAATTACAGGTGCAGCACCAGTTCCTGTTCCGCCACCCATTCCAGCAGTTACAAAGACCATATCTGCTCCACGTAAAACCTCTTCAATTTGTTCTCGGCTTTCCTCAGCAGCCTTTTTACCAACCTCTGGATTTGCTCCTGCACCTAAACCACGAGTTAGCTTATTACCAATCTGTAATCTATATTCAGCTTTTGATAGATTTAAAGCTTGAGCATCAGTATTAACTGCTATAAAGTCAACACCCTGTACTCCGTGTTCAATCATTCTATTTACCGCGTTATTACCGCCGCCACCAACGCCAATTACTTTGATGTTAGCCAGCTGGTCGATACTAGTATCAAATTCCAACATATTTTTTCCTCCTACCGCTCTAGTCGTAAAATTTCAGTTTCTATTCAAAAAACTTATCAAACAGTTTCTTTGCTTTGTTGATGACACTTGGTTTATTACTGTTATCGGCCTTTTCGCCAGAATTTGAATGCTTTTTAGTAGGAGTTGTAGTTGCTCCAACTGTTGCATATGTTACTTGAGAAGTATTACTTCTGCCGTAAAACTCATCTTCCATGCTAGCGTATTTGATTAATCCTACAGCTGTTGTATATGCAGGTTCACGGACACCAATATAATCAGGTGTATAAACTCTCACTCGTGTTTGCATGACTTGACGGGCTAGTTGGGCTACACCTTCTAATTGAGCAACGCCCCCAGAAAGTACAATTCCACCAGGTAAATCACGTACACCTAATCTAGCAAGCTCATCCAATATTAATTCAAACATTTCTTCTAATCTTACACCGATAATCTCAGAAATATATTTTTGATTGTACTGATCTACCATATCTGTACCAGATACAGGAACTTCAAAAATTTCGTCTTCTGAAGCATCATCGTAATAAGCATGTCCAAATTGTTTTTTAATTTTTTCAGCTTGTTCTGTTGTTGTTTTCAAAATGATGGATAAGTCTTTTGTTATGTGTTCTCCACCTACCGGAATTACTCCAGCATGTGTTAGAAGTCCATCTTCAAAAACTGAAATTGTAGTGGAACCACCACCTAAATCAATAAAGGCAGTTCCCTGGTTTTTTTCATCCTCTGTCAAAGCAAAGTAACCAGCCGCTAATGGTTGTAAATAGATCTCTCGAATTTTTAACCCTGCACGCTCAACACAACGTAATACATTATGTAATAAAGTCTTAGATGTCGTAATCATTGTAGCGTCCATTTCTAAACGTATTCCAATCATACCACGTGGATCTTTAATTTCATCTAAATTATCAACAATAAATTGTTTTGGTAGTAAATTTACTAATTCTCGTTCAGGCGGAATCGACATGACTTGTGCGGATTCAATTACTCTTTCTAAATCATCATCCGTAATTTCACGGTTATCGCTATTTACTGCAACTACCCCTTTAACAGTTTGTAATGCAGTTTGATTTGCAGGAATTCCTAATACTACCTCGTTAATAGCAATTCCTGTCATTCGTTGAGCTTCTTCTACCGCTTTTCGAATTGATTGAACTGTTGCATCTATATCAACAATTGCACCTTTTCGAACTCCGTTTGATTTCACATTCCCGACCCCAATGACATGTAATTGATCGTTATTTACCTCACCAATTAAAACTTTAATTGTAGATGAGCCTATGTCCAGTGAAATGTATATATCTTGATTTTTCAACCTTACCGCACCTCCTTTGAAAACTCTTACATTCATTCTATTGTAAATTATAGATATTGTCTAAGTGTAATTACTACTTACTATAAGATTTTACCGTTATTCTACAGTTTTTTCACTCTTTTTTATATGTCTTTCATCCCATTTTTGTATCAATATTCGTCGAATGACTGCAATATTTTGGAAAAGACGGACACCGAAGGCAAAAATGGCAGCTAAATACAAGTCAACACCTAAATGTACACCTAAAAAAGCAAGTCCAGCAGCTAACGCAATATTAAAGAAAAATCCAGTAATGAATACTTTATCATCATATACTTGTTGCAGGTAAGCACGAATACCACCAAATAATGTATCTAACGCTGCAAGCACGGCAATGGATAAATAGTTTTCATACATTGATGGAATGTGAATATCGGTTAACAATCCTAAGGCAAGTCCTAATATTAATCCTAACAGTGGTAACCACATATTTTATTCCCCTTTGTTTTGTACAATTAGATATTCATTTGATAAAGTTCCATCATATTCAGAAACTGTTACTTTCTTTTCAGCATTACCGATTTCTAAATTTAAATTATCAATATAAAAAGCATCTTTGAAAGATGAAATATTTAAGTAATTATTTAGTTTTTCAGCTTTCTCAAGACTTTCTGTAATGACTTTAATTTTGATTGATGTTTCACTAATAGGTATTCCATTCACTGTAGTTGCCCCGTTGATATCACGAATTGCAGTAGTATGAACAACCCTTTGTCCGTCTATTTCAACATAAAGTCCACCAAATCGGTTGATTTCATTTACTAAACGATATAGTAATTCTGGAGATACCGGTTCTATAGGAAAGCCTGATTGAACTAATTCCATTGCTGGACTAATTGTAACAATAAGTCCAGGGCCGGAGACTTTTGATAATCCTGCTTTTTGTTTTAATTGCTCAACAGTACTTTGTAAAATGTCTCCCTGATTTTCTGTATCGGCGCTTTTATATTTATTGATCACTTCATTCAAAGTTAATATTTCAGAAAGTAATTGAGAGTGTCTACTTTTTTCTTGTGTAAGTGCTTGTCTTAATTCCCAAGCATCTCGAGTATCTCTTTCAGCAGGTTCTTTCACTGTATTATATTGAATGGCAATCATTAGTCCCACAATAAATGACACAATGGTGATTCGGGTCACTACCTTCATGTTCATATTGTTCCCCTCCTGAGTGTGTCTTAACTTTGATTTCCGTTTACAGAAGGCATGGAAAGTTGATTGCTTCGTTCGAGAGTTACAACGATTTGATCATTAATTAATTGGTCAAAGACTCCCCCTACAATCTGAAGTGAAGATATTAACACCTCAGGATTACCCACTGCTTCAATCACAAAAGGTGCAGGATATTGGTTCCCATCAATTGTAATTACAGGGCCAGTACAACTAATATAAGAGTTTGATTTTAACCTTTGACCATTGATAGAAATGGCTTCAGCACCTGAAATTTTCAATTCATTAATCACTCTAAAAATATGGCTTTCATGAACGATATAATCATTTGGATTTGTATTATTTTGATCGTATTCAGCATCATCCAGAGTAATGCGAATGCCTTGTCCAACTGCTGGAAACTCACCTAACATCAAGCGCAGCTTTTCTGCTTCTTGAAGAAGGGTATCATATTCATCTTCATTTGAAGCAAATGACTTCTCATATTCCCGAATTGTTTGTTGGAGTCCGTTTAACTCTTCTGAAAGTTCTTTGTTTCTTTCCTGTTGTTGTATCAAATCTTCTCGATAGGATTCATCCTTATTTACATAAGAACTAGATAATTTTCGATTTTCTTTTGTTAAATTGTAAGAATAACCGATAATAAATCCCGTTACGATGCATACAATTAAAATAATCATACTTTTTCGAGAAGGGGGCTTCATATATTTATTTCTACTCATCTGCTAACACTTCCTGTTCGTCTGTATTAGCATTATCATTTTCTGTATCATCTATATCTATAGATTCATCAGAATTGGTATCTGTTATAACTTCATAAGAATATTCTTCTGAAAACGAACGATAATAGGTCCCAACTTCAATATCGATAATACCTTTTTCAAATTCACCCGAATTTTCAATTTGTGCAATAATGGATGGATAGTAATTTAATTTTTCTGCAAGCGAGTTAATCTCTGCTCTTACCTCATAGCCATCATTCATAAATAAAGTCACGGCATATGGATCTGACTCTGAAGGTGTTGAATTAATTTGAGAAATTAATGCCAAAACTGTAGGTTTAAGATTCGCTAATTCCTTTAACAGTTTTTTTCGCATGTCATTATCTTCAAAGGCTAAAAAAATAGGCGCGTCAATCGGTTCGTTTGTGCTAGATTCTTTAAAAATAACGCCATTCTCTAATATAGGGTAAAATACGTTATTTTCTGAGACATAGGCGACTTTTTGCCATTCCTCAATATTTATATCTACTGAAGTAAGCCAACGTTTTTTTACATCTACTTCTTTTACCCATTCCAATGTTTTCAATTGTTCCTCAATTTCTTTTTCCCTAAAACTCCACATGGATTGTCCAACTTGCAGAGTCGATTGATCTATGTATACATCTTCACCAACAATCGTCGAACCCTTTATATTGATGGTTTTTATGTCACTATAGGAGGATTGGAAATAAAGGAGTAAAAATAAAGTGATGAAAAATAATGTAATTAAAAAAATAAATTTTTTATTTGTTCGTTTTCTTCTTTTTTCACGCAATGTTGGTATACGATCTTCTATATCGATTATTTTCTCCATTTTTACTCCCCCTCCTTTTCCTTTAAGATTTCGTTTCGGTTCGATTTGAAAAGCTTATAACAATGGCAACGATGAACCAAATAATCATTAATGACGTCCCACCATAACTAATAAATGGTAATGTCACACCAGTAACTGGGATCAACCCAATAACTACGCCAATATTTAAACAAGCTTGGAAACCAATCATACTCACTAGTGATACAACAGCGTAAAAATGGGAACTTTGCGTTGCTTGCATAGCTAGTCCAACACCAGAGTATATGAACAAGCCAAATAATAACAAAATAACGCAGCCACCAAAAAAGCCAATTTCCTCTAAAATAATGGAAAAGATAAAGTCATTTTGAGGCTCTGGTAAATACAAATACTTTTGACGACTATCCCCAAATCCGTGTCCTAATAAGCCCGCAGGTCCGATCGCTAACATCGATTGTACACCTTGGAAACCTGCACCTAATGGGTCCCCCCAAGGATCAATAAAAGCAAAAATTCTCTGTAAACGATACGGTGCTGACATTATTAATACAGCTAACCCAGTGACACCCAGTGCAATAGCCCCTATATATAATTTTACTGGGTATCTCGCTACGAAAAATAAAATAAATGCCGACACAATTAAGATAAAAACTGATCCAAAATCGGGTTGTAACATAATTAGGGCACAAGGAATAATTAGAATTAAAAAGTGTTTAAATTGTACAACCCTTTCACTATTCTTCACTTTACTTAACAAAAAACTTAAGTACATAAGCGTTGTAATTTTTACTAATTCCGCTGGTTGCATAGTGAGAGGACCTAAACCGATCCAACTTTGAGACCCGTTTCGTGAAAGACCGATTCCAGGGACTAACACTAGCACTAATAATGCTAATGAGATCATGTATAAGGTGATCCAAGTTTTCTCTTCTGTGAATAATGGCATATTTGTAACTGTAATGAAAACAATGACTGCTATAACTAAATAAATAAGTTGTCTTATATAGAAAGGTGTTTCACCTTCATAATGTACGGAACTCCAGTATGTACCAGCAGAAAAGATAAACAAAATACCAACTACTGATAACAAAATTGCTGAGGTTATAAAAAGTCTCTTATAAGTAAACTTCAGCTAAGGCATCCTTTCTTCAATTACTTAGTTTAGCTTCATGACTGCTTCAATAAACAAATCTCCGCGCACTTCAAAACTCTTATATTGGTCCCAACTAGCACATGCAGGAGATAATAAAATAACATTTCCAGGATTCGATATCGTAGCTGCTTTTTGAACTGCATCTTCAACATTTTCTGCTTCTACTGTGTTATCTACACCACAAGAGTTTGCAAACTCGATAAAACGCGTTTTTGTTTGTCCAAATGCAACAACACCTACAACATTTTTCATAGAACCACGTAATTCTTCAAAAGAATGTCCACGGTCCAGCCCTCCAGCAATTAATATTGTTGGTTGAGTAAATGCATCGAGCGCAACTTTCGTTGCAAGGCAATTTGTGGCTTTTGAATCGTTATAAACTTTTCTACCATTCCACTCTCTTACAAATTGTGTACGATGGCGAACACCAGTAAAGGTTTGCAATACTTCTTCCATCTTTTCCTTTTCACAACCATAAAGAATACACGCGGCTAATGCTGCTAGTATATTTTCTAAATTGTGTTTGCCAGGAAGAGCAATAATGGAACGATCAATAAATGGTTTGCCTTGCCAATAGATTGTTGTTTCATCAGCACTAATACCTTCTTCTGTTCTATGTGTTGAATTAAATGGTACCTTCTTTGCTTTTGATTCCTTCACATACTCTTGAAGAATTGGTTGATTTCCATTAAATATAAACCAATCCGACTCGTCCTGATTTTTTGTAATATTCATTTTTGCCTTTGCATATTCCTCAAATGTCCCATGATAATCTAGATGAGCATCATATAGATTTGTTAAAATCGCAATTTTAGGTTTAAACGTTTTGATCCCCATTAACTGGAATGAAGATAACTCCGTTACGATACAATCTTCTTTTGTAGCTTCTTTAGCAACTCCACAAGCAACAGTTCCGATGTTACCAGCAATAAGAGGATTTCTATTCCCGTTCTTTAACATCTCAAATATTAATGTTGTTGTAGTTGTTTTACCGTTTGTACCAGTAATTCCGATGAAAGGAGCTTCACTTATTAAATAAGCTAGCTCGACTTCTGTAATTACTGGTAAGTTACGATTTAATGCATCTTGAATGATTGGGTTACTATAAGGAATTCCTGGATTCTTAACAATTAGTTCAAACCCTTCATCCAGTAAATCTTCTGGATGTCTACCACAAATTACTGTTATTCCATTTTGCAATAAGCTTTGTGCTTGTGGGTTTTCCTCAAAAGGTTTTGAATCATTTACCGTTACAAAGGCTCCTAATTCGTGCAATAGCTCAGCTGCTGCAACCCCACTTTTCGCAAGTCCCAACACGAGCACTTTTTTATATTGTAATTGATCATACTGAATCATAATAATGCCTCCGATAACACACCTAATAATGCGACTACTAATGCCGTGAACCAAAATACTATTACAACTTTTCTTTCCGTCCATCCAGATAATTCAAAGTGATGGTGAATCGGTGTCATTTTAAATATACGTTTACCACCAGTTAATTTAAAATAAGTCACTTGAAGAATAACTGATAATGTCTCAACTACAAAAACCAACCCAATAATTAATAACAACAGTTCTTCTTTAACAAGAATGGATACTAATGCAAGTGCACCACCAAGTGCTAGTGATCCAGTGTCACCCATAAAGACTTTGGCTGGATTTGCATTAAAGAGTAAAAATCCGAGTAATGCACCGGTAATCGAGAATGTAAAAATGGCAACATCAATTTGGTCGTGAAATAATGCTATTACACCAAAAGCGGTAAAAGCGATAGAAGCAGTTCCAGCAACTAGTCCATCTAATCCATCAGTTAAATTTACCGCATTGGAGAAACCTACTAACCAGAAAATTAGGAACGCTACATATAAAATACCCAAATCAATTGACCAATCTACAAACGGAATTGTAATAGTTGTATCAAACCCACCAACTCGTAATAGTAAGAATGACAAGATGGAAATAATAATTTGTCCTACAAGTTTTTGGAGAGAGGTAAGACCTAAATTGCGTTTAAAAATAACTTTAATACCGTCATCTAAAAATCCAATTAGACCGAATCCACATAAAACTAGTAGCATGACGACTGTTTGTGAAGTGAATACATTTACTAAATTACCAACAATGACCGTTGTAGCAATAATTGATATTAAAAAAATGATACCACCCATCGTCGGGGTTCCTGCTTTTTTCATGTGTGATTTAGGACCCTCTTCGCGAATGCTTTGACCAAATTTCATCCTACGCAATATAGGAATAAAAATAGGTGCAAGAATCACTGAAATCAAGAATGAAATTGCTAAAATGGTTATTGTTGTTGCGATTGTCATGTTAGATCTCCTTTAAATCATGTTCTTTCATAGAACCTTTTATTAATTATGTTACACACAAACTAATTCGAATCATCATTTGTTTTCGCTTCATTAGAATTTGTTTCGTTTTCTGGATTCGTGTTTGTTTCATTCGATTTATTGCCTAAATATAGATGTATTGTATCATCTACTTCAAGAATGTTCTCTGGTTCTGGTAGTTGAGAAACGACTGTGTCGCCCTCACCATGTTTTTCAATACGATAAGGGTAGTTTAATTTCATAATTTCATCAACTGATAAACCTACTAAATTAGGAACTCTGTCAGTAATTGGGTCACCCCATCTATACTGCTTTTCCAATTGGCCTTCACGGTCAACTTCTATCCCTACTGTTGGTGCGATGTCTTCTATAATTTGTCCAACGATTGGCGCAGCAATCGTACTACCAAACACTGTTGCACTTTTCGGATTATCAACAGCTACATAAACAATAATTTCAGGATCATCTGCTGGAGCGAATCCGATAAAGGATACGATATAATTTCCATCCATATAATGACCATCTTGTACTTTTTGAGCTGTACCTGTTTTTCCTCCGATTCGCAATCCATCACGGAATGCTTGTCGTCCTGAACCATTTGCCACTACAGATTCAAGGGCATTGCGAACCTGTTGCGAAGTCTCTTCACTTATCACCTGTTTTTTTAGTTCTGGTTTGTTTTCATGAATCACTTTCCCTGTTTCTGGATCAACAATTTTTGATACAACATAAGGTGTAAATAATTTTCCACCATTTATTGCTGCAGCAACGGCAGTAATTTGTTGTATTGGTGTTACCGAAATACCTTGGCCAAAAGAGGTGGTTGCATGTTCTACTGGACCAAACCGGTCCTCAGAAAATAATATTCCTTTTGCTTCACCAGGAATATTAGAACCGGTGCCTTCACCAAATCCAAAATCCTTAATATAGCCCATTAATTTTTCCGGACCGACACGTTGTCCGAGTTCAATAAATCCTGGGTTGCATGAATTCTCAACTACTTGTAAAAATGTTTCATCTTTGTGCCCCTCACGCTTCCAACAGCGTAATCTTGCACCTTCTACTATTGTAAACCCGCGATCGTAAAAACGATCTTTTTCTAAATCGACTACTCCCTCTTCAAGAGCAGCACTAAGTGTAATAATTTTAAATGTTGAACCGGGCTCATAAGTCATCCAAACAGGTAAGTTTCTATTATAAATCGATTGCTCCACCTCTTCAAAATTTGCAGGGTCATAAGTTGGATAAGAAGCAAGACCTAATATTTCTCCTGTCTTTGGATTCATAGCTATAGCTAAAGCTTGGTCAGCATCATATTTTTCCATTGCTTGCATTAGCTCTCGTTCGATCACTTGTTGCACTTCTAAATCAATTGTTAGCTCAACTGTAGCCCCTTCTTCACCATCTCGCCATTCGTCATCGACATGCGGCAATGCATTTCCTGCAGCGTCTGTAAATAATCGGATGGCTGCTGATTTAGAAGTTAATAACTTGTCATATTGATATTCAATACCAGCAAGTCCTTGTGTATCATATCCCGTAAATCCTAGAAAGCGAGATAATAATGTTCCATAAGGATAATGTCTTACATAATCTACTCCACTATACAGCCC
>Ga0180215_1001568_pt1 | contig 24850 bp, 30 predicted proteins | sample eDN3rd37CBELigBY_FD_128871 | JGI IMG/M metagenome (GOLD analysis project Ga0180215, IMG submission 128871) | Enriched backyard soil microbial communities from Emeryville, California, USA - eDNA 3rd pass 37_C BE-Lig BY (version 2) (version 2) | ecosystem: Environmental > Terrestrial > Soil >...
CCGCCACCCCGGCGCGGTGTCGGTGGTGCCGGTGCTGTTCGACGTGGAGGGCACCCCGTCGGTGGTCATGGTCCGCCAGTTCCGGGCGCCCTTCGGCGAGCTCATGCTGGAGATCCCGGCCGGCAAGCGCGACGTCGAGGGCGAACCGCCGGAGCGCACCGCGGCCCGCGAGCTGGAGGAGGAGACCGGCCTGCGCCCGGCCCGCCTCGACCTGCTGGCCGAGTTCCGCAACTCGCCGGGCTTCTGCGACGAGCACTCCTGGGTGTACCTGGCCACGGAGCTCGAGCCGGCCGAGCGCAGCAACCACAGCGTGGAGGAGCAGCACATGACCGTGGAGCAGGTGCCGCTCCACGACGTCCCCGAGCTGATCAGCCGCGGGGAGATCACCGACGCCAAGTCGATCATCGGGCTCCTGCTCGCCCTGCGCCGTGTGAGATGACGGTTCGGGCCGCCCTGCCGCTCGACGCCGAGGAGTACCTCACCTGGCTGGCCGTGGAGCGGGGTCGGGCCCGGTCCACCTTGGCCGCCTACCGCAAGGACCTGACCGCCTACGCGGCCTGGCTGGCGCGGCGGGGCCTGGGGCTCGACGACGTGCGGGAGGCCGACCTGGCGGCCTACGTGGCCGAGCTGCGGTCCGAGGGCCGGGCACCGGCCACCGTGGCCCGGGCGGTGGTGGCGGTGCGCGGCCTGCACCGCTTCCGCACGCTCGAGCAGCGGGCCGGGGCCGACCCGGGCGCCGGTCTGGAGCCGCCCCGCGTGCCCGCCGGGCTGCCCAAGGCCCTCACCGAGGAGGAGGTCGAGCGGCTGCTCGACGGCGTGCCGGGCAACGGTCCGGTGGCCCGGCGCGATCGGGCCATCCTCGAGGTGCTCTACGGCACCGGCATCCGCATCAGCGAGCTCGTCGGGCTGTCGCTCGGCGACGTCGACCTCGACGCCGCCCTGGCCCGGGTGCTCGGCAAGGGCTCGAAGGAGCGCATCGTCCCGCTCGGCCGACCGGCGGTCCGGGCGCTGGTGGGGTGGCTGTCGCCGGAGGGCCGGGGCGCGCTGGAGCCGGTGCGGTGGGCCCGTCGGGGCGACGCCGAGGCCGTGTTCCTCAACCGCCGGGGCGGCCGCCTCAGCCGGCAGGGCGCGTGGCTGGTGGTCGAGGGCCACGCCCGGCGGGTCGGCCTGGCCGGTCGGCTGACCCCGCACGTGCTGCGCCACTCCTGCGCCACGCACATGCTCGACCACGGCGCCGACCTGCGGGTGGTGCAGGAGCTGCTCGGGCACGCCTCGCTGTCGACCACGCAGGTGTACACCAAGGTCTCCCGGGAGCGGCTCCGCAGCGTCTACGAGTCGGCCCACCCGCGGGCCCGGGGGGCGGCGTGACGAGCGCCCGCCGCGCCGTCCACCTCGTGCGCCGCTTCGTGGGCTCGCTCCGCCCCGGTGGCCCGCCCGAGGCCGACCGGGTGTGGGCCGAGGGGCAGCTGCGGGGCGGCGAGGTGGGGCTGTGGCGCGCCATGCCGGCCGCCGACCGCCGCCACGCCGTGGGGGTCGCCCGTCGGGTCGACGGCCGGCTGGGGCACGACGCCCCTCGGCCGGTGCTGGCCGCCGCGCTGCTGCACGACGTGGGCAAGCTCGACGCCGGCCTCGGCACCTTCGGTCGGGTGGCCGCCACGCTCGTGGCCGAGGTGGCCGGGCCGGCCCGCGTCGCCGCCTGGGACAACCGGTTCGGGCGCTACCTCCGCCACGACGAGCTGGGCGCGGCCCGCCTGGCCGCCGCCGGCAGCGACCCGCTCACCGTGGCCTGGGCGCGTGAGCACCACCGGCCCCCGGCGGCCTGGACGCTGCCGCGCGCGTGGGCCGACGCCCTGAAGGCCGCCGACGACGACTGACCGGGCTCAGCCCAGGAACCAGCCGGCGGTGTCGGCCACGAGGTGCGTGCCCGCCTGGCTGTAGAAGCTCACCGAGCCGCCGCCCGCGCCCACCGGAACCACCGCCGCGTTGGGGATCGTCTGGCCGGGCCGCTCCAGGTTGAGGTTGGAGGCGAGCGGCCGCGGCAGGCCGGTGGGCCAGGCGGTGACGAAGCCCGGCGCCGCGGCCTCCGTGGCCGTGACGTTCAGCACCACGGCGCCCAGGCCGCCGGCCGGCAGTCCGCCCCGCGCCGCCAGCACCAGGTCCAGCGTGGCGTCCGGGGCGAGGGGGCCGGGCGGCGCGCCGTTGCCCTCGCGCGTGTCGAGCACCCGCGCCGGCGTCACCGGCACGAACAGCCCCGCCGCGCCCGGCGGGGCGGCGTCGTCGGTGAACCAGCCCGCCACGTCGGCGAGCAGGTGGGTGCCCGACTGGGTCGAGAGCAGCACCCGGCCGCCCTCGCCCACCGGCACCATGACCAGGTTGGGGATCGTCTGGTCGGGGCGCTCGAGGTTGAGGTTGGATGCGTTCGGGCGCGGGAGGCCCGCCGGCCAGACGGTGACGAAGCCGGCGTCGGTGGCCTCGGTGGCGGTGACGTTGAGGACCACCGCGCTCACCCCCGCGTGGGGCACCCCGCCCCGGCCGGTGACCTGGAGGTCCACGGTCGCCTCCGGACCGGGCTTGCCGGGCGGGGCGCCCTCGCCGACGCGGGTGTCGAGCAGCCGGGCGGGGGTGACCGGCACCAGGCGGCCCCCGGCCGACGTGGTCGCGGGGGCGAAGTAGCCCGCCACGTCGGCGAGGAGGTGCGCGCCGGACTGCGTGAAGATGCTCACCCGCCCGCCGGCGCCCACGGGGACGACGACCAGGTTGGGGATCGTCTGGCCGGGGCGCTCGAGGTTCAGGTTCGACGCCAGCGGACGCTCCTGCCCGCTGGGCCAGACGGTCACGAAGCCCGCGTCGGTGGCCTCGGTGGCGGTGACGTTGAGGACCACCGCGCTCACCCCGATGTCGGGGACGCCGGCCCGGCCCGTCACCTGCACGTCGAGGGTGCTGTCCGGTCCCGGCTTGCCCGGGGGCGCCCCCTCGGCGATGCGGGTGTCCAGGATGCGGGCCGGGGCGAGCGGCACGAACCGGCTGGTGGCGCCCAGGCCCGGGAGCTCGCGCACGAAGACGTCGCGCGCGGTGTTCGTGTCGGCCGGGACGAGACCGTCCGAGCGCGAGCCGAAGGCGACCACGGCCCCGCCGGCGGAGAGCGCCGGGTCGTGGGCCAGGCCGACGGTGATGTGCACGTGACCGCCGGGCTGGGCGCCGTCGCTCGCCACGCTGGCGAGCTGCGTCGTGCCGCTGGCGAGGGAGCGCACGAACAGATCGGGGTTGATGTCCGTGTCGGCGGCCACGAGGTCGTTGGCCGTCGACCAGAAGGCCACGTGGCCCCCGTCGGGGCTGAGCGCCGCGTGCAGGGAGGCGGCGCCCTGCTGGGTGCTCGCGGTGCCCGCCGGCGTGGCGCTGACCAGCAGGGTCGTGCCCGCCGCCAGGTCGCGCACGTACACGTCCTCCCCGATGTTGGGGTCCGTGCCGGTGAGCTGGTCGCCGGTCCAGAAGGCGACGCGGGTGCCGTCGGCGCTGATCTTCGGCGTCGTGGCCCCGTGGTCGCCCTGCCCGCCGGCGTCGGTGACGTTCACCCGCACCGTCGTGCCGAGCTGCCGGTCGCGCACGAAGACGTCGCGCTGGCCGTTGGTGTCGCCGGCGACCAGGTTGGTGCCCGTGGACTGGAAGGCCACGAAGCGCCCGTCGGCCGAGAGGTCGGAGAAGTCGTTCACGGTTGCGCCGGTGATCACGCCCGGGTCGGTGGGCACGCCGTCGGCGTCCGTCCGGCTGGCCAGGTCGTAGGCGCCGGTCTGCAGGTCCCGCACCACGATCAGGAACGACCCGTCGCCCGCCCCGTAGAAGTCGTCGACGCCGTTGGTGGTGTAGCTCACGTACCGGCCGTCGGCGCTGATGCTCGGCCGGCTGCCGGCGTGGCTGTCGAGCACGCCGGCGCCCGGCGGCTTCTCCGACACCCAGAAGGTGGTGCCCGCCTGCCGGTCGCGCACGTACACCTGCCCGAGCACGCCGTCGGCGCCGAAGCCGAGGTCGCGGCTCTCGAAGGCCACGAACCGCCCGTCGGCCGAGATCGACGGGAAGGCGGCGTGCACGTCGCCCTGCTGGCCGTTGGTCCCCACGCTGACCCGCTCGGTGGTGGCGGTCAGCCGGTCGTGCACGAAGATGTCGGCTCGGCCGTTCGTGTCGCCGGGGACGAGGTTGGTGGCGGAGGAGGGGAAGGCCACGAACCGCCCGTCGGGCGTGATGTCGGCCTCCGGGCCGAGGTAGCTGTCGGGCGGGCTCGGCCCGTCGCCCTGCGCACCCGCGCTCGACACGCTCAGCCGGATCGTGTCGCCCGGAGCGGCGCCCGCCTCCGCGCCGCCCAGGACGGCCGCCGCGCCGCCGGCGCTCACCGCCACGACGCTGATCGAGACCCAGCGCGCCACCCGCCGTGCCTGTTCCCGCACCATAGGTTGTCTCCCCGTCCGCCCCGTCGTGCCATCCAAACCCGAACCGGTCGTCGAGGGCAAGGGTCGACGACCCTGGGGCCTCGAAGGGTTCGGCTCAGCGGCGGGCCGGGCCGGCCACGGAGACCGGCGTGCGCGCCGCCAGCTGCCCGCAGGCGGCGTCGATGTCCACCCCGCGGGTGCGGCGCACGGTGGCGTTCACGCCGAGCCGGCCGAGCCGCTCCTGGAAGGCCCGGACCCCGGCGCGCGGCGTGCCCCGGGCGGGCCAGCCCGGGGTGGGGTTGAGCGGGATCAGGTTCACGTGGGCGCCGAGCGGGCGGGCCAGCTCGGCCAGCTCCCCGGCGTCGGAGGGCCGGTCGTTCACCCCGTCGATCAACGCCCACTCGAACGACAGCCGCCGCCGGGTGGCGGCGACGTACGCCTGGCAGGCCTCCGTCAGCACGGCCAGCGGGTAGCGGCGGTTGATCGGCACGAGCTCGTCGCGCAGCACGTCGTTGGCGGCGTGGAGGGACACGGCCAGGTTCACCGGCAGCGCCTCGCCGGCCAGGCGGCGGATGCCGGGCACGATCCCCACGGTCGACAGCGTGAGGTGCCGGGCCGACAGGCCGAGGTCCGCGTGCAGCCGGGTGACCGCGGCCCACACCCGGTCGTAGTTGGCCAGTGGCTCGCCCATGCCCATGAACACCACGTGCGACAGGCGCCGGTCGCGCTCCCGGGCGGCCCGGGCGGCCCGCACCACCTGCTCGACGATCTCGCCGCCGCTCAGGTGCCGCTCGAAGCCGGCCTGGCCGGTGGCGCAGAACCCGCAGGCCATGGCGCAGCCCGCCTGGGTGGACACGCAGACGGTGGCCCTGTCCGGGTAGAGCATCAGCACCGTCTCGGCCCGGGCGCCGCCCTCCAGCCCGAAGAGCCACTTCACGGTGGCGCCGTCGCGGCTCACGGCCACGGCCTGCTCGGCCAGCGCGGGCGGGAGCTGCTCCGCCAGCCGCGCCCGCAGCCGCTTGGGCAGGGCGGTCAGCTCCTCGGGTTCGGCCAGCTGGCGGTGGAGGCCGTCCCACACCTGGTCGACGCGGTAGCGGGGCTCGCCGTCGAGCAGGGCGGCGACGTCGTCGCGGGTGGCGTCGTAGCGGAGCGGCACCCGTCCACGCTAGGGGCCGCGCCGCCGCGCCGGCGCGTATCGCGGCGTGCTCGCCGGGGCTCCTGTCATGGGCCGAGGACCGCCCGACGGCCCCGGCAGGAAGGAGTCCACCATGGATGAACAGACGCGGTCGCCCCGGCGCGGCGTGCTCGACCGGCTCCGCGGCGCTCGCGGGCTCGTGGCCGGCGTCGCCATCGGCGCCGTCGCGTTCGGGGCGTCGACGGCCGGCGCCGGTCCGTCCGGCTTCGCCGACCGAGGCGGGAGCACCGCCAGCATCGAAGAGGAGTGCCGGGAGATCTGTGACCAAGAGGAGGTCAAGGAGTACGTCTGGGGCGAAGGCCTCACCGAGTACATCCTCGAGGGCCTGCTCGAGGCCCCGCGGTCGCCGTCGCTGAAGGCGGCCCCGACACCGTGATCGAGGCCCCGGCCGGTGAGGACGCCGGTCGGGGCTCCGGTCACCCGACCGACGAGGGGGTGCCGGTGGCTGCACCGACGTTGCTCAGGACCCGCACGGCCGCCGCCGTGCCCGTGGCCGCGTTGCTAGTCGTGGCCGTCGTGCACGTCGGGCTGCGGGCGTCCAGCGACCTCAGCCCCTGGAAGGGGGGCGGGTTCGCCATGTTCTCCACGGTCGACTCGCCCGGGACCCGGATCGTGACGGTGTGGGCCGACGTCGGCGGTGGCGAGGAGCCCGTGCGCCTCGGCGACGAGTGGGACGGGGGCCTCGAGGAGCTCCGGTCGCTGCCCAGCGCCGCCCGCACCCGGGCGCTGGCCGCAGGGGTGGCGGCCTCGGCGTTGGTGCGCACCGCGGACGGCGTCCTGTGGACGGCCGCCACCACGGCGCCGAAGGCCCTCCCCGTGGTGGAGGGCTCCCTGGGGTCGCGGCGCACGGCGACCGATCCGGCGGCGGCCCCGGTGCCGGCAGGGCCGGCGCGCCGGGTCCGGGTGGAGGTGGCCAGGCTGACCTACGAGGGGGGCGCGGTGCAGCTGGCCACGCTGCGGTCGGCGACGGCCGCACCCGGCGGGAGCGCCTGACATGGCCGTCGCCACCGTCGTGCTCCGCCGGCGCGAGCTCCTCGACGACGTCGAGCGCCGGTTGGACGCGCCCGGCCTCGTCACCGGCGCCACCCTGGTGGTGGTCCTCCTGTCCACCACCGGCGCCTGGTACGTCGCCGCACCCGTGGCCCTGGTGGCCGCGGCGGGCCTGTTGTGGCCCGGCCTGCGGGAACGGCCGGCGCTGTGGTGGGCGCTGGCCGGGTTCCTGGCTGCCGGCGTGCACCAGGTGTGGACGCGGGCCGACAACCACCAGTACCTCATCGTCTACTGGGTGCTGGCCCTCGCCCTGGCCGCCGCGTCGAGCGACCCGGCCCGGGCCCGCGCCGCTGCGGCGCGGTGGTTGCTGGCGGCGGTGTTCGTCCTGGCCACCGCCTGGAAGCTGACCAACCCCGCCTTCGTGGACGGGTCCTTCTTCGAGTTCACCCTCCTCACCGACTCGCGCTTCGAGCCGGTGGCCACCGTGCTCGGAGGCGTGGCCGAGGCCGATCTGGAGGCCAACCGCACGGTCTTCGAGGTCATGGACGGCGCCGAGCCGGGCACCTCGGTGGGGCTGCTCGGCCGCAGTGCCCGCCTGGTGCTGCTGGCCGACGTGTTGACCCTGTGGACGCTGGCCATCGAGGGGCTGGTGGCCCTCGCCTTCCTCGCGCCTGCCGGCAGCCGCCTCGGCCGCGGCCGGGACCAGGTGCTGCTGGTGTTCGTGGTGACCACGTACCTGGCCGCCCCGGTGCTGGGGTTCGGCTGGATGCTCTTGGTGCTGGGGCTGGCGCAGCGCCGGGGCTCGCCCGAGCGCCACCTGCGCCTGGCCTACGTGGCCGCCTTCGTGGTGGTGCGCCTGGCCGCCACGCCGCTCACCGCCATCGCCGCGGGCGCGGCGACCTGAAGCCCGCCGGGGGTCGGGCCGGCGGGCGGGTCAGGGGCCGAAGCCGCCCAGGCGGCGCGACGGGTCGGATGGCGGGACCGACCGCACCACCACCCGGGCTCCGCCCCGGCGGGCGGCGAGGCTCTCCGCCGCCCGGACGGCGGCGTCGAGGTCGCGGTGGCTCGACACGATGAGCACCCCGTCCACGACCCGCCAGAGCCCAGCCTTGTGCACGACCTCGAGCAGTGCTTCCTCCATGACCGCTCTACGCGTTCACACGGCGCGTGTTACGGATCCGCGACGAGTTCGTCACAGAGGGTGCGTCGCGGCGGCGGCGTCACGCCGACCGCCTCACAGCCGCTCCCAGGCCTCCCGGGCGGCGGCCTCCAGGGCGTCGCCCGAGGCCGGCGCCAGCAGGACCAGCAGCACGTCGGCGCCGGCCACGGCCACGACGCCCCGCTGGTCAGCGGCGACGGCCCGCACCGCACCCTGGCCGAGGCCCTCGATGGCGGCCACCGGGGCCACCTCGTCCTGCCACTGGCGCAGCCCGTCGAGGCCCCCGCCCGCGCCCGGCCTTCGCAGCTCCAGCTCGACCGGCCCCCACGTGCACCGATCGGGCCCGGGACCCGGCGTGCCGGGCCCCTCGCCGCCCAGGTCGGCGAGGGTGGCCGGCTCCAGCAGCCCGCAGAGGTCCACCTCGTCGGCCGTCGCCCCGTTGCCGTCGCCGGGGCGCGGCCCGGCGGAGGCCGTGCCCGCCGGGGCCGACTCGACCGCCGCCTCGGGGCGCGTGCCCAGCGTGCCCGCGGACACCTCCCGGCCGTTGCCTCCGCCCCCGTCGCTGCAGCCGGAGGCCAACCCGGCCACCGCCGCGGCCAGGGCCAGGACCCTCCCGCGCCGCCAGCTCATCGCGGGCAGCCGGGCACCGGCGTGAGCGGCGGGGCCACGGGGGTGACGAAGACGTCCACGTCGGTGGCCGACCAGGCCTGCGCCGACTCCACCCATCGCTGGTCGTCGGGGCCCACCTGGGTGCTGGTCCCGTCGGCCGCCCGCCAGGAGAGGGTGACGTGGGCCGCCTGCCGGGCGGCGCGGGCGGCCAGCTCGCCGGCCGAGCGGCCCGGGCCGCTCAGGCACCCGAGGGGCTCCGACGGGGCGAAGGCGTCGGTGGGCAGCAGGTAGGACTGGCCGGCCGCGGCCGCGGCCCCGGCCATGACGGTCACCGCCGCGCCGTCCGGCACCACCACGCCGGCCAACCCGCCGGCGCGACCCGTGCTGGCGGCCACCTGCACCACGCGACCCCGCCGCGACGGGCCGGTGGGCACCTCCACCACCTCGACCTCCAGGTCCTCGGCGGCCAGGTCGCGGGCCACGTCGGCCGCCGACGCGCCGAGGTCCACGACGGTGATCTCGTGGCCGCCGGGCACCGACCGCACCGCCACGCTGCTGGCCTCGGCATGGGAGCCGAACGTGGACGCCAGCACGGTGGCCCCCACCACGACCGCCAGCGCGCCGCCGGCGACGGTCAGGACCCGGCGCCGCCGTCGACGCCGGCGGGCCCCGGCCCGCTCGCCGGCGGCCCGGGTCAGGTCCCGGCCGACCTCAACGAACCAGTCCGCCATCAGCGGCCGCCTCCAGGGCCGGGTCGAAGCGCTCGTCCCAGTGCCGCTTCAGGCGGGCCAGGGCACGGCTCAGCCGCACCCGGGCGGCGGCCGGCGTGCAGCCCACGAGGGCGGCGATTTCCTCGTAGGACCGGTGCTCCAGCACCCGGTGCTCGATGATCTCCCGGTCGACGGGGGAGAGGCTGCCGAGGGCGGCCCGCAGCGCCGCGGAGACCTCCGCCGCGTCGACCAGGCCCTCGATGTACGCCAGCGCGTCGTCGGGCGGCGGCGCGGCCCGGAGGCCCAGCCGCTGGCGGGCGCGGCGCTCCGTCTCGCCGTGGCGCACCCAGGCCAGGTACTCGTGGCGAGCGATGCCGTACAACCACATGCGGCCGTTGCCCTTGCGGGGATCGAAGCGCTCGAGGTGCATGAGGGCCTTGGCGAACGACTCGTGGAGGAGGTCGGCGGCGACCTCGGACGAGAGGGTCAGCCGGTACAGGTGGGCGGCCAGGGGGTCCCGGTTGCGGGTGTAGAACCGGCCGAAGGCCTCCCCGTCGGACCGGGCTCGCAGCAGCAGAGCCGAGTCCTCGTCCTGGAGTCCCCCGTGGCCGCCCATGGCGGCTCAAAGGTACTCGGCCGAGTTCGTTCGGTTGTCGAAGGTCAATAGGTTGCCGCCGGGCGAGTAGGTGACCCCCACCGCGCCGCCCAGGTAGAAGTAGTCGTAGTGCACGACGGTGCAGTACGAGCGGGTGGACGAGATCACGTCGACCCAGCCGGCGGGCATGTTGAGCCAGCTGCCGTCGCAGCCCGACCCGGTGATGGTGAGCGCGGAGCCGGTGTAGTTCGGCCCGGTGTAGTGGGTGGCCAGCGTGACCGCCCGGAGCCCGGCCGCCCCGTCGAGCGCCGCGCCGGCCTCGCGGGTGATGGGGAACGACGTGCACGACAGCGGCCCGGTGAGGAGCCGACCGTCGCTCCCCTTGCCGGTGACGGCCATCGTGCAGCGCAGCGGGGTGTCCTCCTCGGCCGAGGCGGGGACCGCCACCGCCGACAGGGCGAAGGCGGCGGCCAGCGCGAGGCCCACCCGGCGGAGGAGGGCGGCTGGGGTGCGTCCCGGCCGGCGGCGCAGCCGCCGCGGCCGTGGGGCGGGGTGGTCGTGGTGCAGGTCCATGCGCCTCCTTCGCGCCGGCGGTCGTTTCGTTGCACAAGTGCGCGCCTTCAGTAACACCCGGTGGGCCCGGCGCGTAGGTGGGGGGCGGGCAGCACCCCGCGGGCGTGGCGAGACGTGGAGGACCGGCCGGTCGATGGCGTTGCGGTTGGAGAGCATCGAGTACGTGCACGACGGCGCGCCCGTGCTGGCCGGCGTCGACCTGGAGGTGGCCGACGGGGAGGCGGTCGCCGTGCTCGGGCCCTCGCGCCCCGCCAAGGCCGCGCTGCTGGCCATGGCGGGGCTCCTGGTGCGGCCGGCGTCGGGCACGGTGGCCATCGACGGTGCCCCGCTCGAAGCCGGCACGCCGGAGGCCGAGGTGGTCCGCCACTACGCCATCGCCTGGATCTCCCAGGCGGCCGGGCTCTCGCTCGACCGGGCCGTGCTCGACAACGTGGCCGCCCCGCTGCTCGTCGACGGCTTCCCGGCCGACGTGGCCGTCGAGCCCAGCCTGGACGCCCTGTCCTCGGTGGGCCTGCGCTGGGCCGCCCACCTCCCGGCGGCCAGCCTGGCCCCGGGCGAGCGGCGCCGGGTGGCGGTGGCCCGGGCGCTGGTCCGCCGGCCCCGGTTGGTGCTGGCCCACGACCCGACCGGCGGCCTCGACGGGCCGTCGGCGGTGGTGGTCGTGACCCGCCTGCTCCACGACCTCGAGGCCCGCCGCACCAGCGCGCTGGTGGTCACCGAGGACGCCGCGGTGGCCAGCACCTGCCACCGCGTGCACGAGCTGCGCGACGGCCGCCTCGCCGCTGTCCGCTGACCGGGCCCGCGCCCGCCTGCTTCAGACCTGGCGGACGAAGGCCCGGTCGACGCGGTGCACGGTGAAGCCGAGCGACTCGTAGAGCCCCCGGGCGGCGGCGTTGTCCGCGTCGACGTACAGCATCCCGACGTGCACGCCGCGCTCGGCGATGCTGGCCAACCCGGCCACCGCCAGGGCCCGGCCCAGGCCGCGCCCGGCGAAGTCGGGGTGCACGGCGATCACGTAGATCTCGCCCAGCGGCGGGTCCTCGTCGAGGTGGAGCTTGGTCCAGTTGAAGGCGGCCAGCCGGCCGTCGACCTCGTGCACGAGGAACCCGCGGACGTCGAACCACGGCTCGGCCATCCGGGCCTGGAGGGTGGAGAGGTCCCAGCCGCCCTGCTCGGGGTGGCCGGCGAAGGCGAGGTTGTTGACCTCCAGCCACGCCGCTTCGTCACCGCCGACCCGGAAGGGCCGCACCGCCACCGTGGGCTGCTCGTCGAGGGGCAGCGGGACGCGCATCTGGAGCAGCGTGCGCCCGGGGGTGAACCCGGCCGCCGTGGCCAGGGCGGCGTCGTCGTCGGAGGCGTCGGCCACCCACCAGTGCACCGTGCCGCCGCCGGCCTGGCGCACGGCCCCGATGGCGGCCTCCACCACCTGGGGCACCAGCTGCCCGGCGTGGCCGCGGTGGTCGGGGTGGACCACCACCTCCATCGACCAGGCGTCGTTCGAGGGGCTGACCTGCGCGTAGGCGAGCAGGGGCCGCTGGACGTCACCCTCGTCGGTCTCGTCGGTCTCGTCGGTCTCCCCGGTCGCGTCGCCCTCGGCGGCCAGCACGGCGGCGAAGCCGTCGCCCCCGCCGCGCTGGAGCTCGATCCACTGCAGGTCGTCCAGGGCGCGGCGGCCGTCGACGGCCTCGGCCGCGTCGAGCAGCGCCCGGACGCGGGCGAGGTCGGCCGGGTCGAGACGGCGGCGCAGGGTCAGCACGGCCACGGGCGGGGACGTTAACCCGCCACCCCCTAACCTCGACCCGATGGCCATCCCGAGGACGCCGAAGGGCAGGGCGCGCGAGACCATGGTGCGCCTCGCCGCCACCTACCCCGAGGCGGTCTGCGAGCTCGACCACCGCAACGCCTACGAGCTGCTGGCGGCCACGATCCTGTCGGCCCAGACCACCGACGCTCGGGTCAACCAGGTCACGCCGGCGCTGTTCGACCGCTACCCCACGCCCCATGATCTCGCCGCGGCCGATCCCGCCGAGGTGGAGGCGCTGATCCACCCCACCGGCTTCTACCGGAACAAGGCGCGCAGCCTCGTGGGCATGGCCACCGCGCTGGTGGAGCGCTTCGGCGGGGAGGTGCCGGGCGCCATGGAGGACCTCGTCACCGTGCCGGGCGTCGGCCGCAAGACCGCCAACGTGGTGCGCAGCGTGGGCCTCGGCCTCCCGGGCCTCCCCGTCGACACCCACGTCCTGCGCCTCTCGAAGCGCCTCGGGCTCACCGAGTCGAGCGATCCGGTGAAGGTCGAGCAGGAGCTGTGCGCCATGCTCCCGGCCAAGGAGTGGGGCGCGTTCAGCCTGCGGATGATCCTGCACGGCCGGCGCGTGTGCTTCGCCAGGAACCCTGCGTGCGAGCGGTGCCCGCTGTCCGATTTCTGTCCTGCGTCACGTGTGCCGATGCGGCGACGATCCGGGAAAAAAGCCGTGGTGGAGACCACCAAGAGCGTTGCGCCCGGCCCGGGTGCGAGTAGGGTTTCCCTGAACCAGGTTCCCGCCACCTGGTGAGAGGCGAGGCCGGGATCCGCCGTCTGGCCTCGCTGCGAGTGACGGCGCCTCTCCGTGAGGCGCCGTCGCCGCGTTCGACGGGGTCAGCGCAGGCGGGTGCGGGCCACCTCGATCTGGCGCACCGCGGTGGCCAGGGCCCGTTCCACCTCGAACAGGGAGGCAGCCGCGTCCTCGCGCTTGGCCCCCTCGAGCCGGTGGGCCAGGGCGACGACGCGGCCCTTGGCCTCGTCGACGGTGTCGGCCAGGGTCTGGAGCTCGGCGTCGGCGCTCGACATGGCGCCATCGTGCCCGACTCGGCAACCCGCTGGGGGCGGGTGGAGAGCGGCCGGTAGCCTCCGGCCGTGCTCCGGCGTCTCGACCTGCGCGGCCAGTCCGCCGACCACCGCGCCCTGCGGGCCGTGCTGCCGCGCGCCGACGCCGGCGGCGAGGGGCCCGTCGCCGCCGTGCGGGCCATCCTCGACGAGGTGCGCCGCGACGGCGACGCCGCGGTGCGGTCGCTCACCGAGCGCTTCGACGGGGTCGACCTGGCGCAGCCCCGGGTGCCCGACGCCGAGCTGGCCGCGGCCCTCGCCCGCATCCCGGGCCCGCTGCGCGCCGCGCTGGAGGAGGCCCGCGACGCGATCGTCGAGTTCCACCGCACGCAGCGCCACGAGCCGCACGAGCACCGGCGCGGCGGCGTCGCCGTGCGCAGCGTGGCGGTGCCCGTCGACCGGGCCGGCTGCTACGTGCCCGGCGGTCGCGCCGTCTACCCCTCCACCGTGCTGATGACGGCGCTGCCCGCCGTGGTCGCGGGCGTCGGCGAGGTCGTCGTGTGCGTGCCGCCCGACCGCGACGGCCGCGTCCCCGACGCCACGCTGGCCGCCTGCGCGCTGGCCGGCGTGCGCGAGGTGCACCGCATCGGCGGCGCCCAGGCGGTGGCCGCCATGGCCTTCGGCACCGAGTCGGTGGCGCCGGTCGACGTGATCGTCGGGCCGGGCAACGTGTACGTGGCGCTGGCCAAGCGCGAGGTGGCCGGGATGGGCGTGGTGGGTGTGCCCGGCGCCTTCGCCGGCCCGTCGGAGGTGGTGGTGCTGGCCGACGACAGCGTGCCCGCCGACGTCGTGGCCGTCGACGTCGCCCTCCAGGCCGAGCACGGCCCCCACGGGCTGGCCTGGCTGGTGACGTGGGACGAGAAGGTGGCCGACGCGGTCGGCGACGCCCTGTCCGACCTGGTGGCCCGCTCGCCCCGCCGTGCCGAGCTCGAGGCCACGCTGGGCGATGCCGGCTGGGCGGTCCTGTGCGACGGGCCCGAGCAGGCCGTCGCCGTCGCCAACGCGGTCGCGCCCGAGCACCTCGAGCTGCTGCTCGCCGCGCCCGACGCGCTCGTCCCGCTCGTCCGCCACGCCGGTGCGGTGTTCACCGGCCCCTGGGCGCCGGCCTCGGTGGGCGACTACCTGGCCGGGCCCAGCCACGTCCTCCCCACCGCCGGGTCGGCCCGCTGGTCGCAGGCCCTCACGGTGGCCGACTTCACCAAGCAGGTGCACGTGATCTCCCTCGACCGCGACGGGCTCGCCCGCGTCGCTCCCCACGTCGTCGCCCTGGCCGAGGCGGAGGGCCTGCCGGCCCACGCCGACTCGGTGCGGATCCGCCTCGAGCGCGGGGAGGAGGGGTCGTGGGCGTGAGCCCGGCCCGGCCCCGGCCCGCGGTGCGCGACGACCTGCGGGCCCTGGAGGGCTACCACTCCCCGCAGGTGGACGTGCGGGTGCGGCTCAACACCAACGAGTCGCCCGAGCCGCCGCCCCAGGCGTGGCGCGACGAGCTGGCCGCGGCCGTGGCGTCGGTGGCGTGGCACCGCTACCCCGACCGCACCGCCCGGCGGCTGCGAGCCGCCATCGCGGCGTCGCACGGCGTGCGCCCCGAGCAGGTCTTCGCGGGCAACGGCTCCAACGAGGTGCTGCAGGTCCTGTGCCTGGCCTACGGCGGCGCGGGGCGCACCGCCGCGGTCTTCGAGCCCACCTACCAGTTGCACGCCCACATCGCCCGCATCGCCGGCACGTCGGTGGTGGCGGGGCGGCGCGGCCCGGGCTTCGTGCTCGACCTCGACGAGGTGCACCGGGTGCTGGCCGAGCACGCCCCGGCCCTCACGTTCCTGTGCTCGCCCAACAACCCCACCGGCGTGGTCGACGAACCGGCCTCGGTGGAGGGCGTCGCGGCCGCGGCCCCCGGGGTGGTGGTGGTCGACGAGGCCTACGGGCAGTTCGCCCCCTGGTCGGCGCTCGCCCTGGTCGACGACGAGCGGCCGCTGGTGGTGGTGCGCACCTTCTCCAAGACGTGGTCGATGGCCGGCACCCGCCTCGGCTACCTGGTGGGGCCGACCTGGCTGGTGGAGGAGCTCGACAAGGTCGTGCTGCCGTACCACCTCGACACGGCCAAGCAGCTGGCCGGCGAGCTCGCCCTGCGCCACGCGGACGACATGGCCGAGCGGGTCCGGCGCCTCGTGGCCGAGCGCGAGCGGCTGGTGGCCGGGCTCGACCGGCTGCCCGTCGAGCACTGGCCGTCGGGCGCCAACTTCGTGCTGTTCCGCCCGCTCGCCCGCCACGGGCGCGAGGTGTGGGAGGGGCTGCTGGAGCGGTCCGTGCTGGTGCGCGACTGCTCGTCGTGGGAGGGCCTCGAGGGCTGCCTGCGGGTCACCGTGGGCACGCCCGCGGAGGACGACGCCTTCCTGGCCGCGCTCGACGAGGTGCTGTCGTGAGCGCGCCGCGGCGGGCCGAGCGGCGCCGCTCCACCCGGGAGACCACGGTCGAGGTGGTGCTCGACCTCGACGGCACGGGCACCACCGACGTCGCCACCGGCCTGCCCTTCTACGACCACATGCTCGACCAGCTCGGCCGCCACGGCGGCTTCGACCTGGTGGCCAAGGCGCAGGGCGACCTGCACGTCGACAGCCACCACACCGTGGAGGACGTCGCCATCGCCCTCGGCGAGTGCCTGCGCCAGGCCCTCGGCGACAAGGCCGGCGTGCGCCGCTTCGCCAGCGGGCTGTTCCCGCTCGACGAGGCCCTCATCGAGGTGGCCCTCGACCTGTCGGGGCGCCCGTACCTGGCCTACGACGTGCCCCTCGGCGAGGTGCTGCCCCTCGGCGACCCGCCCTTCAACCCCGAGCTGGCCGAGCACGTCTTCCAGTCGCTGGCCCACGCCGCCGGCATCACCCTGCACATCACCAAGCGGGCCGGGCGCAACACCCACCACGTGATCGAGGCCACCTTCAAGGGCGTGGCCCGCTGCCTGCGCGACGCGGTGCGGGTCGAGGGCACGGCGGTGCCGTCGACCAAGGGGACGCTGTCGGCATGAGCGCGAACGAGCGGCCGCTGGTGGCCGTCATCGACTACGGGATCGGCAACCTGCGCTCCGCGCAGAAGGCGCTGGAGCGGGTGGGGGCCGATGCCCGGCTCACCGCCGACCCCGGCGTCATCGCCGCCGCCGACGCGGTGGTGCTCCCGGGCGTGGGTGCGTTCGGGCGCTGCATGGAGGCGCTGCGCACCTCGGGGTTGGAGGCGGCCACGCTCGACGCGGTCGCCGGCGGGCGCCCCTTCCTGGGCATCTGCGTCGGCATGCAGATGCTCTACGAGCGCAGCGACGAGGACCCCGGCGTGCCCGGGCTCGGCGTGCTGCCCGGCAGCATCCGGCTGCTGCCGGCCACGGTGAAGCGCCCGCAGATGCAGTGGAACACGCTCACCATCCTGCGCCCGTCGCCGCTGCTCGACCCGCTCGGCCCGCCCGGGTCGACGCACTGGGTCTACTTCGTGCACTCCTACGCCGCGGAGGACACCACCGACGCGGTGGCCACCTGCGACTACGGCGGTCCGGTGGTGGCGGCCGTGCAGCGCGGCTCGGTGGCGGCCACGCAGTTCCACCCGGAGAAGTCGAGCCGCACCGGCCTCACGCTGCTGGGCGGGTTCGTGGCCCAGGCCCGCGGCGGGCGCCAGCGGGCCGCGTCGTGATCGAGCTCTTCCCGGCCATCGACCTGCGCGGCGGCCGGTGCGTGCGGCTGCACCAGGGGGACTTCGCGCGGGAGACGGTCTACGGCGACGACCCTGTCGCCGTCGCGGCCGGCTTCGCCGAGGCCGGGGCGCGCTGGATCCACGTCGTCGACCTCGACGCCGCCCGCACGGGCGAGCCGGTCAACCGCGACGTGGTGGCCGCCATCGCGGCGCGCGTCGCGCCGGCGGGGGTGAAGGTGCAGTCGGGGGGTGGGGTGCGCACCGAGGAGGCCGCGGCGGCGCTGGCCGACGCCGGGGTGGCCCGGGTGGTGGTCGGCACCGCCGCCCTCGAGGACCCCGCGCTGGTGGCCCGGGTGGCCGCCCGCCAGCCCGTCGCCGTGGGCCTCGACGCCCGCAGCGGCGAGGTGGCCGTGCGCGGCTGGCTGGCCGGGTCCGGGCACGACGTGCTGGACGTGGTGCCCCGCTTCGCCGACGCCGGCGTCGAGGCCCTCGTGGTGACCGAGATCGGCCGCGACGGCACGCTGGCCGGGCCCGACGTCGACGGGCTGGCTGCGGTGCTGGCCCGCACCGAGCTCGCCGTCGTGGCCTCCGGCGGGGTGGGCTCGCTCGACGACCTGCGGGCCCTGCGGGCGCTGTCGGTCGACGGCCGCACCCTGGCCGGGGTCATCGTGGGCAAGGCCATCTACGAGGGCCGGTTCGACGTGCCCGCCGCCCTGGCCGCGCTCCGCTGAACCGGCCGGCGAGCCGGTCCGGCGCTCAGGCTCAGGCGCTCAGGCGCTCGGCTGCGGGTAGGGCTCGCCCGGGGGCGGGGGCTGGGGCGACAGCGGCCCGGGGCTGGGCGTCTCGGGCGGGCCCGGCGAGGGCGGCTGCGGCGCGGGGTGGTCGGGGAGCGGCTCGGTGATGGGCGGCTCGGGCGACCCCGGGGCGGGTTGGTCGGGGAGCGGGCTGGTGGGGTTCGACGGGGCCGTGGTCATGGCCCCGCGGCTACCCCGGTAGGGTCGGCCCGATGCGCACGGCCCGGGTCATCCCCTGCCTCGACGTCGACGCCGGCCGGGTGGTGAAGGGCGTCAACTTCGTCGGCCTGCGCGACGCCGGCGACCCGGTGGAGCTGGCCGCCCGCTACGACGCCGAAGGGGCCGACGAGCTCGTCTTCCTCGACATCACAGCCTCGTCCGACCGGCGCGACACCATGGTCGACGTCGCCCGGCGCACCGCCGAGGAGGTGTTCATCCCCTTTACGGTCGGCGGTGGGATCCGCTCGGTGGAGGACGCCCGGCGGCTGCTGCGGGCCGGCGCCGACAAGGTGTCGGTCAACACCTCGGCGGTGGAGCGGCCGGCGCTGGTGGGGGAGCTGAGCGTCGAGTTCGGGGCCCAGTGCGTGGTGGTGGCCATCGACGCCCGGGCCCGGGCCGACGGGTCCGGCTGGGAGGTCGTCACCCACGGGGGGCGTACCCCGACCGGGCTGGAGGCGGTGGCCTGGGCGGAGAAGGTGTGCGCGGCCGGCGCCGGCGAGATCCTGCTCACCTCCATGGACCGGGACGGCACCCGCGAGGGGTTCGACCTGGCCCTCACGCGCGCCGTGGCCGACGCCGTGCCGGTGCCCGTGATCGCCAGCGGCGGCGTGGGCACCCTGCAGCACCTGGTCGACGGGGTGGTGGAGGGCGGTGCCCACGCCGTGCTGGCCGCGTCGATCTTCCACTTCGGCCAGCACACGGTGGCGGAGGCCAAGGAGGCGCTGCGCGCCGCCGGCGTCCCGGTGCGGCCGGCCGTGCTCTAGTAGGCGCCCTCGGCGAGGGCCCGGCACCAGGCCACCAGCCGGTCGGTGAGGAGCCCGGCCGCGCCGGCCAGGAAGTGGTCGGTCCCCGGCACCACCTCCACGGTGGTGGTCTCCCACCCGGCCGTGGCCGCGGTGGCGCAGGCCGGCGGGCAGCCCTGGTCGTGCTCGGGCACCTGCAGCACCACCGGGCGCGGGTCGCGCCCGGCCAGCAGCTCGTCGGCGGGGAGGATGCGCAGCGGTGGGGCGATGGCGAACCACCCGGTCACCGCCTCGTCGGCCACGGCCAGCGCCACCTCCGCGCCGAACGACCAGCCCGCCAGCACCAGCGGCCGGCCCGTGGGGGCCCCGGCGGTGGCGCCGAAGCCCAGGCGGGCAGCGGCCTGCACCGCGGCCCGCACGTCGGCCCGCTCGGCCAGCCCGCCTTCGTGGCGGCCGCCGGAGCGGCCCACCCCCCGGAAGTTGAACCGCAGCGCGGCAAGGCCGGCGGCCGGCAGGGCGTGGAAGAACCAGTCGATGGCGCCGGCGCGCATGTCGCCGCCGTAGGCGGGGTGGGGGTGGGCCAGCACCACCAGGCCGCCGGCGCCGGCGGAGGTCCCGGTGGGCGTGGCGAGCTGGGCCTCGAGGTCCACCCCATCGTCGGTGCGCACCTCCACGGTTTCGGTGGGCACGGCGAGACGGTACCGTCACCGGGATGGCGCCGGAGGAGGACCGCAAGCTCCCGATCAAGATGCTCAACGATCGGTTGCTCGTGCAGTTGCCGAAGGACGAGGGCGAGCGCCGCACGTCCGGGGGCATCCTCATCCCTGCGACCGCGCAGGTGGCCAAGCGGCTGGTGTGGGCGGAGGTCGTCGCGGTCGGCTCCAACATCCGCAACATCCAGCCGGGCGACACCGTGCTGTTCAGCCCCGAGGACCGCTACGAGGTCGAGGTGGGCGCCGACTCGTACCTGATCCTGCGCGAGCGCGACATCCACGCGGTCGCGTCGCCGCGCCTCGACGGCGGCAGCACCGGCCTCTACCTGTAGGAAGGGCACCCACGGCGCCTCGTAGCATGGCGCCGTGCCTGTCTCCACGCCCATCACCGCCAGCGACGCCGAACTGGCTCGCGTCCACTTCAACGAGGCCGGGCTCGTGCCCGCCATCGTGCAGGAGCACGGCACCGGCCACGTGCTGATGATGGCGTGGATGACCGAGGCCACCCTCCGCAAGACGTTGGAGACGGGGCGCACCGTGTTCTGGAGCCGCTCCCGCCAGGAGGAGTGGATGAAGGGCGAGACCTCGGGCGACCGCCAGTTCGTGCGGGAGGCCTACTACGACTGCGACGGCGACACGCTGCTCTTCGTCGTCGAGCAGGAGGGCCGCGGCGCCTGCCACACCGGCGAGCGGTCCTGCTTCTTCCGGGCCTTCGGCAGCGAGGCGTAAGCCGGGTGCGGGTCAGCCTGTCCCGGGAGGACTTCCGGGCGCTGGCGCGCCACCACACCGTCGTGCCGGTGTGGGCCGAGGTCCTCGCCGACCTGGAGACGCCGGTGGCCGCCTTCGCCAAGCTCGTCGGCGAACGACCGGGCTTCGTGCTCGAGTCGGTGGAGCACGGCGAGCGGTGGAGCCGCTGGTCGTTCGTGGGCCGCGACCCCATCGCCACGCTGGTGGTCCGGGGCCGCCAGGTCGAGGTCACCGGCGAGGTGCCGGCCAGCGTGCCGCTCGACCGGGGGGCCCTCGCCGCGCTGGAGGGCCTGCTCGCCGAGTACCGCTCGCCCCGCCTCGACGACCTGCCGCCCCTGCACGGCGGCGTGGTCGGCTACCTCGGCTACGACGTGGTCCGGGAGGTCGAGCGCCTGCCCGACGTGCCCCACGACGACCGGGGCCTGCCCGACGCGGTCCTGAGCGTGATCGGCTCGTTGGCCGCCTTCGACCACTGGCGCCAGCGGGTGTCGCTCATCGAGAGCGTGCCGGTCGGCGGCGACGACGTCGACCTCGACGCCGCCTACGACGCGGCAGTGCGCCGACTCGAGGCGGCGGTGGCCGACCTCGGCCGGCCCCTGGCCTACGTGGCCGCGGAGCCGCCCGACGCCACCGAGCCCCTCCCCGAGGTCCGCTCGCCCATGGGCTCGGAGCGCTTCCGGGCGGCGGTGGCGGTGGCCAAGGAGCACATCCTGGCCGGCGACATTTTCCAGGTGGTGCTGTCGCAGCGCTTCGACCTCGACCTCGACGCCGACCCGTTCGACGTCTACCGGGTGCTGCGCCAGGTCAACCCGAGCCCGTACATGTACTTCGTGCGCCACCCCGACATCACGGTGGTGGGCTCCTCGCCCGAGCCGATGGTGCAGGTCTTCGGCGACCGGGTGATCAGCCGACCCATCGCCGGCACCCGCCGGCGCGGCCGCACCGACGAGGACGACCGCCGCATGGCCGCGGAGCTGCGCGAGCACCCCAAGGAGATCGCCGAGCACATCATGCTGGTCGACCTGGCTCGCAACGACGTGGGCCGCGTCGCCCGCTTCGGCACCGTGCACGCCGACGAGCTGCTCACGCTCGAGCGCTACAGCCACGTCATGCACCTCACGTCGCAGGTGTCGGGCGAGCTGCTCCCCGGCAAGGGTCCGGTCGACGTGCTGCGGGCCACGCTGCCCGCCGGCACCGTGTCGGGCGCGCCGAAGGTGCGGGCCATGGAGATCATCGATTCGCTCGAGCCCACCAAGCGGGGGCCCTACGCGGGGGTGGTCGGCTACGTGGACTTCTCCGGCAACCTCGACACCGCCATCGCCATCCGCACGATGTTCATCGCGCCCGGGCCGGGTGGCCTGCACAACGCCGCGTCGGTGCAGGCCGGGGCGGGCATCGTCGCCGACAGCGACCCGGCCGACGAGGACCTGGAGTGCCGCAACAAGGCCGCCGCCCTGCTGGCCGCGGTGCCGGCGGCGCGCCGCATGACCGCCAAGCGGTTGGGAGAGGGCCTTGGCCTCGGCTGACCCCGTGCGCGACGGCGCCGCGGCGGCGGAGGTGCGCCGCGACGTGCTGGCCGTGGAGGGGCCCGAGGCGGCCGCGTTCCTCCAGGGCCAGCTGAGCCAGGACGTCGCCGCGCTGGCGCCGGGGGCGTCGGCCTGGTCGTTCCTGCTCCAGCCCCAGGGCAAGGTCGACGCGCTGGTGCGGGTGCTGCGGCGGGACGACGACCGGTTCGTGGTCGACGTCGACGCCGGCTTCGGCGAGGCCGTGCGGGCGCGCCTGCAGCGCTTCAAGCTCCGCACCAAGGCCGAAATCGAGCCGCTGCCGTGGCGCTGCGTCGCGGTGCGTGGGGCGCGGGCCCACGAGGTCGCCGGTGCCGCGGCTGACGGCGTCGGCGCCTTCGCCGTGGTGGCCGACTGGCCCGGCCTGCCCGGTGTCGACCTCCTCGGCCCGTCGCCCGTCGTGCCCGAGGATGCCGTCGCGGTCGACCTGAGCGCCCTCGAGGTCGCCCGCGTCGAAGCGGGGTGGCCGGCCATGGGCGCCGAGCTCACGCCCGACACCATCCCCGCCGAGGTCGGGCTGGTGCCCCTGGCGGTGAGCTTCACCAAGGGCTGCTACACCGGCCAGGAGCTCGTGGCCCGCATCGACAGCCGCGGCGGCAACGTGCCCCGCGTCCTGCGGGGGCTGGTGGCCCCCGCCGCGCTGTCCGTCGGCCAGGAGCTGCGCGACGACACCGGTCGCGTCGTGGGCGTTGTCACCAGCGTGGCCGCGTCGCCGACGCTCGGCTGGATCGGCCTGGCGCCGGTGCACCGTTCGGTCGAGCCCCCGGCGCGGCTCGCGGACCGGATCGAGGTCCGCGCCCTGCCCCTCGTCGGCTGAGCCGCCGTGACGCCGGAGGAGGTCCTCGGCGTCGCCGCCGACGCCGGTCCGGAGGAGATCCGAGCCGCCTACCGCGCCGCGGTGCGCGCCCACCACCCCGACCGCTTCGCCACCGCGCCGGAGGAGGTGCAGCGGTTCCACGCGCGGCGGCTGCGGGAGGCCACGGAGGCCTGGCAGGCGCTGCAGGCCCGGTCCTCGTCCTCGTCGGCTCGCGGCGGGCGGGCGGGTGACGACCTCGGCGCCGACGCCGACGACGGGGCGGCGTCCGTCGATGCCTCGGCGTCCTTTGACGACCCGTTCGACCCGTTCGACCCGTTCGGCGATCGGCCCTACCGGCCGGCGGGCCGGCGCTCGCGGCTGCCGCTGCTGCCCATGGCGGTGTTCGCCGCGGCGGTGCTGACCTTCGTGGCCAGCGTGCTGTTCGGGTCGACCGCGCTGTGGCTCGGCGCCGTGGGCCTCCTGGCTCTCAGCGCGCTGCTGTTCGTGCTGGTGCCGTTCGTGGTGATGGTGCGCGGCCGCTGACCGGCCGCCGGCTCAGTGGCAGCCGCAGGCGCTGCCGCACGGGCCGGCCGGGCGGGCGGCCGGTGCGGGCGCGGGACCGGCATCGGCGCTCCCGCCGCCCACCGAGGCGAACACCGAGAGGAGGCGCACGGCTCCCTCATGGCCCTCCGGGCACGTGGCCGGCTCCGAGGACTGCGCCATGGGCCGGCGCGCCTCGAAGGTGGTGTCACACGTACGGCAGCGGTACTCGTAGAGCGGCACGGGCGGCAGCCTACGCCGCCGAGCTCCTGCTCGGCACCGGTAAGGTCCCGCCGCATGCCGGCCCCGTCCGCCACCTACCTCGACCGCATCGTGGCCGCCCACCGGCGGGCCGCCGGGGCCGACCGGCGCGACGTGGCCGAGCTCGCCGCCCGCGCGGCCGCCTGCCCGCCCGCCCGGGGCTTCGCCGACGCCCTGCGCCGCGACGCGGTGTCGGGCCTCGCCGTGATCGCGGAGGTCAAGCGCCGGTCGCCGTCCAAGGGCGACCTGGCGGCGTCGCTGGTGCCCGCGGAGGTGGCCAGGGCCTACGTCGACGGCGGCGCGTCGTGCCTCTCGGTCCTCACCGACGAGGAGTTCTTCGGCGGCTCGGCCGCCGACCTCGGCGAGGCCCGCGGCGCCGTGGCCGTGCCGGTCCTGCGCAAGGACTTCACCGTGGCTGAGGCCGACGTCTACGACGCCCGGTTGATGGGTGCCGACGCGGTGCTGCTGATCGTGGCCGCGCTGGCCGATGACGAGCTGGCGACGTTCCACCGCGCGGCGGCGGAGGTGGGGCTCGACGTCCTGGTCGAGGTGCACGACGAAGCCGAGCTCGACCGGGCCCTGGCGGTCGGCGCCCGGGTCGTCGGGGTCAACCAGCGCGACCTCGTCACCTTCGAGGTGGACCACGCCCGGGCGGAGCGCATGGCCGGCCGCATCCCCGACGGCGTCGTGAAGGTGGCCGAGTCCGGCGTGCGCCACGCCGACGACGCCCGCCGGCTGCGCGACGCCGGGTACCACGCCGTGCTCGTCGGCGAGAGCGTGGTGACGTCGGACGACCGAGCCGCCGCCGTGCGCGCCCTGAGGGAGGTGGTCTGAGTGCGCATCGACCTGCCCGCCGACCAGCTGCCCACGGCGTGGTTCAACGTGCTGCCGCGCCTGCCCGAGCCGCTGCCACCGCCGCTGCACCCGGCCACGCGCGAACCGGTCGGGCCCGACGACCTGGCGCCGCTGTTCCCCGCCGCGCTCATCGAGCAGGAGATGTCGAACGCGCCGTGGGTCGACATCCCGGGTGCCGTGCTCGACGTGCTGCGCCTGTGGAGGCCCACGCCGCTCGTGCGGGCCACCCGGTTGGAGCGGGCCCTCGAGACGCCGGCGCGCATCTACTACAAGGACGAGTCGGTGTCGCCGGCCGGGTCGCACAAGCCCAACACCGCCGTGCCGCAGGCCCACGCCAACGCCGCCGAGGGCGTGCGGCGGCTGACCACCGAGACCGGCGCGGGCCAGTGGGGCACCGCGCTGGCGTTCGCCTCGGCGCAGTTCGGTCTGGAGTGCCAGGTCTACATGGTGCGGGCGTCGTTCGAGCAGAAGCCCTACCGGCGGGTGCTCATGGAGACGTGGGGGGCCACGTGCGTGCCCTCCCCGGTCGACGACCCGTCGAGCACCGGCTCGCTCGGCCTGGCCATCTCCGACGCGGTGCGCGACGCCGTCGGCCGCGACGACACCCACTACGCCCTCGGCTCGGTGCTCAACCACGTGCTGCTGCACCAGACGGTGATCGGCCAGGAGGCACGCGCCCAGCTGGCCATGGCCGGCGAGAGCCTGCCCGACGTGGTGATCGCCCCGTGCGGCGGCGGGTCCAACCTGGGCGGCATCGCCCTGCCGTTCGTGGAGGACGCGTCGGTGCGGCTGGTGGCGGTGGAGCCGTCGTCGTGCCCCACGCTCACCGAGGGCCG
>Ga0180215_1001570_pt1 | contig 24835 bp, 26 predicted proteins | sample eDN3rd37CBELigBY_FD_128871 | JGI IMG/M metagenome (GOLD analysis project Ga0180215, IMG submission 128871) | Enriched backyard soil microbial communities from Emeryville, California, USA - eDNA 3rd pass 37_C BE-Lig BY (version 2) (version 2) | ecosystem: Environmental > Terrestrial > Soil >...
CCTGGCGTGCGACGCCTGCCACGCGCTGGTGCACGACGGGCCCGGCGGCTGGGAAACCCGCGTCGCACCGGCAAACTCCGAGCACCCGGGCCGTACGGAATGGATTCCACCGCCGCACATCGACCCCGAGCAGAGACCGCTGGTCAACCACCGTCATCACCTCGGTGATCTGCTGTCGGCGGCGTTGGCGCACTACCGCGCCCGCCGCGAAACCGAACTGCGTGCACACCGACAGCGATGGATGCAGGAACCTACCGGAGATGTCGACACCGGAGAGGTTCCGTAGTGACAGGTCCGTGGCCGCCGGAAAGGCGTCTCACCCGTTCTGTGCAATGCGCGCGGCACGTTCCTCGGCATGGAACTCCCACGGCGCCTGAGGCAGCACCTCGCCCGTTTCCAGCAGCGTCTTGAGGTTGGCGAGCACGGCCGGCCAGCCTTCGCCGATCGCGTGCAGATCGTCGGCGTTCTGCAGTTTCCGGTGCACGACCGTGAGTTTGACGATGTCGCGGTGCGGTTCGATCTCGAAGGTCACGACGCTCGGCTCGAAGTCCGGGTCGTCGACGCGGGCGGGATCGTCGAAACCGAACGTCAGGCGCCGGGGGCGGTCGGCCTCGATCACCCGGCCCGCGCAGTCCGCGATGCCCGAACCGTCGGTGCGGACGTGCTCGACCGTGCTGCCCGGCGTCCAGTCGGAGATCTGGGCGTGCCCCCAGTAGCGGGCGGTCAGGTCGGCGTCGGTGAGTGCGTGCCACACGTCCTCGGCGGTGGCGCGGATGTAGGTGGTGTAGACGTAGTCGGGAATCGTGTGGGCGTCTGTCGAGGTCATCGCGAGCTCCTCTGCGCGGCGAGTGATCGCGTCCAGGGCGAGCACCCGGGGTTCGTCGAACTTCGAGATCCAGCGCTTCCGGATCTCGTGGATGGGAACAGGATTCGGGTAGTGCAGCTTGCGGCGGCCGTCCCGGATCGTGGTCACCAGATTCGCAAGCTCGAGAAGTTCCAGGTGGCGGCTGACCGATTGGCGGCGCATGTCGAGGCCGTCGCACAACTCGCCCAGGGTGCTTCCCGGATGCGCGCGCAGCGAATCGAGGAGGCTGCGGCGGGTGGGGTCGGCGAGGGCCTTGAACACCGCGTCCTCATCCACACCTCCAATATGCAGCCGATCGGCTGCATATGTCAATGCTTGCCGTAGAGCCGATCGATCACGTCCGCGAACCGCTCGAGGACCGTGGCACGCAGCGGCGCGCCGGTCTCGTCCCGATCGCCGGCGCCGAGCGGCCGATCCACGATCGCGACCCGCCGGATGCGTTCCCATCTGTTCAGCTCGCCGTTGAGCTGCTCGACGGCCGCGTGCACCTCGGCGCCGTGGTCGCCGGGAAAGATCAGACCGACGCAGTGGGAGCGACCCTCGCCGACCACCACGATCTCCGCGCCCGGACACAACGCGCGGAATCGTTCGGCGATCGCGTTCGGCGCCACGTACTTTCCGGTGGTCGTCTTGAACACGTCCTTCTTGCGGCCACGCATCGAGACGAATCCGTCAGCGTCGATCGTCGCGCAGTCGCCGGTGTGGAACCAGCCGTCGTCGTCGAGCGCGGCCGCGGTCGCCGCCGGATCGGCGTGATAGCCCGTCATCAGGGACGGACCGCGGATGAGAAGTTCGCAGTCGTCGGCGATCCGGATCTCGGTGCCCGGCAACGGAAGACCCACCGAGCCCGGCTTGTGCGCGTCGGGACGGTTGACGCACACGGGCCCGGCGGTCTCGGTGATGCCGTATCCCTCGAACACCGGGACGCCGAGATCCTCGAATCGTTTCGCGAGGTCGCGCGGCAACCGTGCCGACCCCGAGATGAGAAACCGCAGCCTGCCGCCGAGCGCCGACGTGTCCGCCGCGGCGGCGGCGCCGATCTTCGCGAGCACGTGCGGCACGGACCCGAGGAACGTCGGGCGCACCGACCGCAGGTTCTCCACGACCCGATCCGCCCGGCCGTCCACCGCGGTGGGCAGGCCCACCTGCATCGCCACGAACAGCAACGCCCGGCCGAACACGTGCGACAGCGGAAGCCACAGCAACTGCAGGTCCCGCGGGCCGATCATGCCCACCTCCGCCATGGCCCGCGCCGTGTACGCGACCGCGCCGTGCGACAGGATGGCGCCCTTCGCGCTTCCGTCGTCGCAGGCGGTGTAGATCAGGCACGCGGCCGAGTCGGGGGTGACCTCCGCGATCCGGGCGTCGACAGCATCCGGTTCGGTACCGAGCAGCGCATCACCGTCCGCCGCGAGTTCGGCGAGCCGATCGATGTGCAGCACGTGGGCGTCCACACCCCGGTCGGTGACGGTCAGCGCCGCGTCGCAGTGCCGTGCCAGGCCGCGGACCTCGTCGTCGCGGGTCGGGGCGTACACCGGCACCGAGACCGCGCCCGCGCACGCGACCGCGAGATCGGCGAGGATCGCCCGATAGCTGGTGGCCGCGCGTATCGCGACTCGGGCGCCCGGCGCGACACCCCGTGCGACGAGCCCGGCCGCGAGGGTCGTGACGCGCGAACCGACCTCCGCCCACGTCACACTCGCCCAGCCGCCGGTGTCCGGGAATCGGTAGGCCTCGCTGTCCGGAGTGTCTGCGACCCGGTCGAACAGCAGGCGGGGCACAGTGCCACGCGCAGCGTCGTCGTGTGCTGCGGACCCCACGGGCACCTCCTGGTTCCTGCTCCGAAATCGTAGCCGCCGGTGCGCGGCAGCGGGCCGAGTGCCGGTCCCCGATATCGTGTGGCGGTGAGCACGACGAACCCCGAAGCCGGCCCCCTGATCACCGCGCTGCGCGACGTGCTGGTCGGCCCGCTCACCGACATCGGCCAGCGCTTCTCGGCGCTGCTCACCGATCTCGTCGCGCACGACGCGCTCATCGTCTTCACCCGGGAATGCACGGGCCGGCCGCGGAAGGTCGCGGGCGACCCCGCTGTCGTGGACCGGGTGACGATCGCCGAACTCGACCGTGTCCGAAGCGAACTCGTCGCCGGTCAGATCAGGCGCAGCGCCGCCGTGATCGGCGGCCGCAGCCGGGAGGTGTGCGCGATCCTCGACCGCACCGACACGCTTCTCGTGCTCGTGCCGCGCGGATCATGGCCGCCGGCGCAACGATTCGAGCTCGTCCGGGCGCTGTTCACCGTCGTCGCGACCGGGATCCAGCTCCAGGTGCAGGAAGCGAGCCCGGCCTATCTCGCCGAGTCGCGCGCGGCGTCCACGGAACGGGCACGCACGGTCGCCGAACTCACCGAGGCGCACGCCGTGACGCTCGAGACGATCCTCGCGACGCTCCGGTCGAACGATCTCGACGACACCCGCGCCCGCACGACCGCCCGGGAGACGGCGACGAACGCGTTGATCGGACTGCGCTCGGCGGTGGATCGTCACCGCGAATTCGCGGAGGAGGCCGTGACCACCGCGTTCGCCAGAATGCACGGTGAACTGCGCGGGCTGGTTCGGCACCGGCCGTTGACGCTGGAGATGTCCGAACCCTCGGCGCACGGCCGCGGGATGCCCGGTGAGGTCGCGCACGCGGCACGGGCCGTCGCACGCGGCGCGGTGCTCGCGCTCGCGGAACAGCCCGCGGTCACGCGGATCCGGGTGGCGTGGCACTGCGACGGGGAGAGCCTGTCCATCGACATCCGCGACGACGGAGATGGCGAGCTCGACGCCGCCGAACTCGGGCGTCAGCTCCGTGATCGGGTCGAAACCCTCAGTGGCAGTATCGAATCCGAGGCCACACCCGGCTGGGGCTGCCGGGTCGCGGCGCGGCTGCCGCTGGATCTGGCGGCGCCCTCGCCGGGTGGTCCGGCTCTCGACGCACTCGCCGAACTCGGTCCGCGCGAGGTCGAGGTGCTCGAACACCTCGTCGCGGGCCGGCGGAACAAGGCGATCGCCGAACGGCTCGGCGTCAGCGAGTCGACCGTGAAATTCCATGTGGCGAGCGTGCTCAGGAAGCTCGGGGCCGGCAGCCGTGGCGAGGCTGCGGCGCTCGGCGCGGAGGCAGGGGTCAAAGCCGCGCTGTAGGCCGCGTTCGACGAGAACGCTCAGCGGTGCAGGGCCGCCCAGCGCCGCGCGCGGCCGGCCGCGTTGGTGCGGGCCCGGCGTTCGGTTTCGGACAGCCCACCCCACACGCCGTAGGGCTCGCCGACGGACAAGGCGTGCTCGCGGCACATCTCCAGTACGGGGCATCCGGCGCAGACGAGCTTGGCGCGCAGTTCGCGCTGCTCGCGGGCGTGGCCGCGTTCGCCGTCGGGGTGGAAGAACGCCGACGACTCGAATCCGCGGCAGGCTGCGTCGCGTTGCCAGTCCCACACGTCGGTGTGGGGACGGGGAAGGGTCACCGTGTTGACGATCGACATTGCACTCCTCGGGGGCCGGGGGCGAACGTGAATCCGACGTTAGCCGAACTTAGAACTGCACACAACACCACTTAGGTATTTTTGAGGACAAAGTTCGATCTGGTCTTTCGAGTAGGTCGATCCGGCCGTTCGATCAGGTACGCCGACGGTCCCGGCTGGATACGGTGGGCTCAGGTCGCGATACCGCCGTGTACAGCAGGATCGATCCACAGCAGAAGGAGACACCGTCATGCCGCAGACAGTTCGGGGCGTCGTTGCTCGCGCGAAAGGGGCACCCGTCGAGGTCGTGCCCGTCGTGATCCCGGATCCGGGACCGGGCGAGGTCGTCGTCGCGGTGGCCGCGTGCGGGGTGTGCCACACCGACCTGCACTACCGGGAGGGCGGCATCAACGACGAATTCCCGTTCCTGCTCGGTCACGAGGCCGCCGGGGTCGTCGAATCGATCGGCGAGGGTGTCGAGTCCGTCGCCGTCGGCGACTTCGTCGTCCTGAACTGGCGGGCGGTGTGCGGGCAGTGTCGCGCCTGTAAGCGCGGTCAGCCGCAGTACTGCTTCGACACGTTCAACGCGACGCAGAAGATGACTCTCGAGGACGGCACCGAGCTGACGCCGGCGCTGGGCATCGGGGCCTTCGCCGACAAGACCCTCGTGCACGCCGGCCAGTGCACCAAGGTCGATCCGACCGCGGACCCGGCCGTCGTCGGCCTGCTCGGCTGCGGCGTGATGGCCGGTCTCGGCGCGGCGGTGAACACCGGCGGGGTCACCCGCGGCCAGTCCGTCGCCGTGATCGGCTGCGGCGGGGTCGGCGACGCCGCGATCATGGGCGCCCGCCTGGCCGGTGCCGGCACGATCATCGCCGTCGACCGCGACGACAAGAAGCTCGAGTGGGCCACCGACCTCGGTGCCACCCACACGATCAACTCGACCTCGGTCGACGCCGTCGAGGCGATTCAGGAACTGACCGGCGGCTTCGGCGCGGACGTCGTCATCGACGCCGTGGGTCGTCCGGAAACCTGGAAGCAGGCGTTCTACGCCCGCGACCTGGCCGGCACCGTCGTGCTGGTCGGCGTCCCGACCCCGGACATGACCCTCGAGATGCCGCTGATCGACTTCTTCTCCCGCGGCGGCTCGCTCAAGTCCTCGTGGTACGGCGATTGCCTGCCCGAGCGGGACTTCCCGACCTACGTCGACCTCTACCAGCAGGGCCGGTTGCCGCTCGAGAAGTTCGTCACCGAGCGCATCGGCATCGACGACGTGGAGAAGGCGTTCGAGACCATGCACCGCGGTGAGGTGCTGCGTTCGGTGGTGGTCCTGTGAGCGTCTCGCCGATCCGAGTCGACCGGGTCGTCACCTCGGGCACGTTCGCGCTCGACGGCGGCGAGTGGCAGGTCGACAACAACATCTGGCTCGTCGGCAACGACGACGAGGTCGTGGTCATCGACGCCGCGCACACCGCGCAGCCGATCATCGACGCGGTCGCGGGCCGGAAGGTCGTGACGATCGTGTGCACGCACGCCCACAACGACCACATCACCGTCGCTCCGGAGCTGTCCGAGCGGCTCGACGCGCCCATCCTGCTCAACCCGGCCGACGACGTGCTGTGGGAGATGACCCATCCGGGTGTTGCGCACGGCACGCTCGAGGACGGGCAGCGGATCGCGGTCGCCGGCACCGAGATCCAGGCGATCGCGACGCCGGGTCATTCGCCCGGCTCGACCTGCCTGTATCTGCCGGAGGCGGGGGAGCTGTTCACCGGCGACACGCTGTTCTCCGGTGGTCCCGGTGCGACGGGCCGGTCGTTCTCGGATTTCCCGACGATCATCGGCTCGATCCGCGACAAGCTGTTCGCGCTGCCTGCCGAGACGGTCGTGCACACCGGGCACGGTGACGGCACCACGATCGGCACCGAATCCCCGCACCTCGAGGAGTGGATCCGGGCCGGATCCTGACGATACGGGCGGTGCGTCTGCCGGTCGGCCCTCGCGGCCGGGCGGACGCACCGCCGTATGATGTCCGGATGGACGAGACCCTGCCGCCGTGCCCCGAATGTTCCTGCGAGTACACCTACGAGATGGGGTCGTTGCTCGTGTGCCCGGAGTGCGCGCACGAGTGGGCCCGTACGTCCGAGTCGGCGGAGGACACCGCCGACGGCGTGATCCGGGACTCGGTGGGCAACGTGCTGGCCGACGGTGACACCGTCACGGTCGTCAAGACCCTGAAGGTCAAGGGCAGCGCCACGGGGATCAAGGCGGGCACCAAGGTCCGCAACATCCGCCTCGTGAACGGCGTGGACGGGCACGACATCGACTGCAAGGTCGACGGATTCGGACCCATGCAGCTCAAGTCGAGCGTGGTCAGGAAGGCCTGACCCGGCGCCGTTACGCTCGATCCATGGCGAACAAGAAGATTCCCGTCGTCGTGGTGGCGGGCTTCCTCGGCTCCGGGAAGACGACGCTGCTCAACCACCTGCTGCGCAATACCCGGGGCGCGCGCATCGGCGTGATCGTCAACGACTTCGGTTCCGTCAACATCGATTCGATGATGGTCGCGGGTCAGGTCGACTCGATGGTCTCGCTCAGCAACGGCTGCCTGTGCTGCGCCGTCGACGTCAGCGACATGGACGCGATGCTCGACAAGCTCGCCCACCGGTCCTCGGAACTCGACGTCATCGTCGTCGAGGCGAGCGGTCTGGCCGAGCCGCGCAACATGATCCGGCTCGTCACCGGCTCGGCGAACGAGTACATCACGTACGGGGGACTGGTTCTGGTCGTCGATGCCGCCGAGTTCGACGACGCCTGCGCCCGCCATCCCGAACTGGAACAGCATGTTGCGCTCGCAGATCTGTTGCTGCTCAACAAGACCGATCGCATCGACGCGGACGCGCACGACGAGCTGCTGGGGCGGCTGTGTGCGCTGAACCGGCGTGCGGCGGTCGTCTCCACCGAGCATTCCCGGATGGATCCGTGCCTGTTGTTCGACATCCCGGACCGTCCGGAACCGCAGCCGGGGGAGCAGCTCACTCTCGACAGCCTGCTCTACGACGAGCACGAGGGTGAGCACACGCACCTGCACGACGGATACGACGCCGTCACGTTCACGTCGGCGAAGCCGCTGCATCCGCGGCTGTTCGTGGACTTCCTCGAGGCGCAACCGGCCGGGGTGTTCCGCATCAAGGGATACGTGCACGTGGCCGCGGGCCTGCGCAACCGCGCCTACCTGGTGCACACCGTCGGCGACTACATCCGGTTCGAACCGGTCCGGAAAGGCGAGGCGCCCGCGACCACCGAACTCGTCGTGATCGGTGCCGACCTCGATGCCGATTCGGTGCGCGAGCGCCTGGAGGGTTGCGTTCCGGTGGAACCGGTGTCGGCGGACGCGATGTACGCCGTCCACCGGTTCACACCACGCTGACCCGGTCTTCGAAAAAGGTTACCGCGCAGCCGAATTACGCTGCGCGCGACGCCGGCCCGCGGCGCCCTGACCCGAACCGCCGTGTCCGGACCGGCTCTGTCCCGAGCCCACATTCTGACGGGTGCCGGTGCCCTGACGGGTGCCGGTGCCCTGGCGGGTACCGGAGCCCTGACGCGACGTGGCGCCCTGACGCGATCCACCCTGACGGGAGCCCTCGCCGTGGCGTGCGCCTCCGCGACGACCCTGACCGCCCGAGCGCTGCGGCCGCGACGGGGCGGCAGCCGCCTTCGGGGCCGGCGGCACGTGCGGTGCGACCTCGCCGACGAGCTTCAGCACGTGCTCCGAGTCCGCGGTCACGCGGATCGGCGACACCGTGATCGCGGCCTTGCGCATGATGACCTGAAGGTCCTTGCGCTGGTCAGGAAGGACGACCGTCACCACGTCACCGGTGCTGCCGGCGCGCGCCGTGCGGCCGGACCGGTGCAGGTACGCCTTGTGCTCGGCCGGCGGATCGACGTGCACGACCAGTTCGACGTCGTCGACGTGCACGCCGCGGGCCGCGACGTCGGTCGCGACCAGCACCCGCGCCTCACCCGACGCGAACGCCGCGAGGTTCCGGTCGCGGGCGTTCTGTGACAGGTTGCCGTGCAGATCCACGGCCGGGATACCCGACTCGGTGAGCTGACGGGCCAGCTTGCGGGCCTGATGCTTGGTGCGCATGAACAGGATCCGGCGTCCGGTCCCCGACGCGAGGGTCCGCACCAGTGCCTTCTTCGAGTCGACGCTGTCGACGTCGAACACGTGGTGGGTCATCGCGGCGACCGGCGAGTGGGCCTCGTCGACCGAGTGCATCACCGGGTCGTGCAGGAAGCGCTTGACGAGCTTGTCGACGCCGTTGTCCAGGGTTGCGGAGAACAGCAGCCGCTGACCGTTCTGGGGGGTCGCGTTGAGAATCCGGGTGACCCCGGGCAGGAACCCGAGATCGGCCATGTGATCGGCCTCGTCGAGCACGGTGATCTCGACTGCGTCGAGCGTGACGAAGCCCTGACGCATCAGGTCTTCGAGGCGACCCGGGCACGCGATGACGATGTCGACGCCGCGGCGCAGCGCCTCGACCTGCCGGTTCTGGGACACGCCACCGAAGATGGTGGTGACGCGCAGGCCCGTGGTGTGGGCGAGCGGCTCGACCGTCGCGGCGATCTGGGTCGCCAGTTCGCGGGTCGGTGCCAGTACGAGGCCGCGCGGCCGTCCCGCCGCGCGCGACGAACCGCCGGCGAGGCGGGCGGTCAGCGGAATCGAGAACGCGAGGGTCTTGCCGCTGCCGGTGCGGCCGCGACCGAGGACGTCGCGTCCGGCCAGGGTGTCGGGGAGGGTGTCGACCTGGATCGGGAACGGTGCGGTGATGCCGTTGTCGCCGAGGGTCGCGACGAGCGTCCTCGGGACACCGAGGTCGGAAAAGGATGTGGTCAAGGTACGGCGCTGCCTTTCGATGCGGCGTGTGTGCACGCGACCGGAAGCTCCGGTGGTGTGCGGTGGATCGCCGCGAGGAAGGCCGATGCTGCATTGCGTGCGGGCCGGGCACGATCCCGGGCCGCCGGTATCCCACGACGGTGAGTGTCGTCGTGACACTCGAACCGGGTCAGCCTACCGCATGTTCGGGACGCCGCCCGACACGTCTCAGAGTCCGACCCACTCCGAGGCGCCGTCGGTGAACGCCTGGCGCTTCCAGATCGGCACTTCCCGTTTGATGCGTTCCACCAGTTCCGCGCAGGTCGCGAACGCTTCCGCGCGGTGCGGGGCCGCGACCGCCGCGACCAGCGCGAGGTCCCCGATGGTGAGATGGCCCACTCGGTGCACCGCGGCGACCGGCAGACCCGATTCGGCGGCCACCTGTTCGCAGCAGTTGCGCAGGAAGGTTTCCGCGTCCGGGTGCGCCTGGTACTCCAGTGCGGTCACGGACTGCCCGCCGTCGTGGTTGCGGACGACGCCGGTGAACACGACGACGGCGCCGTGCTCGGGTCCGGCGACCGCGGCGTCCACCGCCGCCGGGTCGAGCGGCTCCGACGAAATCCGTGCCAGCAGTTCACTCATGAGCTCCGCCTCCCGAAACCTGCGCGAGAAGATGATCGAGGATCGGTTCGAGCGCGGCCAGCCCGTCCTTGACCCCGCCCGGCGACCCGGGCATGTTCACCACCACGGTACGTCCGACCAGTCCGGCGACTCCGCGCGAGAGCACCGCGTGTGGGGTGACCTCGAGACCGCGGCGCCGGATCGCGTCGGCGACGCCGGGCAGTTCCCGATCGAGCACGGCCAGTGTCGCTTCCGGGGTCGCATCGGTCGGGGACGCGCCGGTGCCGCCGGTGGTCAGCACCAGGGCCGGCGTGCCGGTGAGCGCGTCGGCCAGTCCCTCGGCGATCCGCGCGTCCGGGTACACGAGGGGTCCGCGCACCGCGAAACCGCGCTCGCTCAGCCACCGGACGATGACCGGTCCGGTGGTGTCCTCGCGGGTACCGGCCGCCACCCCGGTGGACGCCACCAGCACCACCGCCGAACGTTCCTGCGGAGCAACCGATTCCGCAGCGGCCGATTCTTCGGTGGTCGACTCGTCGCGGGTCCAGTGTCCGCGTTTGCCGCCCTCCTTCGAGATCAGTCGCACCCCGTTCATCACGGCCGCGGGGTCGACGGCCTTGACCATGTCGTGCAGGGTCAGTCCCGCGACCGCGACCGCGGTGAGCGCTTCCATCTCGACGCCGGTGGGCCCCTTAGTCTTCGCGGTCGCCTCCACGGTGATCGACGTGTCGGTGAACCCGAACGACACCTTCACCGACGACAACGCCAACTGGTGGCACAGCGGGATGAGTTCCCAAGTGCGTTTGGCGGCAGCGATTCCCGCGATGCGCGCGGTCGCGAGGACGTCGGCCTTGGGCATGTCGTCGGCCCGTACCAGCGCCACCACCTCGGGGGTGGTGACCAGTTCACCGGCGGCGACCGCGACCCGGGTGGTGTCGGCCTTGGCGGAGACGTCGACCATGCGGGCTCGGCCCTGGTCGTCGAGATGACTCAAATCGCTCACAGCGGAAGTACTTTCACGAGATCTCCGGCGCGGAGGGAGGTGGTGTCGGCCGCGACGTCGAGCAGCGCGTCGGCGCCAGACATCCCGGCGACAAGGTGCGACCCGGGTCCGGACACGACGGTCACGCCGTCACCGTCGCGGCGGGCCCGGAAGAACTGGCGCTTACCCGCCACCGAGGTCAGATCGGCGGTGAGCGGCAGCATCGACGGCTCGATTGCGGGCAGCCCCGCGGCGGCGCGCAGCAGCGGCCGGGTGAACACCTCGAACGAGATCAGCGCGCTGACCGGATTGCCGGGGAACGCCAGAATCGGAATCCCGTCGACGACCGCGGTGCCCTGCGGACCGCCGGGCTGCATCGCCACCGACACGAACTCGCCGCCGCGCGGGCCGAGCACGTCCTTGACGACCTCGAAGTCGCCCTTGGAGACGCCACCGGAGGTGATCACGACCTCGGCGACGTCCGTGGCGTGCGCGATCTTCAGGGCGAATTCCTCCGCGTCGTCCTCGCTGTGGTCGACGGACACGACCTCGGCGCCGTTGGCGAGCGCGCTGGCCGCGAGCGCCGGTCCGTTGGAGTTGAAGATCTTGCCGGGACCGAGATCGGTGCCGCCGAAGACCAGTTCGCTGCCGGTGGAGATCACCGCGACCCGCGGCAGGGCGCGTACCGGAACCTCGGTCATGCCGACCGCGGCGAGCGCGGCGATGTGCCGGGGCGCGATGAGCTGTCCGGCCGGGAGCAGTTCGGCGCCGGCGGCGATGTCGCTGCCGCGTTCGCGCACATAGGTGCCGGCCGCGACGGACCGGTGCACGGTGACGGTGGCCTGCCCGTCGGTGGAGCTGTTGTCGGTGGTGTCCTCGACGGGGACGACGGCGTCCGCGCCCTCGGGGATCGGAGCGCCCGTCATGATCTTCCGCGCGGTCCCCGTCTCGTGGACGGACATCCCGGCACCGGCGGCGAGCACTCCGCGCACCGGCAGCGTCACCGGCACGGTCGCGACCGCGGCGGCGTCGACGGCGTAGCCGTCCATCTGGGAGTTGCGGAACGCGGGCAGGTCGATGGGTGCGTGGATCGGTTCGGCCAGCACCCGGTTCAGGGCCCGGGCGAGCGGTACCTTCACCGTCGGCCTCGTTCGCAGCGGCGCCAAGAGCGCCGCGACGTGCTCCACGTGTTCCTCCACGGACCGCCTGCCGCCTGTCATGCCCGCAATCCTAGGCACACCGCGCGCGGAGACAGTTGCGGTAGGTCGTGCGACGCGCAGGCGGGGACCTCGGACAGCCGCCGGCGACCGGCCGGGGAGGGTGTCTTCCGCCGCGAATCGGACGGGAGCGGCATACTGGCGTCATGACGGCGGTGATCCGATGACGACGATCGATGTGGGGATTCCGTCCGTGCGAGTCGCCACGGACGACGTGTCCGATCGTCCCGACACACCGGAACTGGTCGACCGCTTCGGTCGCGTGGCCCGCGACCTGCGCGTGTCGATCACGGAGAAATGTTCCCTGCGCTGCACGTACTGCATGCCGGAGGAGGGGCTGCCCGCGATTCCGCGTGAGAACCTGCTCACCGCGGCGGAGATCGTCCGGCTCGTCGGGATCGGGGTCCACCTGCTCGGCATCGAGGAGGTCCGCTTCACCGGCGGGGAACCGCTCATGCGCCGCGATCTCGAGGAGATCATCGCCGGATGCGCCGAGGTTGCGCCGGGCACTCCGCTGGCGGTGACCACGAACGCGGTCGGACTTGCGCATCGCGCGGCGGGGTTGGCGGCCGCCGGTCTGACCCGCGTGAACATCTCCCTCGACACCGTCGACCGCGACCATTTCGCGCGGCTGACCCGCCGCGACCGCCTCGATTCGGTGCTCGCCGGCATCCGCGCCGCCAACAGCGCCGGATTCTCCCGGGTGAAGATCAACGCGGTGCTCATGCCCGACACGCTCGCCGGCGCCGCCGATCTGCTGCAGTGGTGCCTCGACGAGCAGGTCGAACTGCGGTTCATCGAGGAGATGCCGCTCGACGCCGACCACGCGTGGGCGCGGGAGAACATGGTCACCGCGCAGCGGCTGCTCGACGTCCTCGGTGAACGGTTCGAGCTCACCGAGACCGGACGGGAGGATCCGTCCGCACCGGCGGAACGGTGGCTGGTGAACGGCGGTCCCGCCACGGTCGGGATCATCGCGTCGGTGACCCGGTCGTTCTGCTCGGACTGCGACCGCACCCGCCTCACGTCCGAGGGCACGGTGCGGTCCTGCCTGTTCAGCGACACCGAAACCGATCTGCGGGCGGCGTTGCGGGGCGGTGCGAGCGACGAGGAGCTTGCCGCGGTGTGGCGCGGCGCGATGTGGAACAAGTGGGCCGGGCACGGCATCGACGCGGCGGATTTCGCACCGCCGCAACGCAGTATGGGAGCTATCGGTGGGTGATCAGGTGACCGGCATCGAGGTGCGCTACTTCGCGGCGGCCGTCGACGCGGCGGGCCGTGAGAAGGAAACCGTCGAGCTGGCGTCGCCGGCGGATCTGGGTGCGCTGAAGGCGGCGTTGATCGAGCGGCACGGTCCGGACATGGAGCGGGTCCTCAAGGTGGCCGCGTTCCTCGTCGGATCGGGTCCGGACGCCGAGCTCACCCGCGACCTCGCCCGTCCCGCCGGGGAGCGCGTCGACGTGCTGCCCCCGTTCGCCGGGGGATAGCGCACCCGGTCAGCCGGCGGTCCGCTCCGCGAGCCACTGCGTGAAGGTGATCGTGCCGTCCCGGTGGTCGGGGGCGAGGTTCTCCCCGGCACGCCAGAAGCGTCCGAGTCCACCGGGCAGCCGGATCGGCGCGACCACCCCGCGGACGCCGGCCGCGCGCTTCCACCGCTGGACGAGATCGTGCATGGGCAGGATCTCCGGACCTCCGACGACCTGCGGGACGTCCGCCGGGTCGGGGGCGTCCGGCGGAGCCTCCGCGGCGTCGGCGAGTGCACGGGCGACGTCTCGGACGTCGATCGGCTGGAACGCGGTGTCGGTGAACGCGGGCAGCAGCCCGACCCGCGCGGCCGGGCCGCACAGCATCGGCACGAAACTGTGGAACTGCGTGGCCCGCACGATCCGGGTGTCGAGGCCGGAGTCCCGGTAGCGCCGTTCCTGCTCGGTCTTGGCCCGGTAGTAGGCCAGCGGACCGCGATCGACGTTCACGATCGACAGCAGCACCACCCGCGTCACGTGCGCGGCGCCGGCCGCGGCGAGCAGATTCGCCGCGCCGGTCGTCAGCACGGGCCGCGCCCGCCGCGACTTGCCGTCGGTGGTGTCGATCACGACGTCGACGCCGGCGAGTGCCTCGGCCAGTCCCGACCCGGAGATCAGGTCGGCAGGGGCCGGTTGCGCACCCGCGATCGGGCTGCCGCCGCGCCGGCTGAGCACCCGCACGTTGTGGCCGCGGCCGAGCAGTTCCGACACCACTGCCGCGCCTGCCTCGCCGGTGCCACCGGCCACCAGTGCCGTCGCCATCGTTCGTCTCCCGTCGGGCGGTGCGTGGCCCGTCAGCGCCACCAGGTGTCGTAGGGCGTGACCGGGACCGTGCGCTTGTGGCGAGTCTTGAGGAAGACCTCCTCGATCTTGGCGGCCAGTTCGTCGGTGACGGGCTTGCCCTCGAGGTAGTCGTCGATCTCGTTGTAGGTCATACCGAGCGCCACCTCGTCCGGCAGTGCCGGGCGGTCGTCCTCGAGGTCGGCGGTGGGAACCTTCTTCCACGTGCTCTCCGGCGCGCCGAGTTCCCGCAGCAGTTCCGCGCCCTGACGCTTGGTCAGGCCCGTCAACGGCGTGAGATCGACACCGCCGTCACCGAACTTGGTGAAGAAGCCGGTGACGGCCTCCGCGGCGTGGTCGGTGCCGACGACGAGATAGCTGAGTTCACCGGCGATCGCGTACTGCAGCATCATCCGCTCGCGGGCCTTGATATTGCCGCGGACGAAGTCGCGCAGCCGAATCCCCTCACCGAAGATCTCCGCCATCGCCTCGCCGGCTTCGGCGGCGCTCGCGTCGGCTCCGGGCTTGACGTTGACGCGCAGCGACCGGTCCGGCCGGATGAAGTCGAGCGCGATCTGCGCGTCGTGTTCGTCGGCCTGCTCACCGTAGGGCAGACGCACGGCGACGAACTCGACGTCGTAGTGGTCGGCGCGCAGTTCCCCGACGGCGAGCTGCGTCAGCCGGCCCGCCAGCGTGCTGTCCTGGCCGCCGCTGATGCCGAGAACGAATCCTTTGGCGAACGTGCTGCGTAGGTAGTCCTTGAGGAAGTCCACCCGCAGCCGGATCTCGGCCTGCGGGTCGATCGTCGGCTTGACGCCGAGTTCTTCGATGATCTGGGCGCGAAGGGTCGTCATTCGCAAAACCCTAGCGGTGTCGTTGCGGCGCCGCGCGCCCATATCCGGGCCCACCGGGCAGACTCGGTGCGGTGAACAGCGACCGTGTCTTTCGCAAACACGATCCGGGCGCGCACCCGGACTTCTACCGCGCCGAGGCGGCCGGTCTGGAGTGGCTCGCGCGGGCCGGGCTGCGGGTGCCGCGGGTGCACCGCGTCGACGCCCGGTCCATCCAACTCGAGCGGATCACCGAGACCGCGCCGGATGCGGCGGCTGCCCGGGAGTTCGGGGCACGCCTGGCGGCTGCGCACGATGCCGGTGCCGACGGGTTCGGTTGCGCGCCCGACGGATTCGACGGTCAGATCTTCATCGGCCGTCGACCGATGAGCAGCACGGTGCACGCGAGCTGGGGCGAGTTCTACGCGATCGAACGCGTCCTGCCCTTCGTCGGGATCGCGGTCGAGGCCGGCCACGTGACCGCGCGGCAACTGCCCGACATCGAGCGGGCGTGCGCGCTCGTCGCGTCCGGGGCCTTCGACGACGACGATCCTCCCGCCCGGCTGCACGGCGACCTGTGGAACGGCAACGTGCTGTGGTCGCCCGGTGGAGTGGTGGTCATCGATCCCGCGGCCCACGGCGGGCACCGCGAAACCGACCTCGCGATGCTCGCGCTGTTCGGCTGCCCGTACCTGGACGACGTGCTCGCCGGGTACGACTCCGGGCATCCGCTGCGGCCCGGGTGGCGCGAGCGGGTGCCGCTGCACCAGCTGCATCCGCTGGCGGTGCACGCCGCAGGATACGGTTCCGGATACGGACGAGCGTTGCACCGGGCGGCGCTCGCGACACTCGACATCGGAGAACGCACGTGAACGGGATTCTTGTCGTCGCCGCCACCAAGAGCGAGGCCGCGCATGTGCCGAAGCGCTTCGAGACCGTCATCACGGACATCGGGAAGGTCGCGGCGGCGGTCGCGGTGACCGAGGCGCTGGCTGCGTATCCGCGGGACGCGCGGCCGCTGGTCGTCAACATCGGTACCGCCGGTGCGTTGCATGCGCACCGCGGCGGCCTGTACGTGCCGTCGACGGTGATCAACCACGACATCAGCAGCGAGATCCTGCGCAGCCTCGGACATCCCGTGCAGGACGTGCTCGAGTTGCCCGAGGGCGACGGCACGGTGCTGGCCACCGGGGACGCGTTCGTCTCCGACGCCGAGGTGCGCGACGCGCTCGCGACCCGCGCCGATCTCGTCGACATGGAGGGGTTCGCGATCGCGTTCGCCGCCGCCCGCATGGGCGCGCGGTGCCGGCTCGTCAAGCACGTGAGCGATCACGCCGACGAGTCCGCGCTGGACTGGCCGGCGCAGGTCGACGAGAGCGCGCGGATCCTCGCGACCTGGCTGGCCGACCGGTACTGAGCCGCTATCGGGCGGTGAAGCCGAGCCCGTCCACGCCGTTCGGGGCGGTGATCCGCATCGTGGCGGCGTCGATCTCGTAGACGGTCTCGCCGGCCAGTACCGCCAGGACGTGGTTCTCGACGGCGGCCACCTCCGGGTCCGGGCACGCCATGCGGGTTGTGGCGAGCGGCCCGAACGTCAGGGTGCCGTCGCCGATATGCGCGGTGCCGGTGAACCGGTTGCATCCGGTGCTGCCGCTGACCGACCCGTCCTCGGCGACGAGCAGGCTGGGCGCGGACCGCTCGAGGGCCACCGACGTCACGGTCGCGTCCGGGGTGTACATGGTGGTGGCGACCCATTCGGTGCCGGTCAGCGGCCGGTCCGGGTCGACGACCTTCTTGTCGGTGAGCGAGACGGTCACCGCGTCGCCGGTGAGGGTGAGCACGTCGCCGTCGACGGACCACTGCGGATCGGCGTCGAACAGTCCGGTCAGCCACGCGTCCGCGCCGTCCTTCGGGGGCGGGCAGGCCATCATCGTGCTCGCCAGCCGATCGGTGCGCAGCACCCCGTCCGCGAGATCGACCTCGCCGACCGCGCGGTTGCATCCGGCGGTCGCCGCGATCCGGCCCGGCTCCGGGAATTCGACGACGAGCGGTCCCTCGCCGGGAATCGGGGTGCCGGTGACCTCGGTGAAGACGAACGTGCGGCCGATCAGGGCGGCGGGGTCCGTCGCGGACGACGTGGCGTCGGCGCCCTCGTCGCTGCTGCACGCGGTCGCGACGACGGTGAGGGCAAGTGCGGCAAGAACTCCGAAGGTGCGGCTCATGTCGTCACAGTACGGTCCGGACCGTCCGAACCGGGGGAGGTTGCGACGCGCCGCACCAGATCGGACCAGTTGTCGGAGAGCCGGTCGAGGCTGTAGCCGAGGTTGCGCCACTGGTGCAGCACGAGGGTCGCCTCGAGGGACGCGCACAGGGAATGCGCCAGCAGCGGCACGTCGCCGCCGACGTCCGCGGCCCGCAGCAGCGTCTCGATGTGGGTGCGGGTAACCGCGCGGGCGGGTGCGTCGAACCTGTTGGAACTGGACGCTTCCGCTGCGCGCAGCAACTCGCCCTGCACCTCGACGAGGGCGATCCGGGCCCGGCCGAATGCGATCAGCCGGTCGACGGGATCGGCACCGGGACCCAGCGGCGGGGGGCCGGTCATGAACGCTTCCTGGAACTCGCGTTCGGTGTGGTCGAGCAGCGCCTGCATCAGGCCGCCGCGCGATCCGAAACGGCGGAACACGGTGCCCTTGCCGACCCCGGCCCGGGCCGCGACGGCTTCCATCGTCACGGCGTCGACGCCGCGTTCGCTCACCAGGAGGGTCGCGGCGTCGAGGAGAAGGCGCCGGTTGCGGGCGGCGTCGCATCGCTCGGCGGTGTGCTCGTCGTCCGCCCGGGGCAGGGGGATGGTGTTCACGACATCACAATAGCCGCCCCGGGAATGAAAGTGGACCGCGGTCCGTTTATGCTTGTCGTGGGTAACCGGCCCACCCCTGGATCAAAATGAAGGATGACCCATGTCCCAGACGCGCATTCTCGCTCTCGTCGGCAGCCTCCGCTCCGCCTCCGTCAACCGTAAGCTCGCCGAGGCCGCCGCCGAACTCGCACCCGAGGGCGCCGAGGTCGTCATCTACGAAGGCCTGGCCGAGGTTCCCTTCTACAACGAGGACATCGACGGCGAGAACGCCCCGGCCGCGGCCGTCGCGCTGCGTGAAGCCGGTGCCGCCGCCGACGCCGTCGTGCTGTTCACCCCCGAATACAACGGCACCATCCCGGCCGTGCTGAAGAACGCCATCGACTGGCTGTCGCGCCCCTACGGCTCCGGTGCCATCGCCGGCAAGCCGGTCGCGGTCGTGAGCGCCTCCCCGAGCGGCAACGCCGCCAAGTGGGCGCTCGAGGACACCGTCAAGTCCGTCGGCATCGCCGGCGGCAAGGTCGTCGAGGGCGGCTCACTGTCCGTCGGCGGCACCATCGGCAAGTTCGGTGAGGCGCATCCGAAGGAGCACGCCGAGACCGCCGGCCAGCTCACCGAGGTTCTCGTCAACCTTCTCGCCGCCGAGAAGGCCCTCGTCGACGCCTGACGCCTCCTCCGCACTTCACAGGCCCCCCGCATCGCACCCGCGATGCCGGGGGCCTGCGTCGTCAGACACCGCGCCGAGTCGGGTTTCCGGCCCCGAATAGGGGGAACTCCACCCGGAGACATTCGGATCGGAGGGAACATGTCGAACGGCGCGGACCACCCGGAGACCGGCGACCACTGGCACACCGTCACCCTGCGCGTCGACGGACACGAACGGCGCATCGTCGTGGACGTGCGCACCACCCTTCTCGACGCCCTGCGCGACCGCGTCGGCTGCATGTCCCCGAAGAAGGGCTGCGATCACGGCCAGTGCGGTTCGTGCACGGTCCTGCTCGACTCCCGCCGTGTCGTGACCTGCCTGGCCCTCGCCGTCTCGCACGACGGAGCCGACATCGTCACCGCCGCCGGACTCGCCGAACGGCAGAGACACCCGCTGCACGACGCATTCGTCGACCACGACGCGTTCCAGTGCGGCTACTGCACCCCCGGTCAGATCTGTTCGGCGACAGGCATGCTCGCCGAGTTCGACCGTGGCGACCCCAGTGCCGTCACCTCTCCGGGCGGTTCACCCGAGCTGGACGACGCCGAGATCCGGGAGCGGCTGAGCGGGAACCTGTGCCGCTGCGCCGCCTACCCCAACATCGTCGCCGCGGTGCGCAGCGTCGCCGCGAACCGGGAGGCCCGGCCGTGAGACCCCTGCAGTACCTTCGGCCGGAGAATCCCGAGGCGGCGGTCGCCGCCATGCACTCCGCGCCCGGCGGCGCGTACCTCGCCGGCGGGACGAACCTCGTCGACCACCTGAAGCTCGGCGTCGCCACCCCCGATCTGCTCGTCGACATCTCCCGCCTGCCGCTCGGCGGGATCGAACCGACCACCGACGGGGGAGTGCGGATCGGCGCGACCGTCTCCAACACCGGCCTCGCGGTGCACCCCACGATCCGCGACCACTATCCCGGACTGTCGCAAGCACTTCTATCCGGGGCCTCCGCGCAGATCCGCAGCGCCGCCACCGTCGGCGGCAATCTGCTCCAGCGCACCCGCTGTGTGTACTTCCGGGACCCGACCACCCCGTGCAACAAACGAGACCCGGGTAGCGGCTGCGCGGCCCTCGGCGGATTCAACCGCCAGCACGCCGTCCTCGGCGGCTCCGACCGGTGCGTGGCGACCCACCCGTCCGACATGGCTGTGGCCATGGTCGCGCTCGACGCGGTCGTCGTGGTGCTGGGCGCGACAGGAGAGCGGCGCATCCCGATCGAAGAGTTCTACCGGCTGCCCGGCGACGACCCGCAGAGCGACACCGTTCTCGACCACGACGATCTCGTCGTCGCGGTGGAGCTTCCCGCGCCGCAGAATGCGGTCGCCTGCTACCGGAAGGTGCGCGACCGGGCGTCGTACGCGTTCGCGCTGGTGTCCGTCGCGGCGGACCTCACTGTCTCGGCCGGCACCGTCACCGGCTGCCGTCTCGCCTACGGCGGCGTCGCAACCCGGCCGTGGCGCGCCCACCGCGCCGAGGAGGTCGTGCTCGGGCATGCACCCGACGACGCGACGTTCGCCGCGGCCGCCGACGCAGAACTCGTCGACGCGCGGCCCCTCGCCGGCAACGCCTTCAAGATGCCGTTGCTGCGGCGGACCACCGTGGCGGTGCTGCGCGACCTCACCGCACGAGCGACCCGGGAGGAACGATCGTGACCGCATCGCACACGGCGATCGGAACCTCGACGCCGCGCGTCGACGGCCCGCAGAAGGTCGCGGGCACAGCGCCGTACGCATACGAACATCCCGTCGAGCATCCGGCCTACCTGGTTCCGCTGACCGCGGCCGTTGCCCGCGGAAGGATCCGGGTCGTCGACACCGACGCGGCGCTGGCCGTACCCGGGGTCCTCACCGTGCTCACCCCGCAGAACGCAACCCGGCTCGTCGAACCCGACCGCGGCGAGCACCGGGTGCTGCAGAGCTTCGAGGTCGCCTTCCGCGGTCAGATCATCGCCGCCGTCGTCGCCGAGACACCCGAGGTCGCGCAGGAGGCGTGCGACCTGATCGCCGTCGAGTACGACGAACAGCTCCACGACGTCGTGTTCCGGGCGGACCACCCCGACCGCTACACGCCGGAGAAGGTCAACGGCGGATTCCCGCCGGACACCGCGCGCGGCGACGTCGACACCGCCCTCGCGCGCGCCGACGTGGTCGTCGACGAAACCTATTCCACCCCCGAGGAACACAACAATCCGCTCGAGCCCCACACCGCGGTCGCGGTGTGGGCCGACGACCGGCTCACCGTCTACGACTCGACCCAGCACCCGCACGGCGTCGCCGCGGCGCTCGCGTCCGCCCTGGGTATCGAGCAGGACCGGATCCGGGTGGTCGCGCCCTACGTCGGCGGCGGATTCGGATCGAAGGGCGGCCCCCACGCCCACGACGTGCTCACCGCGATGGCCGCACGGAAACTGCCCGGCCGCGCCGTGAAGTTCGCCGTGCCGCGCCGTGACATGTTCGGCTACGTCGGCTACCGCGCGCCGACCGTGTCGCGGGTGCGTCTGGGCGCCGACCACGACGGCCGCCTCGTCGCGATCGCTCACGACAGTGTCGTGCAGTCCTCCCACGTCGACGAATTCGTCGAACAGGCCGCGGTTCCCGCACGCACCATGTACGCCACGGACAACCTGCGCACCACCCACCGCGCCGTCCCCCTCGACGTGCCGGCACCGTTCTGGATGCGCGCCCCCGGCGAGGCGCCGGGAATGTTCGCGCTCGAGGTCGCGCTCGACGAACTCGCCCACCGCTGCGGCCTGGACCCGATCGAGCTGCGCATCCGCAACGAACCCGAGGTCGATCCCGAGTCCGGGAAGCCCTGGTCGTCACGACGTCTGGTCGAGTGCCTGCGCGAAGGCGCCCGCCGGTTCGGCTGGAACCCGGACGACCGGGAACCCGGGATCCGCCGGGACGGGCGCTGGCTGGTCGGGACCGGTGTCGCCTCCGCGACCTATCCGCACATGGTCGCCCCCGGTTCGGAGGTCACCGTCCGGTACCTCGGTGAGGGCAAGTACTCGGTGCGCACCGGCGCCGCCGACATCGGGACCGGCGCCTGGACGACACTGACCCTCGTTGCCGCCGATGCGCTCGGCTGCCGTCCCGAGGACGTGGACGTCGAGATCGGCGACACCGCACTGCCGAACGCGACGGTCGCGGGCGGGTCGTCCGGCACGTCGTCGTGGGGGAGCGCGATCGTCGCGGCCGCGGACGAGTTCCACAAGCGATACGGCGACGACCCCGAACCGGGCGCCGAGGCGAGCGCGACCGCGGGCAAGGCTCCGGAACTCGAGCACTACAGCATCCACTCGTACGGCGCGCACTTCGCGGAGGTGCGGGTCGACGCGGACACCGGCGAGATCCGGGTCCCCCGCATGTTCGGGATGTTCTCGGTGGGGCGGGTGGTCAATCCGCGCACCGCCCGCTCACAGTTCATCGGCGGCATGAGTTTCGGGATCTCGATGGCGCTGTTCGAGGAGAGCGTCCGCGACGCCCGACTCGGCCACGTCGTCAACCACGATCTCGCCGAATACCTGATCCCGACCCACGCGGACATCGGCGACGTCGACGCCGCGTGGCTCGACGAGGACGACCGGCGAGCCACCCCGATGGGCTCGCGCGGCACGGGGGAGATCGGCATCGTCGGCAGCGCCGCCGCGGTCGTCAACGCCGTCTGGCACGCGACGGGTACGAGGGTGCGGTCACTGCCCGTGCGGCTCGACGATCTGCTCCCGGCGCTGCCGTAGAAGGGCGCTTCCGCGGCGCCCGCGGAACGTGTCGGTGGGCTGCGCCACACTGTCCTCGAACGCGCCTCGCGGTGTGGTCGAACGCACACCCCGACGGACGGCGCGCGACACGCCGAGAGGGGGTGGAAAACGCCCAGGTCGGACATGCGCGACCTGGGAATACCAAGAATGTAGTTCACAACATCCTGGGTTTGGTGAATCTGTCTGCCACAAGGTGTAGTGTCTAGACCGCTGGAAGGCCACAACATCACCGGTCCCTCTGGGGAAGAAGGATCGACTCGATTCGACGGCCGTTCGAGCACCACGCAGCAGTCAGTCGCCAGGCCGATTCGGCCCGTTGGAACAAAAGGGGCTCCTATGAACATCACCGTCTACACCAAGCCTGCTTGCGTTCAGTGCAATGCCACCTACCGCGCCCTCGACAAGGCCGGTATCGAGTACGACGTCGTCGACATCTCCGAGAACTCGGAGGCTCGTGACTACGTGATGGCCCTGGGTTACCTCCAGGCGCCCGTTGTCGTCGCCGGTGACGACCACTGGTCGGGTTTCCGTCCCGATCGCATCAAGCAGCTCGCGGTCGCGGCCTGATGTTCCCGGTGCCGCTCCGGCGGCACCGGCACAACCCCTTGTGTGTGTGAAGGACCGGGTGTGTGGGGCCGGTCCTTCCGAGCGAGCGAGCAGATGGTGAGTACCGATGAGTTCAGCACCCACAGGAACGCGCCTCGTGTACTTCTCGAGTGCGTCGGAGAACACCCATCGATTCGTCGAGCGGCTCGGGTTGCCGGCGCACCGGATCCCGTTGCACGACCGTGACGGCTCCTTCGAGGTGCACGAGCCGTACGTCCTGATCGTGCCGACCTACGGGGGCGGCACCACCGTGACCGGACGGGACACGAGCTTCGTTCCCAAACAGGTCATCCGATTCCTCAACAACGAACACAACCGCGCACTGATCCGGGGCGTCATCGCCGCGGGGAACACCAATTTCGGCGAGTCGTATTGCTTTGCAGGCGATATCGTTTCGCGTAAGTGCAAGGTTCCGTACCTGTATCGATTCGAACTGATGGGAACCGCCGAGGACATCGAACGCGTCCGGGCGGGGCTCGCGCAGTTCTGGGATCGGTCACTGCAGACCGCCTAGCCGCCCCGCGTGGTCTCCACGCCTCGAACGACCGCGCACCGGCAAGTCCGGGTGTGCGCGGCCGCAGACGTAACTCGCCGTTACCCGATACTCACAGTGGGAGCAAACACCGTGACCATCACCGATCCCGCGCCGACCGCGACGAGCACCAAGTCGGACGCTTCGCTCGAAGGCCTCGACTACCACGCGCTCAACGCGATGCTGAATCTCTACGGTCCCAACGGCGAGATCCAGTTCGACAAGGACGTGGCCGCGGCCCGGCAGTACTTCCTGCAGCACGTCAACCAGAACACCGTGTTCTTCCACGACCTCGACGAGAAGCTCGACTACCTCGTCGAGGAGAACTACTACGAGCCCGAGGTTCTCGAGAAGTACTCGCGCCCGTTCGTGAAGAAGCTGTTCCAGCACGCGTATTCGAAGAAGTTCCGGTTCCCGACGTTCCTGGGTGCGTTCAAGTACTACACGTCGTACACGCTCAAGACGTTCGACGGCAAGCGGTACCTCGAACGCTTCGAGGACCGTGTGTGCATGGTCGCGCTGACCCTCGCCGACGGTGACGAGATCCTCGCGACGCACCTGGTCGACGAGATCATCTCCGGCCGCTTCCAGCCGGCGACCCCCACGTTCCTCAACTCCGGCAAGAAGCAGCGCGGCGAGCCGGTCTCGTGCTTCCTGCTGCGCATCGAGGACAACATGGAGTCCATCGGCCGCGCGATCAACTCCGCTCTGCAGCTGTCCAAGCGCGGTGGCGGTGTCGCGTTGCTGCTCAGCAACATTCGTGAGCACGGCGCCCCGATCAAGAAGATCGAGAACCAGTCGTCGGGCGTCATCCCGATCATGAAGCTGCTCGAGGACTCCTTCTCGTACGCCAACCAGCTCGGTGCCCGTCAGGGTGCCGGTGCCGTCTACCTGCACGCGCACCACCCTGACATCTACCGCTTCCTCGACACCAAGCGTGAGAACGCCGACGAGAAGATCCGCATCAAGACGCTGTCGCTGGGCGTCGTGATCCCGGACATCACGTTCGAGCTCGCGAAGCGGAACGAGGACATGTACCTGTTCTCGCCGTACGACGTCGAGCGCGTCTACGGAAAGCCGTTCGCGGACATCGACGTCACCGAGAAGTACTACGAGATGGTCGACGACAAGCGCATCCGCAAGTCGAAGATCAAGGCGCGCGAGTTCTTCCAGACGGTCGCCGAGCTGCA
>Ga0180215_1001571_pt1 | contig 24826 bp, 20 predicted proteins | sample eDN3rd37CBELigBY_FD_128871 | JGI IMG/M metagenome (GOLD analysis project Ga0180215, IMG submission 128871) | Enriched backyard soil microbial communities from Emeryville, California, USA - eDNA 3rd pass 37_C BE-Lig BY (version 2) (version 2) | ecosystem: Environmental > Terrestrial > Soil >...
ATTCACCTTCATTTAAATATTGCGTATATCGAACAAAAAAATAATGACTTATTGATTGTATATGGATAAAATCTTCCTAGTCAAGAAAAATAAAATGGAAAAGAAAAAAAGATTATTTCTAAGATTACTATTTTGGAAAAATTTAAGATAATAAAGTTACAAATTCCTCTTGTAATTTCACATCTACTGACTCATATCCTATATGGTCTCCGTCAGCATGAACAGGGAATTTCGCTTCATTTTTTATCAAAATATTTCTCCCAGTAAAAAAAGACACCTCTTTTAAACGAGTATGCTGTCCCCAAAAAACAGTAATAAACAAAAGCATTATTTTTAATTTAGAAACATCATGAACAATTACCACTTCAAATTGTTGATCATCAGGTTTGGAATCAGGCGAAATCTTCATCCCTCCACCAAAATATGGGTGATTACATATTGTAACAAACCATGTTTTATGAAATTCCAAAACCTTACCATCGATTTCAACTGTTAACTTACTTGGTTTAAATTTCACCAATTCTTTTAGTAAACTATATACATAAACAAGCTTTCCTAAAAAAATACGATTTAAAATAGGCTTGAGGATCGATTCATTTGCACTTTTTGCAACTAATGCATCAAAACCACAACCTAGATTATTAACGAAAATACCTGATTTATGACTAATATGATAGCGACCATTGTCATATTTTTTATATTTTTTATCTCTGCTTGAGTTAATAATGAATTCTAATGCTTTTTTTGGATTTCTTGGCAAGTGATAACCACGACAAAAATCATTGCCTGACCCAGCAGGAATAAATCCTGCAACACCTTTCGGATGTCCATTTATACCATGAATCACTTCATTTGCAGTTCCATCTCCGCCTACAGCGATGATAACTGCTTCATCATTCGTTTCACTTGCGATTTGACGAGCGAATGCTTCACCATCTCCAGGTTGTGATGTAAACCTTTCTTCATAGTTCATATTCCTTTTTTCAAGCTGTTTTTTTAATTTTCCCCAAGTTTTCATGGCTATACCATTTTTAGCAACTGGGTTCACTATAAAGTGAAGCTTCATTTCATCAACTCATTTTCTTATATAAAATCCAAAACTATGTATTTACTATTTTACAATCATTAAACACCTTCATCAATGAAATTTTAGGAAATAAAAAAAGGTTCGTCATTAAGACGTAACCTTTTTTCATAGATTGCTTATGTTGGGGGCTGTAGCGTTGATATTGTATATGTTTAATTCTTTATAATTTTTATTCTATACCACTAATTTAAAGGAAATAATTCTACAATTTCATATTTAGGCGTTTTGTCCATATGGGTTTTATACAGAACAATTTCATCCACTTGAAAAGTGTGTGAATCTGAAATGAATGAAGGAAGCTCTTCCTTTGGAAAAGGATATACTTCATTCCATTTACGTGCCAATGTGATATGTGGTTTAAATGGTTTAGGATCTAGTTGAAAACCACATTTCGATACTTTCTGATAGATTTGTTGTTGTAAATCATTGAGTTCATTAGATTTAGCCGTATCTGCCCAAAAAATTCTTGGAGCTTCTGGACGTCCGAAAGTCCCGATATTTTGTAATGTTAAATAAAACGAAGAAAACTGATGACAAATTTGACGAACGGCTTGAACCGAACAGTTTAACTGTTCCGCTTCCGCAAATCCTAGAAAAGCTAACGTAATATGATAATCTTCTGAATGGACCCAGCGTTGAAACGGGAAATAGCCTTTATTTTCAATGGTCCATTGATGTAAAAATTGTTTCGTCTTAGTTGGCAATTTCACTGCATAAAAATAATGATTAGGCATGTACAAGTACTCTCCTTAAAAATAAAACCTTTTATACGTTACATCTTGACCATAAAGATAAATTTTACAAGGTTGTTTGGCATTCTTCCTCAATGAATTTTACAAATAGATTATGTAATGTTCGAGTTAATTCACCAGGAGATCCGTTTCCTACTTTTACACCATCAATCGAAATAATTGGCGTAATTTCTAATGTCGTACTTGAAATAAAAGCTTCATCTGCATTCAATAATTCTGAAACAGTAAATGCTTTCTCCTCAACCGGAATTCCATTTCTTTTACAAACTGTCAATATTTTTTGACGAGTAATTCCATTTAAGATCAAGTTGTTAGCAGGATGTGTTTTCAAAACTCCATCTTTAATCATCCAAACATTTGTAGCACTACCCTCTGTTACGGTAGAACCACGATGTAAAATTGCTTCCGCACATCCAGCCATTGTCGCTTTATGTTTTAATAATACATTTCCAAGTAAGCTTATAGATTTAATATCACAATGAAGCCAGCGAGTATCTTCAGCTAATATCGTTGAAATACCTTTTTCCATCAAACTTGTATTTCTACCTTGACTGCCATGCAAAATATATGCTGTCAAAGTTCCTTCTAATTCGCTAGGGATGACATGATTACGAAATGCCGTTCCTCTCGTGTATTGCAAATAAAGAGAGCAAGTTCCAGCATTTTCGATATTCAACAATGAAAGTAGCTTTTTTTCTAACTCCATTTTCTCATAGCGAATTTTCATATAAATTTTTTCGGCACTTTCATAAAAACGGTCTAAATGTTCACTTAGTGCAAATGGTTTTCCATTATATATTCTGACTACTTCATAAACACCATCACCGAATTGATATCCCCGATCTTCAATATCAACTTTTGCCTGACTTCTTTCAACGATTTCACCATTGATTAATACATATGACATTACGCTTCCCCCTCTTTTTTCCTTCACTCAATTTTATTAACTCTATTTAGCTAACTCATAAATTGCTTGTGCATAAATTGCAGTTGCTTTAAATAAATCGTCTAATTCCATATATTCATCTTTTTGATGAGCTACATCAGGTCTACCAGGGAATAGTGGGCCAAATGCAACTCCCGTTTTTAAATATCTTGCATATGTTCCGCCACCAATGGCAATTAACTTCGCCTCTTCACCTGTTTGTTCTTCATATACCTTCTTTAACGTTTGAATTAAAGTCGTATTTTCTTCCACATAATGAGGTTTCGAATTTGTAAAACGGTCTACTTCAAATCCATATTGATGAGCAACTTCAATAATATTTTCTTTTCCCTTTTCCATGTCATATGTAACTGGGTAGCGAATATTAATACCCACTTTGCCAACACCTTCTGCCTGATAAGAAAAAATTGCTGCATTCACAGTTAAGTCTCCTGATACTTCATCAGTATATTTGACGTTTAATTTTTCTCCACGAGTATCTTGAAGGAAGACCTCTTCAACAAAGCGGAAATATTCGAGAGCTTGTTCATCGATCGGCTGAGTATTTAAAAATTTTGCTAAATAAACTGCAGCATTTGTACCAGCATTTGGTTCCATTGCATGAGCAGAAACGCCTCGAAGGAAAATTTGCGTTTTCCCATCAACGTATTCAATAGAACCTTCTAATTGATGGTCTGATAGAAACTTGTTAAAATTCGCCGACAATTCATCTTGATTAATATTTCCTGATAAAGTTACAATGGCAAGATCAGGAACCATATTATATCTTCTTCCAGCACTAAAATGTTCCACTATAATTTTCGAATCAGACTGTTCGATTGTTTTATTAAAGGTAAAATCGATTGAACTGATTCCTTTTTCTGCATAAATAATTGGAAAGTCAGCATCTGGTGCAAAGCCCATAGTAGGCATTTCTTCTTTTTTAAAGTAATGTTGAACACATCTCATTCCGCTTTCTTCATCAGTACCGATTATAATTCGCACGCGCTTAGATAATTTCAATCCAAGCTCTTTTATGATTTTTAAACCATAGAATGCTGCCATTGTAGGTCCTTTATCATCAAGAGCTCCTCGAGCATAAAGTTTACCATCTGAAACGGTTGCTCCAAATGGATCATATTTCCAACCATCACCCTCAGGCACCACATCAACATGGCAAAGAATTCCGACTAATTCTTCACCTTCTCCATATTCAATATGCCCACAAACATGATCAACGTTTTTCGTTTGAAAACCAGCTTCATTGCCTCTATCGAGCATATATAACAGAGCTTTCTTTACGCCTTCTCCAAAAGGAGCGTCATCTTTTTTATTCTCTTCGTCAAGAACACTTTTAATTTGCAAGAGACCTTTTGTGTCTTCTAATAATTGGTCTTTTCTTTCATTTACTTCATTTTGCCAATTTATTTTGGTCATTTGAACAACTCCTATCTATATGGATACCTTTATTATACCGACTTTTTAAGAAGTGGATAATTAAATTTATAGGACATTTCGATATCATTTTAAATTTATCATAATTTTCAGTTTATTTACATATAAATACGATGAGGAGGAAGGAGGTGAATATTGGTTTAGATGTAATCTTTTTATAAATTTTCTCTTTTTCTGTATTTTATATTAAGTTTTTATTATTCAACTAGAAAAATTAATAAAAAATCGTTATACTATAAATTATAGTTAAAGTTTTTTATAAGAGGAGATAGAAAATATTTAGAGTGTTTTAGTTATGACAGGGAGTATCCTTGAGAGAATCCCCGTTGCCGTTTGCAGTATCGCCAATATTAAAAAATAGGGGTGTGGTTTCTTGAAAAACTCAACAGACCGGATGCTTACTCGAATTAAATCTGTCTACATGTTTATTTATGAAAATGGGACAGTATCTACTCAGGACTTAGTTGATGAGTTTGGCATTACACCACGGACAATACAAAGAGATTTAAATGTTTTGGCATATAATGGCTTAGTTGAAAGCCCAAGCCGAGGCAAATGGACAACGACAGAAAAAAAAGTTAAAATTTCATCTTAAGTTCTAAATATATTAAATCGCTTTAAGCGATTTTTTCTTTCCACTTTTTTCCACGACTAGGCTTCATTGCTTTCGTTTTTCACCTGATATTGTTTTAACATTTCAACCTCTTCATCTGTTAATTCTCGATATTCACCTTCATTTAAATCCTCGTCAAGACGAAGTGGTCCCATCGATAATCTCTTTAAATAAACTACTTTTTTCCCACGAGATTCAAACATTCTCTTTACTTGATGAAATTTTCCTTCCGTAATTGTTAATTCTACTTCAGAACGTATTTCACCGCTTTTTAAAATGTTTAATTTAGCTGGTTTCGTTACATAACCATCATCTAATTCGACACCTTTACGAAATGCTTCCACATCTGATTCATTAACCATTTGATCAATAACTGCATAATACGTTTTCGGAACATGCTTTTTCGGTGAAAGCAATTGATGTGCAAGCTGACCATCATTTGTTAGCAATAAAAGGCCAACTGTATCTTTATCTAGCCTACCAACAGGAAATGGTTGATATACGGCATCTTCAATTTCTAATAAGTCAATCACAGTCTCGTCTCTTAAATCTTCTGTAGCAGAAATCACACCACTTGGTTTATTCATCATTAAATAAATAAATTCCTTGTAATGTACTTCTTCACCAGCAACGATAATCACATCTTTATTTGGATCGACATGAAATTTCCCATTATCAACAGCTACACCATTGACAAGGACTAATTTATCTTTAAAAAGTTTCTTCACATCTTTTCTTGAACCATATCCAATATTTGAAAGTAATTTATCGATTCTCACAAAAATGCCCCCAATATGTATTTTTTTCAATTAAACAAATGCCTAATTCATTTTTTTCTAGGCTTTTACCTATTCCGAATACCTATAAACTTACATAAAATATTCCATCACGGTGGAGGAGGTATTAAAAAGATGATGGATTTTCGCCAACAGCAATTCCCACAAGGTTTTCCAGGCGGTGGCCAAGGATTTCCAGGTGGTGGAGGTCAAGGTCAACAATTTGGGGGTGGCTTCTTTCCTGGATTCCCAGGAGGAGGATTTGACAATCAAATTAATCGATTAGAAAGACAAATAAATCGTCTTGAAAACCAACTTGAAAGACTTGAGCGTCGTGTTCAACGAATTGAAAGACGTTTAGGTTTCTAAGCAAAATATGCTTTTTTTAAGGAAGAAGAGGATCTCAATTTGAAATCCTCTTCTTTTTATTAACGGCTAAGTCTTCTACTTAAGCCTTTCATTTGAGATGGGAATAAGAAGCTTAATAATTTTGTTTTATAACTTAAATAAAAATAGATGCCAGCCCCGACAAAAGCACAGATCAAAATAATAATTAATGATTGAATCGAGCTTTCAGTTGATAGAAATAATGTCGTAAATTTATAACAAAGAAATACAACTGCCGCCATAATTAAGTTGAAGATGATAATTAAAATCCCTCTTCGAAAAACTAATTTATAATGATAATTAGCATAATAACGAATCACCATTAAATTAATGAGGATCGTTACAGAATAGCCCACTACTGTCGCATAAATGGCACCTTTTGTATGGAACATATCGATAAAAGGGATATTTAATATTAATTTAATCAATAATCCAAGCAACAAACTGAAAATCGTAAATTTTTGCTCATTGATTCCTTGTAAAATTGCAGCTGTAACAGAAAATAAAGCAAACAAAATTGCAACTGGTGCATAAGTAGCCAATACTTCTGTTCCGAAAGGACTATAACTATAAAACATTGTATAGAAAGGCTCTGCTAGTATTGAAATACCTAATGCTGCTGGTAAAGTTAAAAACATTAACACTTGAAACGTTTGATTTAATTGGAGATTTAACTCTTTTCTATTCTCACTTGTATAAGCTTTTGTAATTAATGGAACTAGAGTTAGCGAAAAAGCAATAGCTAAAGACACAGGAATCATGACAAGCTTATGGGAGTTAAAATTAAGAACCCCAAAGGCAATGTGTGCTTCTTTTGCATTTCCTGTTGCAATCGTTAATGCTTTTTCAAACGTAAGCATATCGACTAGTTGAAAAAGTGGATTGGCAATCCCAACAATAATAAACGGAATTGCTGAGATAAAAATTTCTTTATAAATTTCCTTTAATGAAATTTGAACTGTACCTTTATCATGTTTCAATAATTCATTTAAATAAGGTCTTCTTTTAAACCAATACCAGATGAGAACGAAAAGACTTGCGATAGCTCCAATAAAAGCTGCAAACGTGGCAACTTTAACAGCATTGACAATGTTCCCATTCATGATATGAATCACGACAAATGCCCCAGCAAGCAAGAAAATAATCCGAACAATTTGTTCTATAACTTGCGATACTGCAGAAGGCCCCATAGATTGATGCCCTTGGAAAAAGCCACGAATTAAACTCATAAAAGGAACAACAATTAAAGCAAAGCTAACGGCTCTAATAACTGATGCCACTTCTTCTGGTTTGGAAAGAGAATCTTCATCAGAAATGATAATATCTGAAATTATGGGCGCGATTGAATATAGGATGAGGAACGAGCCAATACCAGTTAAAAGCATGACTCCTAAACCACTTTTAAACAGTTTCCTTCCAACTGCATATTCTTCAAGTGCATTATATTTTGCAATAAACTTTGAAACGGCAAGTGGAACCCCAGCAGTTGCAATACTTATAAAAATGGTATACGGTACATATCCATATCCATAAAGGGTAACCCCTTGCTCACCGACTAAAGCAAAAAATGGAATAATATATATTAAACCTAATATTTTTGAGATATATGTACCGAGGGTAAGTATGAACGTTCCTCGCATTAATTTTGAAGACATAAGATCCCTTCCTAACAACTATGGAATGATAATTTTATAAATCAAAAGTATTTATTACTCATTAAAATAACGGTATTTTTTTCAAATACACTATATGTAGTTTACTTGTTTAAAAACCTTTTGACAATTTTCTTTTGCAATATTTGTCGAACTTTCTTTTTCGCTTTACGTTTATTATAATGAATTGAAAACTTAATATAAATGATTTTGGAAAAAGGAGAATCCAATGGAAGTTGATGTTTTAATTATAGGTGGTGGGCCTAGCGGATTAATGGCATCCATTGCTGCTGGAGAAACGAACGCAAAAGTACTCTTAGTGGATAAAGGCGATAAACTCGGAAGGAAACTTGCGATATCTGGTGGTGGACGTTGTAATGTAACCAACCGTCTCCCACTTGATGAAATTGTTAAGCATATCCCAGGTAATGGTCGATTTTTATATAGTGCGTTTTCTGTTTTTAATAATGAAGATATTATCCAATTTTTTGAGAATTTAGGAGTTCAATTAAAAGAGGAAGACCATGGACGAATGTTTCCAGTCAATAATGATGCAAAATCTGTTGTAAACGCGTTATTAAATCGTATCCATGAACTTGGTGTTCAAATTCGCACAAACTGTCCTGTTGAAGATATTGTTTACGAGGATGGGAAAATAAAACACGTCCTTTTAAAAAATGGAGAAATGATAAAAGCTCGTTCTGTAGTCGTTGCGGTTGGAGGAAAATCTGTTCCCTATACTGGTTCAACGGGAGACGGTTATCCTTGGGCAGAAAAAGCTGGACATACTGTAACTGAACTATATCCAACAGAGGTACCACTTCTTTCAGATGAACCATTTATTAAAGATCGTACACTCCAAGGTTTATCACTTCGCGACGTTGCACTATCTGTTATGAATCCAAAGGACAAGCCAATTATCACTCATAAAATGGACATGATCTTTACACACTTTGGTATATCTGGTCCAGCCGTATTACGTTGTAGTCAATTTGTCGTAAAAGCGATTAAAAAGTGGAAATTAGATAGAGTTGTGATGAAGATAGATGCAATAGTAGATAAGTCTGAGGAAGAAATTTTTCAAACAATGATGATTAAAGTGAAGGAAGAACCTAAAAAAGCGATTAAAAATTCTCTGAAAGGTTTACTTCCTGAAAGATTTTTACACTTTTTAATTGAGCGTGCAGAGATTGAGCTTGAAGCTCCAATGAATACCATTTCGAAAGAAAAATTCAGAACACTCGCGAACCTTTGTAAAAACTTCCGCTTCACTGTAAATGGTACACAACCTATCGAAAAAGCTTTCGTTACTGGAGGAGGCGTTTCGATTAAGGAAATCGAACCGAAAACGATGGCATCAAAGAAAACACAGGGACTTTATTTCTGTGGTGAAGTATTAGATATACACGGATACACTGGTGGGTATAATATTACATCCGCATTAGTAACTGGGCGTCTTGCAGGAATGAACGCCGCAGCGTATGCTTTAGAAAATCAATAATCATTTTTGCCGCACCTCAACAAAGATTTTGCTTTGTTGGGGTTTTTTTGGGGCTTATTAAAGGGTTTTCTTGTTCGAGCAAAATTTATGGGACACTTCAAGCCACCACCTGTTCTCAAATGTCTTTTAAAATCGATTTTTGAGACATTTCGGGCTTTCATTTTCACAAAATTGTCTATTAAAATCATTTTCTGGGACATTTCCAGCTTCCACCTTCTTCTAAATGTCTATTAAACACAATTTTTAGGACAATTGCCCTTTCGACCGTACATAAAATGTCCATTAAACCATACCCTATTATTCCACAACCAATAAATAACCCATTAAACCATTAGCAAGCATTACCACTATCCCAAACAAAAAAAGAATGCCTAATTGAATCCAACTAGGCATTCCTTCTTTTTACTTCCTATAAATGACCATCGCTGAAAAGCAATAAATTTGTTCATCGTCTTCTTCAGCAATTGCTGCTACATGATATTTAATATCAATTAACTGTCTCTCATCAAGCTGCTGTAAAAAGCGATTCACTTCTTTTTCCAAATCCTTTTCATGCTCAAAATCAAATACTTTAACTTTAACCACAATTGCTCTCCCTATACTTTTTTATATAGTTTTAACAATTGTGTAAATTTTTAAACTAATCAATAAAACTTTTAGTTTACTGGGATATTACCGAGTTTTTCGGAACAACAATTACTATGCGAGTTCTTCTAGCAAGACAATTACTTTACAAATCGTTTTCCTTCAATTAGTTAGCAACGATATTAACGAGCCTTTTCGGAACGATGATAACTTTTCGAATCGTTTTACCTTCAAGTTGAGATTGAATTGCTGAATGTTCTTTCGCAATTCTTTCTAACTCTTCATTAGATGCATTTACATCAACGACTTGTTTTGCTTTTACTTTACCATTAATTTGAAGTACAATTTCTACTTCATTATCAACTAATTTACTTTCATCATATGTTGGCCATTCAGCTTCTGAAACGGAAGTGGTGTAGCCAAGTTTTTGCCAAAGTTCTTCTGTAATATGTGGACATACAGGAGATAGAAGCTTCACAAATCCTTCTACATACTCTCTTGGAATTTCATCCACTTTATAAGCTTCATTAATGAATACCATCATTTGAGAAATAGCTGTATTGAAGTGAAGTTGTTCATAATCCTCAGTAACTTTTTTCACAGTGCGGTGATATACTTTTTCAAGCTCTCCACCTGTTTTATCAACAATTTTAGAAGATAATTCACCAGATTCGTCAACGAACAATCTCCATACTCGATCTAGGAATCGGCGTGAACCGTCTAAACCATTTGTTGACCAAGCAACTGAAGCGTCTAGTGGACCCATAAACATGACATAAAGTCTTAATGTGTCAGCACCATGGCTTTCAACAATATCATCAGGATTTACGACATTCCCTTTTGATTTACTCATTTTTTCATTGCCTTCACCAAGAATCATCCCTTGATTAAATAGCTTTTGGAATGGTTCTTTCGTTGGAACAACACCGATATCATAAAGGACTTTATGCCAGAAGCGAGCATACAATAAGTGTAGTACTGCGTGTTCTGCACCACCAATATAAATATCGACTGGAAGCCATTCTTTAAGTTTTTCAGGATCTGCTAATGCTTTATCATTGTGTGGATCGATATATCTTAAATAATACCAACAGCTTCCTGCCCATTGAGGCATTGTATTTGTTTCACGTCGACCTTTTTTCCCTGTTACAGGATCAACAACTTCTAACCATTCTTTTGCATTCGCAAGTGGTGATTCACCAGTTCCAGATGGTTTAATTTCCTTCATAACAGGTAGAGTTAAAGGAAGTTCTTCTTCAGGAACAGTTGTCATTGTTCCATCTTCCCAATGGATGATAGGAATAGGTTCACCCCAATAACGTTGACGACTAAATAGCCAATCACGAAGTTTATAAGTAACTTTCTTCGTACCAATTCCGTTTTCTTCAAGCCAGCTAATCATTTTTGAAATTGCTTCTTGTTTATTTAATCCGTTAAGGAAACCAGAATTAATATGCTCTCCGTCTCCAGTATAAGGCTCTTCTTCAATATTTCCGCCCTTGACAACTTCTTTAATTGGTAAGTTGAATTTCTTTGCAAACTCATAATCACGTTCATCGTGAGCTGGAACTGCCATGATTGCTCCGAAGCCGTAACTTATTAATACATAGTCTGCAATCCAGATTGGCATTTTTTCATCGGTTACTGGATTAATCGCATATGCACCAGTGAAAACACCTGTTTTTTCTTTAGCTAGATCCGTTCTTTCAAGATCTGTCTTTTTCGCAACTTCACTTAAGTATTCTTCAACTGCAGCTTTTTGTTCTGGAGTCGTAATTTTCTCAACTAGTGGATGTTCAGGTGCGATAACTGCATATGTTGCACCAAATAGTGTATCTGGGCGAGTAGTGAAAACCGTCATTTTTTCATCAATGCCATCAAGATCAAACGCAATTTCTGCTCCTTCAGAACGTCCAATCCAGTTTCTTTGCATTTCTTTAAGACTTTCTGGCCAATCAAGTTCATCTAAGTCTTCAAGTAAGCGGTCAGCATACTCTGTAATTTTTAATACCCATTGTTTCATCGGTTTTCGTATAACAGGGTGTCCACCACGTTCACTTTTCCCATCGATGACTTCTTCATTTGCTAAAACCGTTCCTAAAGCAGGACACCAGTTCACAGCAACTTCATCAATGTATGCAAGTCCTTTTTCATATAGTTTTAAGAAAATCCATTGTGTCCATTTATAGTAATTTGGATCTGTTGTATTTACTTCACGATCCCAGTCATATGAGAAACCAAGTGATTTTAATTGTTTTTTAAAGGTTTCAATGTTTTTCTTTGTGAATTCTGCTGGTTCATTACCTGTGTCAATTGCATATTGTTCAGCTGGTAATCCGAAAGCATCCCATCCCATCGGATGTAATACATTATAACCTTGCATCCGCTTTAGGCGGGCTTGAATATCAACTGCCGTATAGCTTTTAGGGTGTCCAACGTGAAGGCCAGCTCCAGATGGATAAGGAAACATCCCCATAGCAAAAAATTTCGGTTTTCCTTTATCTTCTTTTGTTTTAAATGTTTGTTCTTTGTCCCAATATTGCTGCCATTTCTTCTCAATAGATCGGTGATCAAAGCTCATGTATAAACCTCCTTCTCATAATCAACTTAAATTTATTTGACAATTTTGGACGGTTCAAAAGTGAATAGTCCTTTTTGATTTTGGGGTAGTAGACAAATAAAAAATCCCCTCATCCCAAACAAATTTGGGACGAGAGGATTGAATCTTCCCGCGGTACCACCCAAGTTAGTGTAAAAAATTACACTCTCTTCATTCCCTTTAACGTAGGATTACCGGCAAATACTACTAATTAGTTCGCATTTGCGACTCAAAGGCGAGTTCATGAACGTCCTGGCTGATTTCCACCGACCATCAGCTCTCTATAACAGGGAATATTCATTACTACTCCTTTTCACCGTCTTTATTATCAATATGAATTATTGAATATTATAGAAAAGTTTACCAACATTTGCAAGTAAATGTATGATTTTGAGTATATTTTTTAGTATATGCCATTCAAAAGCAATAAATGCATTCTTTTTTCATAATTGGGATAAAAATTATTTACATGTGTGTCCCGCTTTCCTAGCATTTTAGAAGATAACATGAAAATAATCACACGACAGTCAAAAAATAAGCCTCCAAAATGGAAGCTAACTTTCAGTTAAGATGTTGATTCTTTGTAAAGCTTATCATGGTAAACAATCCATGAAATGATCAGTAAAATAATAAATGTCTCTACCCAAAACCAAGTATCATAAATTCCTAAGTAAAATCCTTGATAAAATAATGCTCCATATGTTCCACCGATAATTGGTCCGACAATTGGAATCCAAGCATATTTCCAATCAGAAGGACCTTTCCCTGTGATTGGTAAAAGATAGTGAGCTATTCTCGGTCCTAAATCCCTAGCTGGATTAATCGCAAATCCAGTTGCCCCTCCAAGAGAAAGTCCAATCGAAGTTACAATGAAACCAATTATTAATGGTTGAAAATCATAATTTACGGAATTCGTTTTTATCGTTAATATCCCTAATACAAAAATAAAGGTCCCTATCATTTCACTAAATAAATTTGCTGGAGGATTACTTAAGGCTGGAGAAGTTACAAAAACGAGCAATTTTCTTTTCGCCTCTGCAGTAACTTTCCAATGTGGCAAATAAATCAGAAATACCGCAACTGCACCAAAAATAGCACCAAAAAGCTGACCTAAAATATATATAGGTACTTGATTCCAACCAAATTGTCCAATAGAAGCTAAACCAAGAGTTAAAGCTGGGTTTAAATGGGCACCACTATAAGAATAAATCGCATAATTTCCAAACGCATAAGCCAGTCCCCAACCAAGAGCAATGATCAACCAACCACTACCAGCTGACTTCGTCCCTCTTAAAAGCACTCCTCCCGCTACGCCTACACCTAATACCACAATTATGAACGTACCAATAAGTTCCGCTAAAAAAGGTGTCAATAGTAACTCCCCTCTCAAACGAGATTTCACTAAATGTAGAAATTTATCTTTTGTCCATAATATATTACAAGATTTCCCCTCTAATGATTTAAAATTAAAAAACTTCATACTTTTTCTACCAAAAAAATAAGCATGTTTTTTAAACATGCTTAGAGATTGAATGAACTTGAAGTACTTCCTTGTTCTTAAGTCCTTTATCATATATTAAAGTAGATAAAATCGCAATTACGAATAGACCAAGCAAGGTAATAAATAAAACTTCCATTCCATATAAATCAACGAGTACCCCACCTAGAACTGGACCTACCATTCTTCCTACCGTTGCCGCACTATTCACAATTCCTTGGAATAAACCTGATTTACCATTTGGAGCTAACATATCAGCAATAGTAGGAATGGCTGGCCATACGAGCATTTCACCAAATGTCATGATGATCATCGCCGCAATAAAACCAGAGAAAGAATTCGAAACTGACGCAAGTCCAAATGCCCCAATAAAGATGACGAGACCAACTAGTATTTGCGCTTTTAAGTTTAAAGAGAATTTTTTTATAAACCTTGATAATAAAGGTTGGGCGAATACAATAAGCGCTCCATTTAGTGTCCATAACATACTATATTCTTTTAATGAAATATTAATATCTTGTGTATACGTTGCGATCGTTGTTTGCCATTGAACATATGCAACCCAGCATAGTCCAAATCCTAATGACACAATTAATAGAGCTTTTAATCGGCTTCTATTTTCTTTTGATTTCATAGAAGTGCTTTCGATAGCCACTCCTCTTGCCATGCCTTGAGTTTGATTATCAATTGAGATTTTTCGAAAGTTAAAAAACGCAATAATATAGAAAATAGAATAGAGTAACAGATTAGAAACAAAAATATATTCCATAGATATATCTGCAATAAAACCAGCTAATGCTGTTCCTATCGCCACACCAACATTAGCCCCAACATACATCGCGTTATAAGCCCTGCGTCCACCTTCTTTCCATGATGCTCCAGCAAAAGCATAAATTGCTGGATTAACAACACCTGAACCGAATCCGATAAAGATGAGAAAAATCATATAATGTGGCCAATCATGCCAAAATGTTAATCCAACTAATGAAAGTAAAGTAATGCTTGCTCCAAACATGATGGCACGATATCCACCAAGTTTATCAAAGAGATAACCACCAGACATATTTCCAATAACACTTGCTGCAGAATTTAACATAAGAACGACTCCCGCAAGTGATAATGATTTTCCTAGATGACCATTTAAATAAATAGTATTTAATGGCCATAAAAAAGAGCCACCTATTACACTAATAATATTCCCGATGATTATAAGCCATAAAGCTTTTGGCACGAATAACCTCTCCTTTGATGACAATAAGTAAAATAGTTCAAAATCCGAATCATTTTTTGCACAATAAAAATATTTTAGAGCCAATTGTAAAATTATGCAATGGAAAGATTCTCTAAAACAAAAAAGAAGCTGTAAATTCATCTTGAAAAATGAACTTACAGCTTCAATGTATTTTGGAATCCGTTAACGATGGTCAAGTAAGGTCATCTTATTTTGTAAGTCTTGAATTTTCAATCTCATTCTATGAAGACGCTCACGTTGCTGACTATTTGAGCTACGATAAATCGCGAGCAATTCATTATACGCATCTTCTAGCATGGCTTGTGCTTGACTATATTCATTGTCCATATAATGACCTTGCTTTAAACCATCTATATATTGTTCCTCGGCAAATTCAAGTGTCTGTTCACATTTGGAAAGAAACTTTTCCATTGCTTTACGAGTTGTCATTCATCTTCCTCCTCATTTGATTATTCGGAGCAAATTGACACGGATTCCTTTGAAGGTTTCCCTTCTTTATTTAGTTTTTCAAATATCGATAAAATTTCACGTTTCAATTGTTGGTAATTATATGTCTATTTTGTTCGTTTCTATCAATTCATGTTATTATAGGTGGGGAATACGTTAAAGGTGGAATAAAAAATGGCTGTGCAAAAAATTATCCCATACGCTCATCAATTATTAAAAGCATTTGTAAAGCAGGGTGATGTTGTCATTGATGCAACTGTTGGAAATGGCAATGATACTGTTTTATTATCTCAGTTAGTTGGTGAAAAAGGGAAGGTCTTTGGATTTGATATTCAAGCTGAAGCAATCGAGAGAACTACTGAACGGCTTCAAAATAGTCTTCATATACATAATGTCCAACTTTTTCTCGCAGGTCATGAAAAAGTGAAATCTTTTGTTCCAGAACAATTCTGGGGAAAAATTTCAGCGAGTATTTTTAATCTCGGTTATTTACCTAAAGGTAATCATCAAATTACTACGAAAGCTGATACCACGATTCTTGCCATTCAAGACATGTTTGAAATTATGAAATCTGGTGGAATCATTGTTTTAGTCATTTATTCTGGACATCCAGAAGGAAAAGTCGAAAAAGAAGTGGTCATGGACTATGTGAAATCCATTGATCAAACAAAAGCAGATGTTCTTCTTTATCAATTTATTAACCAAAAAAATGCGCCACCATTTATCATTGCCATTGAAAAGAAATAGGGAGTGATGGTTAACCACTCCCTAAACCCGAAATATTTTGCAACTTACGATACGCTCTTCCATTTAAATAGAAAAACAATGATGTCATACCGCCAATTTTAATTAACTGCTTTGCTAAAAGATTTAACTCTCCTTCACTCTTCACTTTATGATCAGACAAATAAATACCGAGTAGTCCTCGATTTATTAAAGAATGAAACGGACCATCTGGCAGTTCGGCTGTATGGGATTCTGCTTTTTGAAAGAACAATTTAAGCCGTTTAAATAAGATTGAGTTGTCTTGATAATAAGAAACAAAATTTAAATCGCCCTCTGTCTCGTCTTCTTTTTGGTCAATTAAATAATCCAGTAAAATATGTAATCCTTGAATGTAAGGAAAATAACCATTCGTAATTAGTTCAGCATGCTTATCGGTAAAATCACGCCTACATGCATATGAAACTAAGCAAAAAATCCCTAATGTAGATCCTGTACAAGCCGAAAATTCATACCATTCCATATCAGGAAATTTGGAACGATGGCTTTCAAACCAATTTTTTAAACGGTCCATTCTTTCTGTTTTTGCTACATGTTTGTGAACTTGTAAATCACAATAATATTGGCATAAATCAAGTAAATAATTTTTAATTAATGGGTAGTTCGGAATTTCCTTTAATATATTTCGACATGTTTGTACTAATTCAACTAAATACCCACCATCATCTTGTTCTTTTCGATTCCGATAATAAAAACTTAAATCATCACTATGATCCAAGTTTAATGATTGTATCATTGACTCATGGAGAGCACGAAAATCTTCTGCATCTAGTGACGTGCTTCGATCGCATAAATTATCAAGATAATCACTAATCGTTTGGTATGCGACGATAAATTTAATAACGGTTTGATAATGCTCGTTAGCCAGTAAGGATAAAATCGCACCACCTTCACAATGAAATTTCTTCGCATTTATACTTGCAATCGCTTGTCTCCTTAATTCTTCATCAGGAATTTCCTTTGCTCTTCTTTTCCAATACTTTAATTCTTTATGAACAGTTGGAAATATTTTTCGATATGATTGAATCATTAAAGGGATAGGCTTTGTCGGAACTGACATTTGCTTCTCCTCTCTTTCTTAAGGTCAATAGTTTATCTGTTTCATTTCATTTCGTGTAAAATAAAATTATGAGATTTCTATATGAGGTGAGTCTATGTATAAAATCTATCCTTATAACGGTATTTATCCCAAAATTAGCGATACTACCTTTCTAGCCGATTTTGTTACGATTACAGGTGACGTTGAAATTGGAGATTACTCCAGTATATGGTTTCAAACGGTCATCCGTGGAGATGTAGCCCCTACAATTATTGGCAACCATACTAATATTCAAGACTTATGTATGTTACACCAAAGCCCAAATAACCCTTTAATTATCGAAGATTATGTTACAGTCGGACATCAGGTTACTTTACATAGTTGTATCATTCGAAAGCATGCATTAATCGGAATGGGCTCAATCATCTTGGATGGTGCAGAAATTGGAGAAGGCGCATTTATTGGAGCTGGAAGCTTAGTACCTCAAGGAAAGAAAATCCCGCCTAATACGCTCGCATTTGGACGCCCTGCCAAAGTGATCCGAGAACTAACGGATCATGATATAAAAGAAATGAAAAGAATCGTTCATGAATATGAGAAAAAAGCTCAATACTATAAAAACATTTTAAATCAATCAAAGTAATTATACAAAAAAAGCTGTTTTATCAGCCGTAACTTTGACCAATCGCGGTAAAGTTTCATGATAAAACAGCTTTTTCTATTATACGAATACTTTTTCCTTAATTAATTCTTTCTCAAAATCATACTTCTTCTCAACATAAACTGCATGCCAAATCATAAAGACAAGCACTGTCCAAATTTTACGGCTATAATCAGCTTTATTATTACGATGATCTTCTAATAAATCAAGGACAACTTGTTTATTGATACAGTAATCTGTGCCACTTTCTTTAATGATGCCAACTGCCCAATCATACATTTCATTTTTCAACCAATGACGGATCGGTACAGGGAATCCAAGTTTTTTACGGTTTAATACATGTTCAGGTACAATTCCTTCAGCTGCTTTTCGTAAAATATATTTCGTTGTTCCATTTGCCGTTTTTAATGATGTAGGAATACCAGATGCTACTTTAAATACTTCTTTATCTAAGAATGGAACACGAAGTTCTAATGAATGAGCCATCGTCATTTTATCTGCTTTTAATAAAATGTCACCACGTAGCCATGTATGAATATCAATATATTGCATCCGGTCTACTGGATTATACCCTTTTGTTTCATTATAGAACGGTTGTGTAATATTGAGATAGTTCACATTCGGATTGTAATTTTTCATTAATTTTGCTTTCTCAGCTTCTAGGAACATTTTCGCATTTCCGATATAGCGCTCTTCCATTGGAGTAGTTCCTCTTTCAATAAAGCTTTTACCTTTTACTCCATTTGGTAAAATACGAGCAATATAGCGAAGAATTGCTAATAATGGTTTTGGCATCTTGCTAAACATTCTTAAATCATGTGGTTCACGGTAAATATTATAACCACCAAATAACTCATCAGATCCTTCCCCTGAAAGAACAACTGTTACATGTTTTCGAGCTTCTCTTGCTACAAAGTATAATGGCACACAAGCTGGGTCTGCTAGTGGATCATCTAAATGCCACATAATCTTAGGCACTTCATTCATATATTCTTCAGGTGAAATAATATAGCTAATGTTTTCTAAACCAAGTTTATCAGCTGTTTCCTTTGCAACATCAACTTCACTAAAACCATCTCTTTCAAATCCAACTGAGAAAGTTTTTAGTTGTGGGTTGAATTCTTTTGCAAGAGATACAATGATAGACGAATCGATACCCCCTGATAAGAAAGATCCTACAGGCACGTCACTACGCATATGCATTTTCACTGAATCATAGAGCACATCTTGAATTTCTTTAATCCAATCTTGCTCAGATTTTTGAATTGGTTTAAAAGAAGCCTTCCAATAATTTTTAATTTGTAGCGGCTTCCCTACTTCTTTAATAAAATAATGTCCAGGTAGGAGTTTTTTAATATCCGCAGTTAAGGAATATGGCTCTGGAACATATTGATATGTCAAATAATGTTGCAATGCTTCATTATCCATTTTCACATCATTTAATGATAATAAAATACTTTTCTTTTCAGAAGCAAAAAATGTTTTGTCTTCCTCTTCATAATAGAACATTGGTTTAATTCCGAATGGATCACGTGCACCAAATAATTTTTTCTCTTGTTTATCCCAAATTAAGAAGCCAAACATCCCTCTAAGTTTCTCAACAGCTTTTTCTTTTAATTGGCTGTAAAGAGCAATGATAACTTCTGTATCAGAGTGAGTAGCAAATGTTAAACCTTGTTCCATTAATTCTGAACGTAATTCTAAATAATTGTATATTTCACCATTAAAAATAATCCAATAACGTTCATTCTCATATGATAAAGGTTGTTTACCTGCCTCTACATCAATGATACTCAGTCTTCGAAATCCGAATTGAACATAATCATCCATATAATATCCTTCATCGTCCGGTCCACGATGTGTGATAATTGAGTTTCGTTTTTCGAATTGATTTATTTCTTCTTGCGTATATTTTTTACTACTATGATGAATACAACCAACAAATCCACACATATATAAAATACACCTTTCTTATTCTAATTCTAATTCTATTTAAAAGACCCTCTTTTACCTTTTAATTATTAACACCATTTATTTTACATGAACAGAGAATAAAATCCTATATAAAATGAATGTTCTTCATAACTAAAATTTGTGTATTTTTCCATCATTAACCTAATATGATAAAAAAATGCCCCCTAAATGGAGGCATAAGATTTTATTTCATTGCTTGTTCTCTTAAAATTTCTGCTTTATCTGTTTTTTCCCATGGAAGATTTAAATCAGTACGGCCAAAATGTCCATAAGCCGCTGTTTGTTTGTAAATAGGACGGCGAAGGTCTAACATTTTAATAATACCTGCTGGACGAAGATCAAAGTTTTGGCGAACAAGTTCAACTAATTTTTCTTCACTTACTACTCCTGTACCAAAAGTATCAATTGAAATAGAAACAGGTTGTGCAACCCCAATTGCATAAGCAAGCTGAACTTCACATTTATCTGCTAATCCACTTGCAACAATGTTTTTCGCCACATAACGAGCTGCATACGCTGCTGAACGGTCAACTTTTGTAGGGTCTTTCCCAGAGAAAGCACCACCGCCATGTCTTGCATAACCGCCATAAGTATCTACGATAATTTTACGACCTGTAAGCCCTGCATCACCTTGAGGACCACCGATAACAAATCGACCAGTTGGGTTTATGAAATATTTTGTTTTTTCATCGATAAGATGTTTAGGAACCACTGGATCTATCACATATTCTTTAATATTTTTCTTAATTTGATCTAAAGTAATTTCTGGATGATGTTGTGTTGAAATAACAATAGTATCAATTCTTGCTGGTTTACCATCTTCATCATACTCAACAGTCACTTGTGTTTTACCATCAGGACGTAAGTATGGTAAGATTTCTTCTTTGCGAACTTCTGCAAGTCTTCTTGATAATTTATGTGCTAAAGAAATTGGTAATGGCATTAACTCTTTTGTTTCGTTACATGCAAAACCAAACATTAAGCCTTGGTCTCCAGCACCAATAGCTTCTATCTCATCATCAGTCATTTGACCTTCACGAGCTTCTAAAGCTTTATTTACACCCAACGCAATATCAGGGGATTGTTCGTCAATTGAAGTTAACACACCACAAGTTTCAGCATCAAAGCCATATTTTGCACGAGTATAGCCAATTTCACGAACTGTATCTCTTACGATTTTAGGAATATCAACATAAGAGTTTGTTGTGATTTCACCAGATACTAATACTAATCCAGTTGTAATGGATGTTTCCGCAGCAACACGAGCATTTGGATCTTTTTCCAAAATGGCATCAAGAATTGCATCCGAGATTTGGTCACAAATTTTATCTGGATGACCTTCTGTTACTGATTCAGACGTAAATAAACGACGATTTTTCATTTTTTACCTCCTATGAATATGGCAACCAAAAAGCGATTGTTCATATTTGAATTATTGTAACGGATACTTTCCCTATTATGGTATTGTTTCGACCATCTCTATGTTATAAATTAATTATCGTATGTTTTTTTCTAATGTTTCTGTAAAGTTATACTTAAAATTTGAACAAAGAAAAACCTCCCTAAGGGAAGTGTTTAATTTTTATTCAATTCACCCTTATCGTTCAAGGAATATCCTTGCATCTGGTTAGCACCTTTTCTATAATAAGAAGGTTGCCGGGTTTCTTAGGGCCAGTCCCTCCACCATCTCAAGATAAGAGTATCCGTTCAAATACAAATCATACATGACGAACACCGATATTGCAACATTTTTCGACTTTTTGGAAATTTGATTTTATAATTTTATAAATTGTTATCAACATTTTCCTTTATTAGTATAGACTATTAGAACAAATGTGTTATACTTTTTTATAAGGCCATTTTTGAAAAAATGAAAAAGGAAGGTTTTTTAAAAATGAATTCATTAAGCGTAGCAAATCATTTTAATTCTTTGCTTAATCATAATCATGTAAAAGTCCAACTTTCTGTGCCTCAACTAATTGAAAAAGTATTGGAAAGAAATGAAGGGGTTCTAACAGATAAAGGTGCTGTTAGTGTTAAAACCGGTAAATATACAGGAAGATCACCGAAAGATAAGTTTTTTGTCATGGAAGAATCTGTGAAAGATAAAATTGATTGGGGTCCTGTCAATCAACCTATTTCTGAAGAGGCTTTCAATAATTTGTACGATAAAGTATTAAACCATTTGAATCAAAAAAATGAAATTTTCCTTTTCAAAGGTTTTGCAGGTGCTGACGAAAACTATCGTTTACCAATCGATGTTTATACTGAATTCGCTTGGCATAATTTATTTGCTCACCAACTATTTATTAGACCTACTAAAGAAGAGTTAAGAACTCATAAAGCTGATTTCACAGTTTTATTTGCACCAACTTTTAAAGCTAATCCTGAAGTTGATGGAGTTAAAAGCGAAACATTTATCATTATTTCGTTTGAGCAAAAAATCGTTCTAATCGGTGGTACTGAATATGCTGGTGAAGTGAAAAAATCAATTTTCACCATTATGAATTACTTACTACCAGAACAGAATATTTTCTCCATGCATTGTTCAGCAAATGTTGGTCAAGATGGAGATGTGGCATTATTTTTCGGTCTTTCTGGGACAGGTAAAACTACACTATCCATAGATGCAAATCGTAAATTAATTGGTGATGATGAGCATGGTTGGTCAAATAATGGCGTCTTTAATATTGAAGGTGGTTGTTATGCAAAATGTATCAACCTTTCTAAAGACAAAGAGCCTCAAATTTATGGCGCTATTAACTTTGGAGCAGTATTAGAAAACGTTATTCTTGATGAAAACACTCGAGTACCTGATTACGATGATTCAACATTAACTGAAAATACTCGTGCTGCATATCCAATTCATTCAATTGATAACATTGTAAAACCAAGTATTGCTGGTCATCCAAAAACAATAATCTTTTTAACTGCAGATGCTTTTGGAGTATTACCTCCAATTTCAAAACTAACGAAAGAACAAGCAATGTACCATTTCTTAAGCGGATATACAAGTAAGCTTGCTGGAACTGAAAGAGGCATAACTGCACCAGAAGCTACATTCTCAACTTGCTATGGTTCTCCATTCCTTCCATTACCAGCAAAACGTTATGCTGATATGCTTGGAGAAAAAATTGATCAGCATCAAGTACAAGTATTCTTAGTTAATACTGGTTGGACTGGTGGAGAGTACGGAACTGGTTCAAGAATTCAATTGAAATTAACTAGAGCTATGGTTCAAGCTGCTTTAGAAGGACAATTAAATTCAGTAGAGACAGTAAAAGATGAAATATTTGGATTAAACATTCCTAAAGAAGTACCTGGTGTACCAGCTGATGTGTTAATTCCAAGCAAAACTTGGAACGATGAAAACTTATATCGTGAAAAAGCATTAGATTTAGCTAATCGTTTTAAAGAGAACTTTAAGAAGTTCGCCAACATCGATGAAAATATTGAAAAACTTGGTGGACCAACTGCATAATTAGTTGTAAAGGTAAAGCTGTTGAGAGTTTCTCAACAGCTTTTTTAGTTTAAAAAAAGTGGCACCTCAATTGAGGTACCACTTATTAGTCAGTTATTATTTTTTAACTGGATCAGCTTTTGTTACTGCTAAATCTTCTAAACCAAGTTCAGAACCAGCTTCGATAGTGTAGTTCTTCACGCGGTTGTTAACAGCCATTAAGTAGTAACGGTAAACTGTTGGAATTACTGGAGGATCATCAATCATAAGCTGTTGCCATTCGTTGTAAACCGCTTTACGGAACGTTGGATCAGCAGCTTCTGGTGAGTTACCTTTAGCCAATAATTGTTCGTTCTTCTCGTTTACGTAACGAGGGAAGTTGAAGATTGCAGTTTTAGAATATAAGCCGTATGGATCTGGGTCAGTTCCAGTACTCCAAGCACCTTGGTAAAGGTCTACTAATGGATCGTCATCTCCATATTGACCAACTCTTTCATAGAAGGAGTTGAACTCATGTAGACGGCCTTCGAATAATTCTACGTTAATTCCAACTGCTTTCCAAGATTGGATGTAGTATTGAGCGATTGGTTCAGCAGTTTCGCCACCACTCATAGACATAAATGTTAATTTAAATTCTTTACCTTCTGGAGTTTCAACAAATCCATCTCCGTTGATATCTACGAAACCAGCTGTTTTTAAGATTTCTTTAGCTTTTTCAGGATCATAATAGTATCCTTCGATATCAGGGTTATGGAAATCAGCAAAGAATGGAATCATTAATGTTGTAGCAGGGATACGTAAACCATTGTAGAATTTTTCTCCAATAGCTTTGTTATCCATTGCATAACCAATTGCTTTACGTAATGCTACGTTTTGTAATGGAGTGTCTCTGTCTTGTACAGCTTCACCTTTTTCTTTATCCCAACGACCTAATTTGAAACCAATGTAAGTGTACGCATTATCCATATCAGCTAAGAATTGGAAGTTTGTTGGTACATATTTAGGATCGAATTGATCTGTTGGGAATGAAGCGATATCCACTTCACCTTTTTCTAATGCTTCTTTAACAACTTGTGGAGAAACTACTTTTAAGATGATTTTATCAAGTTTTGGTTTACCACCATAGTAGTCATCAAATCTTACATATTCTACAGACTCACCAGGTACGATGTTGTTTACTTTGAATGGTCCAATACCTACAACATCAGTACGGATTTTTTCACTCTTTAATAAATCTTTAATTGGTACATCACCATAGTGATCTTTTGGTGCTGCATATGACCAAATACCAGAAGTGATAGATGGGTTGAATTTGTTCCAAGTGATTTTTACAGTTTTAGGATCGATAACTTCGATACCAGAGATTTTATCTGTTTTACC
>Ga0180215_1001573_pt1 | contig 24806 bp, 22 predicted proteins | sample eDN3rd37CBELigBY_FD_128871 | JGI IMG/M metagenome (GOLD analysis project Ga0180215, IMG submission 128871) | Enriched backyard soil microbial communities from Emeryville, California, USA - eDNA 3rd pass 37_C BE-Lig BY (version 2) (version 2) | ecosystem: Environmental > Terrestrial > Soil >...
GTAGTGGGCTAGAAATTGGGTTACGAAAGTCCGTTATATTATAAAAACTCAATAATATCCACTAAAAAACGAGAAGAGGTTCGGAATGAGACCATTCCGAACCCCTTTTGTCTACAAACTGAAGCTGTGACGTTAACCGTCACAGCTTTTTTAATGGTTTATCCGTTCATTATCTGTTCTAATAGGTTTTCTTCAAATTGCTTGTTTTTTAGCATTGCAATTTCCTGGCGATAAGGTGCTTTTTTACTATTTTTGTCTTCCCCTACAAAAGGAGTTTCCAAAATCTTCGGTACGTCTGCTAACTGAGGATGATGGACGATATAATTCAATGCTTCGAAGCCAATATGGCCAAACCCAATATTTTCATGGCGGTCTTTCCTTGCACCGCATGTGTTTTTACTATCATTAATATGAAGAACTCGTAAGCGATCAATGCCAATGATTTTATCAAAGTCATTTAAAACACCATCGAAATCCTCAATAATATTATAACCTGCATCATGGGTATGACAGGTATCAAAACAGATCGATAATTTATCATTATGAGTTACACCATCGATAATCATCGCAAGTTCCTCAAATGACCTTCCGCATTCTGAGCCTTTTCCCGCCATGGTTTCTAAAGCAATTTGAAGGTTTTCCTTGCCAGTAAGAACTTCATTTAGACCTTCTACAATCTTTTTAATGCCTTCTTCAGGTCCTGCTCCTACATGTGCTCCAGGATGCAAAACAATCTGCTTTGCCCCAATAGCTTCTGTTCGCTCAATTTCACTGCTTAGAAAACGGACTCCTAAATCAAATGTATCAGGATTTGTCGTGTTCCCAATATTGATAATATATGGAGCATGGACAACGATTTCTTCAATCCCGTTTTCCTTCATGTGCTGGCGCCCAACTTCAATATTTAAGTCTTCGATTTTTTTTCGTCTTGTATTTTGGGGTGCTCCAGTATAAATCATAAAAGTATTTGCACCATAAGAAACAGCCTCTTCACTGGCAGCAAGTAACATTTTCTTTCCACTCATTGAAACATGTGAACCTATTTTTAGCATTCTCATTTCCCCTCGCTACTTTAATCTAATTTTTTCTTTTCTCAATTCTATGAGCTCGTTTCTTTAATTTATCGATATCAGCTTGCATCTTTTTCTTATAACCAGGTTTTACCTTTTGAGGTTTCTTTACCATCGATTTTGCTTTAACATCAACTTCATTTTCTTTTTTCTGTCGTTTCTTCCGTTTGTTCCGCTCAGAAATTTCGATTAGCTCCCCATTAGACAGATCCACATTCTTAAAACTTATCCCCATCTTCTCTAACCGGTTTAGTGCATCTTCATCTGAAGATTCGTAAACGGTCAAGGCAATTCCAGAATACCCCGCACGTGCTGTTCTTCCCACTCGATGGATGTAGAAGTCGAGGTCTGACGGAAGTTCATAGTTAATGACATGGCTTACCCCTTCAATATCAATACCCCGAGCGGCTAAATCTGTAGCTACAATATATTGATATTCTAAGTCTTTCACTTGCTTCATTACTCTTTTCCGTTCACGAGGCGTTAAATCCCCATGAATACGACCAACTTTAGCTCCTTGAGCAATCAGTCCATCTGCCACCTCATCCGCTTTTTTCTTTGTATTGGTAAATACAATCGCTAAATATGGATTGAAAGCAATGAGCGCGGAATGAACAAGACTGACTTTATTTCGGTGTTTTGCAGGCATCAGCATATGTTCTATATTTTCAGCAGTCGCTTTCTTAGGATCAATTTGAACGTATTTAGGATTTTCCATGTATTTTTTCATGAAGGGTTTTAATTTCTCAGGAATTGTCGCCGAAAATACAAGCATTTGTAATTTCTCTGGCATTCTTCCTGCAAATTGGTCAACATCCTGGATAAAGCCCATGTCAAGCATCAAATCAGCTTCATCAATGACAAGAATTCCAGCTTTATGTATATGCAAAGCATTTTCTTTTACAAGGTCATTGATTCTGCCTGGCGTCCCAACTACGATTTGTGGTTGGGTTTTAAGTTTCTCAATAGCTCTTAACTTATCTGTTCCACCTATGAAAGACCGAGCAGTGTACTTTTCCCCTTCCTCTGCGTGTTCTATCACTTTTATAATTTCTTGATAAATTTGGTTAGCAAGCTCTCTCGTTGGAGCAGTTATGACTGCTTGTACCTCATTTAAGTTAGGATTTATCTTTTCAATGATTGGTAGGATATAAGCATGTGTTTTTCCCGTACCCGTTTGAGATTGTCCAATGGCACTCTCACCTTTTTCAATTATGGGCATTAATCTCTCTTGTATTTCAGTCGGCTCAGAAAAGCCTAGTTTGTTGACTGCCTTAATGATAAACGGCTTAAAATTATATTTCTCGAAATTGGTTGAATTCATTAAAAAGCTCCTTTTTCCTAGCTACTTATTCTGGATTTATATCGGCCAACGTGCAATCGGCAACATGTCCATCCTGTTATTATAATAGACAAACGAAAAAATCTCCATTTAAGCTTATTTTACCCAAATTTAACATAAATTTTTCGATACCCGTGAAATTAGGATTAATCCAAACCAAATGTGTCTCCATGCATATTCTAATCAAGAGAGTAATTTTGTAAAGGAGGCCATATTATGCGTCCAGGACCAAGTGCCCCCTATCATGGAAGGGGAATTAGAATGATGGGGCCAGGACCAACAAGACAGGGACATAGTCCCTTCGGGGGTTCATTCATGGGGCCTATGAGACCACCATACCCCCAAATGAATCCAATGATGGGGGTTCGTCAGCCTGCTAAACAGGGAGGCATCCTCGCCAGAATTCTAGGAAGAGGACAGGGGCAAGGAGCAACAGGATTCCCAGGTTTTGGAGCTGCCGCTCAAGGTGCCCAAAGAGCTTCTGGAGGAGGAGGGCTACTAAACGCACTTACGAACCCAGGTTCAATAAATGGATTTTTAAACAATACCCAACAGGTGCTAAAAACAGCCCAACAGGTTGGCCCGATGATTCAACAATACGGTCCACTTGTAAAAAACCTTCCGGCAATGTGGAAGCTTTACCGCGGATTAAAAGATCTTCCTGACCAAGAAGAAGCGGTTGAATCAAGTGCAAAAGACAATAACCTATCAACGGAAACAATCAGAAGATCCAAATCCACATCTAAACCCAAGAGACATTCAACATCCACAGCTTCAGCTTCATTGCCAAAAGAATCGCGACCAAAGCCTGGTACAGGAGGTTCGACACCAAAGTTATTTATTTAATTAAGTAAGAACTCTCTGCTGGAAAAAAACTATTTTTGTAATCTGTTATTAAGTTTACTATAATAGAGAAATAGAAATAGAGCTTTCTGCAGGAGGATGACTGATTTGAAAGTAATTAAAATCTCACCGCGTGGCTACTGCTATGGTGTTGTGGATGCCATGGTCATTGCCAGAAACGCGGCTCTCGATAAAAGTTTACCCAGACCTATCTATATTCTAGGGATGATTGTTCATAACAAACATGTAACAGATGCGTTTGCTGAGGAAGGAATTATTACATTAGACGGAAGTAATCGGAGAGAAATCTTGGAAAAGGTTGACGGTGGTACCGTTATTTTCACCGCACATGGTATTTCTCCAGAAGTGCGTGAACTTGCGACCGAAAAAGGCCTTGTCACGATTGATGCAACCTGCCCTGATGTAACAAGAACTCATGTTTTAATAGAAGAAAAAGTTCGGGAAGGTTTCCAGGTTATTTACATTGGTAAAAAAGGCCACCCAGAACCTGAAGGTGCAGTTGGTGTAGCACCAGGCATGGTTCACCTTGTGGAAACTGAGGCAGATGTTGAAGCCTTGAACATATCTGACGACAAACTTATTGTGACAAACCAAACAACAATGAGTCAGTGGGATGTCGCGGATATTATGAAAAAAGTACAAGAGAAGTTTCCAACTGTTGAGGTTCATAGAGAAATCTGTATGGCAACTCAAGTTCGTCAGGAAGCTGTTGCAGAGCAGGCAAAAGAGGCAGATGTTCTTATTGTCGTTGGGGATCCAAAGAGTAACAACTCCAACCGCTTAGCGCAGGTTTCCCAAGAAATAGCATCTACAAGTGCATACAGGATAGCAGATGTATCCGAACTTGACCTTGAGTGGCTTAAAGATGCTGAAACAGTTGCTGTGACAGCCGGGGCTTCTACCCCTACCCCAATTACAAAAGAAGTTATTGCATTCTTAGAACAGTATAATCCAGAGGATGAGCAAACTTGGAATAGGGAAAAGAAAGTACCGCTGCATAAAATTCTTCCGAAAGTTAAAAGAACCACTTAAGGCGAATAATCTCCACTAACATGGAAATAGCATACCTATCACAAAGTGATGGTATGCTATTTTTGTTGTTTCATTTTTAGGGCTCTTCTTACGGGACAGAATTGGTCCGAGTCTTTCTTGACAGAATAAAAATCAGACCACGGTTCGGACTCATTTTCAGCTCCTCTTCCTCCTCTGTCTGAATGCGACCACTATTCAGACTAGCAATCATCTAAACTTTTTATGTTCGAACAAAGATTCATACAGAGTTCTAGACTGTACATACCCTTAACAAAAAACTCAATCCATATTGGATTGAGTTTATCGTGATTAAATAAAAATAAAAGGATCTGTTTGGACCTCGGAAGGAATAAACTCGACGTCAACCCCCTTTTCTTGACATCTTTTTTTCATTAATTCTGCCACACCAATTTTCATTACCTTTTCAACATTATGACCAGGATCAATCATGTTTAGTCCTGCCATCCATGCATCGTGTGCCGTATGATAATAAAGGTCACCGGTAATATAGACATCGGCCCCGCGGAATTTTGCGGTAGAAAAGTATTTATTGCCGTCCCCACCTAGGACCGCAACCTTTTTAATCCTAGCATCTAAATCCCCCACAACTCGAACGGTCTTAACATCAAGAACCTTTTTAACATGTTCGGCAAATTCTCTCAATGACATTTCACTAACCATTCCGATTCGTCCTAGACCTAGCTCTTCTCCCTTATTTTCTAAGGGGTAGAGATCATAAGCTATTTCCTCATAGGGATGTGCTTTAACCATCGCTGAGATCACTTGTTTTTCAAGACTTTTTGGAAAAATCGTTTCAATTCTTGTTTCTCCTACCGCTTCAAGGCGCCCCTGTTCCCCGATATGAGGGTTAGTTGAGTCCCCCGGAAGGAAACGCCCTGTGCCATTAACACTAAAAGAACAATGACTATAGTCACCAATTGCACCAGCTCCAGCATCCCCTAAAGCATCGCGAACCTTTACTGCGTCTTCTTCAGGGACGTACACTGCTAGCTTTATTAATTTATCCTCAAATGTTGGTACTAACACCTTCGTATTGCTTAGTCCAAGTGCTTCTGCAAGCAGGTCATTCACCCCGCCCTTTGCAACATCCAGATTAGTATGAGCTGCATATACAGCAATATCATGCTTAAGTAATTTGGTAATGATCCTACCAGAAGCTGTATCGTCTGTTATTTTCCCCATTGGTCTAAAAATAGGGGGATGATGTGCAATAATTAATTGAATACCTTTTTCAATCGCTTCATCAACCACTTCCTCAAGCACATCTAGTGCAACCATAACCTTCGTTACCTGTTTATTTAACGCGCCCACCTGAAGACCAATTTTATCTCCCTCCATGGCAAGCGACTTGGGAGAAAACTGCTCAAATACCTGAATCACTTCATGGCCATTCACTTTTTTCAAGAAAGGACCTCCTCTACCATTTTGAGTTTAATCTCTATTTCTCTTTTCTTTTCCAAGGTTGTATCATTCTGCTCCGCCTGCTCTAGTTGATTTAATATTCTTTGCCAATTTTTCTTCTCAAGGGCCCATTTTTCACAGAAGGCATCATTTTTTTCTTTTAATAAAAATGGACCAAATAATAACTCTAGTTCTTGCATGTCACTGGAATTTTCTTCGCCTGTTCCATTTTGTGCTACAAGAACCTCATAAATTTTCCCGTCTTCTTTTAGAATACTTTCCGTAACTAGTCTCCAGGTATTCTCGCACAGCCAACTTCTAATTGCATGTGCACCTACATTTGGTTGTAGGATAAGTCGTTCTACATTTACGAGTTTGTCTTTGCCTGCTTCCAGAATACTTGTAATTAGGGTACCTCCCATTCCTGCAATGGTTATACACTCCACTTCTCCAGGCTGGATTACCTCAAGACCATCTCCTTTACGAACTTCAATGCTCTTTGTGAGACCCTCAAGCTGCACCTGCTTAAGCGCGGACTGATATGGACCTTCTGCTACCTCTCCAGCAATTGCGTACCGCACAGCCCCTTTTTTGACCATATGGCAGGGTAAGTAGGCATGATCTGATCCAATATCAGCCATTCTACTGCCCTTGGGTATGTAATTTGCAACTGTCGCCAGTCGATCTGACAGTTTATCTGTATTCATCTGTTCACCTACTAATATTATTTATGATTCAAGCCGCTTATTTTGTTTACCCTAATTAGGTATACTAGCCTTTCTTACACTAGTATAAAAAAAGTCCTTTGCAGATGCAAAGGACTAGCTAGTACAACTATTTCATTTCTGCAAGCCATTGAGCCATTTTCTCTTCATTTCCTGGCACTAGGCCTCCAGGCATTCCACCTGGTGTTCCGTTGGTAAGAATATCCTGAATTTCTTCCGGTGAATATTTGCTGCCAACTGCTGTCAGCGCTGGGCCAGATACACCTTGGTACTGATCCCCATGGCAACCGATACAGCTCTGCTGATAAATTTCTTCAGGGCTTGCATCCGCCACTTCTTCGGTATTCTCCCCGCCTTCACTTTCCTTAGCAATTTGTTCTGCATCCCCTAAGCCTTTGAAAGAAAGGAAAAACATTAGGCCAATACCAAATACCATAATCAACACAAATGGAATAATTGGATTCCGGTTCATATATACCCCTCCTTATGTATAAGTTATAAATTCTTATAACTATAGCAAACAACTTTATTTTACTTGAAAAATGTTATTAGATAAAGTAAAAAAGCAAACTTTGTCACATGAATCCACAAAATAGACACATTTTCCACGAAAGCGCTCCCTATTTCATCACCCATTTATGGAAAATTAATCCTAACGGCATTTGCAAAGTGAGAGACAATTCAGTAAAATAGCTTTATATAGTGTTTATTAAGAAATTCATGTAAGCCTGTATAACGAAGTATATTGGTTATTCTAAGTTGAGGCATTCCCTTTGTCAAACTGAAGTACATTGAACATTGTATAAAAAAGGAATAATTTACCCTAGAGTAAATTATTCCTAAGAAGTTTATTCTAAAAAGTCTTTTAGACGTTTACTGCGGCTAGGGTGCCTTAGCTTCCTGAGTGCTTTCGCCTCAATTTGACGAATACGTTCACGAGTGACACCAAATACTTTCCCAACTTCTTCAAGTGTTCTCGTGCGACCATCATCAAGACCAAAACGGAGTCTTAAAACATTTTCTTCTCGGTCTGTTAAGGTGTCCAATACATCCTCAAGCTGCTCTTTTAGTAATTCATAAGCAGCATGCTCTGAAGGAGATGTTGCATCCTGATCTTCGATAAAGTCACCTAAGTGTGAATCGTCTTCCTCACCAATCGGTGTTTCTAACGATACGGGCTCTTGGGCGATTTTAAGAATTTCACGAACCTTTTCAGGTGTTAAGTCCATATCTTCAGCAATTTCCTCAGGAGTAGGTTCACGGCCTAAATCCTGCAATAATTGCCGTTGCACACGAATGAGCTTGTTGATTGTTTCAACCATATGAACTGGAATACGGATTGTTCTAGCTTGGTCTGCAATCGCTCTTGTAATCGCCTGGCGAATCCACCAAGTTGCATACGTACTAAATTTAAATCCTTTGCGGTAGTCGAATTTTTCAACTGCCTTAATGAGACCCATGTTTCCTTCTTGTATCAAGTCAAGGAATAGCATGCCTCGCCCAACGTAACGCTTTGCAATGCTGACAACAAGTCGAAGGTTTGCTTCTGCAAGACGTCTTTTCGCCTCTTCGTCTCCTTCTTCAATTCTCGTTGCCAGATTTATTTCTTCTTCAGCAGAAAGTAAATCTACACGACCAATTTCTTTTAGGTACATTCTTACTGGGTCGTTTATTTTTACACCAGGTGGGACGCTAAGGTCATTTAAATCAAATTCTTCATCGCTGTCTTTGGCAAGTTCTTTTACAGCGGGATCTTCATCAGCATCTTCACTATCACCTACGATTTCAACACCTTGGTCACCAAGAAATTCATAAAATTCGTCCATTTGGTCTGAATCTAATTCATAACTCGATAATTTTTCTGCAATATCATCGTAAGCGAGGACACCGGTTTTTTTACCCAGTGCGGTTAATTGGTCTTTCACTTGTTCTAAGGTAACTTCTGGCTCAACCTCTTTAGAACGGGCCGACTTTTCAGCCATATGTACCCCTCCTTCCAAAATCACAACACTTTAATGCAAATTTATAGATTTTCGCAATTGGATAATTTCCATCGCAATTGCGGCTGCACGTAAATAATCACTTTGTCGTTCAGCTTCTTTTTGTTCAACTTCTTTAGCTTTTATTTTTAACATCTTTTGATAATTCAACACCTGCTTGATATAATCAGATAACTCCTGATCACTAAGCTCTTCGTTGAGTGAAATCATTCCGATGTCTGCTACAATCCTTTTTAGCTTATTATCTTGTAGATAATTTAAGAACCCATTCAAATCAGGCTCATGACCTTTTTCATAAAAACCCAATAAGTAAGTTATAATGGCTTGATGTTCATCTACATTAAAGGTGTTACCCTGTAGCAACTCATGAACCTTGTAGGCAATCTCACCGTCTTTAAGCATATGTGAAATTAATCGTCTTTCGGCCTCATAATAAGCGGGCTTTAAACCACCTTGCCTTGCCACAAAAGATTTTGCTTCTGGGCTTATGACATTTACTTTTTTCGGTTTCTGTGTCGATTTGGTTGTTTCATTTACTTGTTGTTTCAAGGCTTCCAACGAAAGAGAAAACTCATTGGCCAGTTGCCTTAAATAAAAGTCTTTTTCAACAGCTTTATCAAGCCGACTAATCTCCTCTAATACTTCTTCGATATATTGAAGGCGATCTCCTTCATTCTGAAGGTTTTTCCTCCGTCGATAGTAAAGCATTTTGAAGGCCATTAGTGTCAAACTTGACCCAATTACCTCTGTTCTAAACCTCTCTTCACCATATTGCTGAATATAGTCATCAGGATCAAGTCCATTAGGCATATTGGCCACTTTGACGATACATCCTGCTTCATCAAGCATGGCTGCAGCTCGGTTTGCTGCCTCAATCCCAGCATTATCCGAATCATAACAAATCGTAATTGTCTGAGCATTTTTTTTAAGGACTGATATATGCTCTGTCGTTAAAGATGTTCCCATTGTGGCAACACCGTTTTCAACCCCTGCTCTATCCGCTGCAATCACATCAGCAAATCCTTCAAATAAAACAACATGGTGTTGTTTGCGGATTGCAGAGCGAGCTTGGTTGAAGTGGTAAAGAATTTTACTTTTATTAAAGATTGGAGTTTCCGGACTGTTTAAATACTTTGGTTCATCGTCTCCTAAGGCCCTTCCGGAAAACGCAATCGTATTGCCTTGGTGATCAAAGATTGGAAACATAATCCTATTGCGGAATCGATCAAAGTATGTCTCGTCTCTCTCCCTTTTTATGATTAGTCCAGCCTTTTCCATATGCTCTGGCAGATACCCTCGTTTTTGTAAGAGGCTACTCGCAAATTCCCAATTTGGGAGAGCATACCCAATTTGAAACTTTTCAATGGATTCCTTTGAAAAACCTCTATGGATCAGGTATTCTAAAGCGTGTTGCCCTTCGTCTGTATTCATCAATAAATGATGATAAAACTTTCGGAGCAATTCATGGGCTTCTACCATCTGCCTGAAATGTTCTGGAACTGCTTTCCGTTTCAAAGAAGTGGATGCATCAAATTCTAGCTCAACATTTGCATATTCAGCTAACTTTAGTGCGGCTTCTTGAAAGGATAATCCGTCAATGTCCATCAGAAAGGAGAAGACATTTCCTCCTGCACCACAACCGAAGCAATGATAAATTTGTTTATCAGGTGACACGGAAAACGATGGAGAATTTTCACCATGAAAAGGACAAAGACCAAAATAATTGCGCCCCTGCTTTTTTAGCTGGACATAATCGCCAATGACATCGGCGATATCTACCGCCTGACGGATCTCGTTAATTTTTTCTTCGGCAATCCTTTCTGCCATGTGCATTACTCCATTTAATTTCTTTCTTGAAAATTCGACAAAAGCCTTGTCAATTCCTTCTTGAAGTTTCTCTATCTTTTCACTAAAAGGTTCTGGGCCTTTTGCAAGTCCCAGCTTCTCCTTGCTTTTCCTGTAAGATGCCGAAGCTTGAGCTTTTACAAGTTTACTTTCCTCAAATAAATTTCCCCGACGTGATCGAACATAAACACCTTTTGAGAGCAATGTTGAGGCAAAGCCACTGTCTTGTGTAATGCATCGAGTCAACAAACACCCGTTTCTCAGAAAAAGACAAATGACATTTCAAATGACATAAACCCATTCAACTAGGAAAAGACGAAGGAAGTTGAATTATTTACTCTTACTGGACAAGATTCTGCATCGACAAAAACTGTCAAATAATCCAATTCATAACTAGTAATTCTACATCTCTCCGCATATTCCTTCTTTACAAGAGGATTTTTTCAAAATCAGTTTTTGTCGAATTTTTCTTCGCCCATTTCCTTGACATGTAACAATAAATAGTTTATTCGTAAATAGTCAAGTCTAAACCTAAAGTTGGATATTTTTATCACAATTTTTTATTATAGTACAAGAAATGCAATTTCGCTATTGTTTTTTTAAAAATTTTTTCTTTCAAAAAAAAGGATAGCACATACCATATGTGCTATTCGGCCATAGTGGATTATATATAAGCTTCTAAGCACTGGTGTTGATTTCTAAGTCCTACGCTTTCCATTGCAGTCACGGAAGCCTATCTACCTCAGCGACCTTCCAAACCAATCAAAAGTAATAATAAATTACAGGTGGAAAATAAGTATTATTAAAATTTGGATGTAGAATTGCTTTTCTTTAACATAATGTTCATAATAACGTTGGCACTTTCTTCAACGGCTTTATTGGTTACGTCAATAATTGGGCACCCAATTTTCTCAACAACAGAATCAAAGTACGCAATTTCTTCCTCAATACGGTTTATGTTGGCATAAATAGCCTTTTCATTTAGTCCTAATGAAATCAAACGTTCTTGACGAATCTGGTTCAGCTTTTCCGATGAAATGCGAAGGCCGAAACATTTTTCTTTTGGGACCAATAAAAGCTCTTCAGGTGGATCAATTTCAGGAACTATTGGGACATTGGCTACTTTAAAGCGTTTATGAGCTAGGAATTGAGATAACGGAGTTTTAGAAGTTCTTGAGACGCCAATTAGGACGACGTCTGCCTTAAGGATTCCCCGTGGATCGCGTCCATCATCGTACTTAACTGCAAATTCAATAGCTTCAATTTTTTTAAAGTAATCTTCATCTAATTTATGGACAAGCCCCGGTTCATATAACGGAGTTTCTCCACACTGATTTTGAATCTGACTCATCAACGGTCCGAGAATATCACAAACGATAATCCCCTCCCTGAGTGCAACCTGTTTCATATAATTACTGATTTCTGGCTTTACTAGCGTATAAGCAATCATCCCCCCGTCTTGCTTAGCTAGTGATACCACCTCATCCACATTTGATAAATCTTCAACAAATGGGAAACGCTTAATGGTCATATCTGTATTATTAAATTGACTAACTGCTGCTTTCGTAACTAACTCAGCCGTCTCCCCTACCGAATCGGAGACAACATAGATGATCGGCATCTTATCCATTGAAATACCAACTCCTAAGTTTGATCCTAATCCTCTTGCGCTAAGGCAACAAAAGCCTTTGTAATGTTTGTCTTTGTGAGTCTTCCAACAATCTCGAGTCCTCGTTCTGTTTCTTTTACGATTGGCAATGCATCAATTTGCTTTTCAATTAGCTTTTTGGCTGCTTCAATTAACAAGTCTTCTTTCATGCATACTGCGATATTGGGCATCCTTGTCATGATAATATTCACAGGTATTGCGGTCAGCTCTTGTTTCCCGATACTAGCTCTTAAAAGGTCTTTCCTTGATAGGACCCCCGCTAGTAATCCACCATGATCAGATACAAACAATGTACCAACATCCTCGAGAAACATTGTGACAATCGCATCGTATACTGATACATTCTCAGAGATAACAACAGGGATTGATTGATAATCTTTCACAAGGATTTTTGTTAGATTTTCAGTTAACAGCTGTGTACCTGATTTCCCTGTGTAAAAATAACCTACCCTTGGTCTCGCGTCTAGGAAGCCAGCCATCGTTAATATCGCTAAATCTGGCCTTAGTGTTGCTCGGGTAAGATTCAATTTATCAGCGATTTGTTCCCCGGTAATCGGGCCACTTTCCTTAACAATTTCTAAAATCCGTTCTTGGCGCTTATTCAGTTCGATTTTCCTCACCGCCCTACCTAAACCCATTTATAAAAATCAACAAGCGCAAGCGCCCATATTAGCCCATTTAAAGGCCGCTGGGCGCTAGAGCTAGACATATAACTTATGCTTGAGGCATCCACATACTACGAGAGCAACAATATACAGGCACTTGCAGCCTGTTTTTATTTTACGTTAATATCATTAACCTTAGCGAATTTTGTAATCAGTGAAGCAAGCATGGCCATTTGATTTAGTCGGTTCTCGCGCACATCTAGCTTGTCAGCCATGACCATCGTGTGCTCAAAGTAATTGTTAATCTCAACTTTTAAGGATTCTAGCAACTGATAGAACGCTTCAGCGGCAATCCCCTCTTCTTCCTGTTTAGCAGCGTCTAAGAATTTTCCATAAAGGAGCTTTTCTTGTTCATTTTCAAAAAGGTCTTCGTTGATATCTCCAACCACCTCTGCCTTGCTAGCGATATTCAGAACACGGCTTAGGGCTTCGATACTTTCTTTAAAACCATCTTCATCCTTTTTCTCCTGCAATACACTTGCTTTATCTAATAAACCTGGGATATCTCTCAAACCACTACCTAAAGTAGCATCAATTAAGTCATAACGAATTCCCTGTTCTTGAAGAAGATGTTTCACCCTTAAACCAAAGAAGTGTGAAAGATCCTGGAAAGTCTCCTCATTCGTCCTTTTTAGGATTCCTGATTCACTAATTAGATTGAGAGAAAGACCAAGTAATAATTCAAGTGAAATACTCCACTTTTTATTTACAAGTGTTTGGACTATCCCTGTTGCCTGTCTTCTTAATGCATATGGATCTTGGGAGCCACTTGGGATAACCCCAATCGCAAAAAACGAACAGATTGTATCTAGTTTTTCAGAGATAGCGACAACGGCACCAGCATCGCTATCAGCTGTACCATCTTCTGCATTTCTAGGCATATAATGCTCATTAATTGCCTTTGCTACAGCTGGCGTCTCTCCTTTTTGCATTGCGTATTTCTCACCCATGATGCCTTGTAATTCCGGAAATTCATAAACCATTTGTGTTACCAAATCGAATTTGCTAATTTCTGCTGTACGATCAACGGCTGTTTGAGTTTCTTTGTCCAAACCAAGACGTTCACTAATTAAGTTCGCAAGCATTCTAACCCGGCTGGATTTCTCCGCAACTGTCCCAATTTCCTCATGATAAACGATGTTTTTCAATTTAGCTAAGGCATCATCAATCGCCAATTTCTGGTCCTCTTTATAGAAAAATGCAGCATCTGCTAGTCGTGCTCTTAGTACTTTTTCGTTTCCTCGAGAAACCTTTTCTAAGTGCTGATGATCTCCATTTCGAACAGTTACAAAATAAGGAAGGAGTTCTCCATTTTTTGATTTAACCGGAAAATAACGCTGGTGTTCCTTCATAGAGGTGATCAATACCTCTTCAGGGATTTCAAGAAACTCTTCTTCAAACCGTCCATAAAGCGCAGTTGGGTACTCAACTAGGTTTGTGACTTCGTCCAGCAATTCTTCATCTACAGGAATCACCCAATCATTTTCCTGTTCAATATTTTCCAACTGAGTCTGAATAGCCTTTTTTCGTTTATCAGCATCTGCAATGATATATTGATTTAATAATTCTTCCTCGTAATTATCTGGTGAGCCAAGTACAAACTCTGTACCTAAGAACCGATGTCCCCTAGTTCGGTTACCTGTCTCTACCCCTGTAATTGAAAAAGGAATCACATCATTTCCAAACATTGCGATAAGCCATTTTATCGGACGAACATATCGTAGCTCTTCATTTGCCCAACGCATATTCTTAGGAAAGCTTAAGCCAGTGATCATACTTTGCATTTCCGGCAGTAAATTAGCAGTATTTTGACCTTCAATAAATTTCTTAACATGGGCATATTCAACCCCATTGATTTCTTTAAAATAAATGTCTTCAACTGTCATACCCTGACCACGTGTAAAGCCTTGAGCGGCTTTTGACCATGTGCCATCTGCGGCAAGAGCAATTTTCTTTGCCGGTCCTTTAGCTTCTTCATGGCTATCTTCTTGCCTCTCAGCTACTTCTGTAACAAGAACAGCTAATCTACGTGGCGTAGAAAACATCTTAAGCTCACTGTACTCAATTTTTTTATTTGCAAACCATGCACTGACTTTATCTGCAAGCTGGTTAATCGAATCATTAATAAATCTGGCAGGCATTTCTTCAAGACCAATTTCAAGCAACAAATTACGTTTACTCATGACCTAGTTTCTCCTTTCGCTCTAAAATTGGAAAGCCCAATTTTTCTCTTTCTTCATAGAACGTTTTGGCTACTTTTCGTGCTAGATTTCGGCATCTTCCGATATATCCCGTTCTTTCCGTAACAGAAATTGCACCCCTGGCGTCTAAGATATTAAAAACATGAGAGCATTTTAATACATAATCATAGGCTGGATGAACAAGTCCTGCTTCCATTTGTCTATGGGCTTCTTTTTCATAAATAGAAAATAAATTAAAGAGCATATCGGGATCAGATGTCTCGAAGGTATATTTACTATGTTCAAATTCAGGTTGTCCGAAGATATCCCTAACCGTAAAACCATCTGTCCATTCAAGCTCAAACACATTTTCTTTATCTTGAATATATGAAGCTAAGCGCTCAATTCCATATGTGATTTCAACTGATACAGGCTTACATTCAAGACCACCAACCTGCTGGAAATAAGTAAACTGAGTAATCTCCATTCCATCAAGCCAAACTTCCCAACCTAGTCCAGCACATCCAAGGGATGGATTTTCCCAGTTATCCTCAACAAATCGAATATCGTGCTCAAGAGGATTAATACCAAGCGCCTTTAGAGAGTCTAGGTACAACTCTTGAATATTGTCAGGTGAAGGCTTCATAATTACTTGGAATTGGTGATGTTGATATAAACGATTCGGGTTTTCCCCATATCGACCATCTGCAGGTCGTCTTGAAGGCTCAACATACGCCACATTCCAAGGTTCAGGACCAATTGCCCTCAAAAAAGTATACGGACTCATTGTGCCGGCACCCTTTTCGACATCATATGCCTGCATTAAGATACAACCTTGTTCAGACCAGTGTTTTTGCAACGTTAAAATCATATTTTGGATATTCATAAAGAACACACCTCCAAATTTTTTAAACTCTTAAGGCACAGAGCTGAGCAAACAAAAAACTCTCGCCACTATGCCTTAAAAATGGCATAGGGACGAGAGTTACCCGCGGTTCCACCCTATTTGCTGCTTACGCAGCCTCTTTAAGAAAAGTCGCTCCAGAACGCCATTCTCTAAATCTCCGCACCTCGGCTCACACCATCCCGAGTTCGCTTTTACAGAGGAATTTAGATACTCCTTTCCTTCACAGCAACATATGTAAGTAATTTATTTAGAATCATAACCAAAACAATATGAGTTGTCAATATTTATAGCTTGTCTTTAAAGCTATCCAGCTGCCCAAGAAATTTTTTCGTTTTTAAATGAAGACCAGAGTATTCTTCATAATAAGCATTTATTACCTTTTTTAACTCTGCCTTTGTTTCCTCCTTGACGGAAATATTCCCAAGTCTTGAGAGATCAAGCAAATAAAAAAGTCTTAACAACCGAACTGTAGCGGGTGAAATTTTATAATGATAGGGATCTTTTTGGATGCAATGTTGGCAAAGAAGGCCACCTTCTCGAACTGAAAAAGCAAAGTTCCCTTCTGTTCGTCCACAGCTTGCGCATTGGTCTAACACCGGGTAAAGCCCAAGAACATTCAACATTTTCATTTCATAAATATTCACTAATATATCTAAGTCATAGCCTTCGTTCATATATTGCAAAGTCTGCAAAAGAAGTTCAAAGAGAAAAGGATTAGGTTTCTTTTCTTCAGTGCTTTTATCTGTTAAGTCAATAACATAACTAGCATAAGCAGTTAAAAAAATATCCTCTCGAATACTTCGCATTGACGAAATCAAATCCCCTTGTTGCAGACCTCCAAGCCCTCTACCACGTTGGATTAAAAAATAACCATAAGTAAAAGGCTGGGTGACAGCCGTTAGGCGACTATTTGGTTTTTTCGCCCCTCTTGCCATCACTCCAACCTTACCCCATTCTCGTGTAAATAAGGTCACGATTTTATTCGTTTCAGCATAATCAGTTGTTCTAATAACGATGCCTTCGCATTTTTCCAGCACCATTCTTCACCATCCACCTGAGGAGACAATCTATGAGATGGGAAAATCAATTTCTGCTAGATCTTCCTCCTGATTATCGGGTATTTCTCGTCTATCCTGCTCCAATTCCTTGAAGAGGAGATAAGTGTCAATATTACCTGTTTGTGAAAAGACCTTCCAGGTAAAATCCAACATGCGAAAACCCCACCTTTCATTAATCGATACTAGCAATTTTCAATCCCGAATCCTTAACAATATCATAGCCTGTCAGTCTGTTTTTCATGTGCCACAAATTTTGTAAATGAGTTATATGCATAAAACATGTCTACACCTAATACATTAATTAGGGCTTTCAACAAAACCCATTTTTTAATATGGCTCTTTTCTCAAACTTTGTGTAAAGTGCACATCCATTATGTTTAGCTCATTCTGAGCTATATAAGAAATTCACTAATGAGAAAAGAGCTTACAAACCAATTAAAAACCTAATAAATAGCTGTCCTTATGCTAAAATCAGCTTTAGGATTTTAGCAAACAACCTAACGAAAATAGCCTTTAATATTCATCTTCCCTAAAACCATAGTCACGGAGGTGTGAAGCCCGGTTCCTCCAGTCCTTTTGAACTTTTACCCATAATTCAAGAAACACTTTGCTTCCCAATAGATTCTCAATATCAAGCCTTGCTCGCTTACCAACTTCCTTGAGCATACTCCCCTGTTTCCCGATTACGATGCCCTTTTGAGAATCTCTTTCAACAATAATGGTCGCCATAACGTGAACAGTATCCTTTTCTTCCTTTCGCTCAATTTTCTCAATCAAAACAGCAAGGGAGTGAGGAATTTCCTCACGTGTTAGATGAAGCGCTTTTTCCCTAATTAATTCAGAAATGATGAAACGCTCAGGATGATCTGTCACCTGGTCAGCAGGGTAATATTGAGGGCCCTCTGGTAAATAAACTTTGATTTGCTCTAGAAGTTTTTCAATATTGTTCCCTTCTAATGCTGAAATTGGCACAATTTCTTTAAAATTAAGTTTCTCTTTGTATCCATCTATCATCTTCAAAAGTTGGTCTGGGTGAACTAAATCAATTTTATTGATAACGAGAAATACAGGTGTATGAATGGATTGAAGCTTTTCAATTATGAACTCTTCTCCTTTTCCATAGCCTTCCTCTGCATTCACCATAAATAAAACAAGGTCAACTTCCTTAAGGGTATTTTGTGCAACTTTCATCATAAAATCCCCAAGTCGATGCTTTGGTTTATGAATACCCGGTGTATCAATGAACACCATTTGCGTATCATCAAGGGTTAAGACCCCCTGAACCTTGTTTCTTGTGGTTTGAGGTTTATCGCTCATAATCGCAATTTTTTGACCAACTACTCTGTTAAGGAAGGTCGATTTGCCGACATTTGGTCTACCTATGATAGAAATAAAACCTGATTTGTATCCATTATCCTTATTCATGTAAATCCTCCGGTGTAAACGCGCCTGGAAGCAATTCCTCAACGGTTAGTTCTAATATATTTCCTTTTAAGTTTGTTAAAGTTACCTTCATATCCTTTGGGCATAATTCCGAAATAACCTGGCGACACGCCCCACAGGGAGAAATCGGTCGGTCTGTATTCGCAACGACAGCAAGTGCCTTGAATTTTCGATCTCCATGGGCGTAAGCACTAAAGATTGCCGTTCTCTCAGCACAGTTACACATACTGTAAGCAGCATTTTCAATATTACATCCATGATAAACCTTATCATCCTCTGTAAGTAGAGCTGCTCCAACTTGAAACTTAGAATATGGAACATATGCTTTTTTCATTGCTATTATTGCTTCATCAATTAACGTTGTGTTATCCATCCATGATCTTCCTTTCCACTATTTTACCTTATATTGATGTTAATTTCACTGTAAATAATGAAAAAAGTTAAAAATTTTAAATTTTCAGTAAATACACAAATTCTTTTAATCAGATTTATTATCTTCAAATTTTCTACACACACTCATGATGTGACAAATAGGAATGAAAAGCTGCCCAGGAGGCAGCTAAAAGGATAAGATCGATAAGATTCTCGGAACAAAAATAATAATCCCAACCACTACCGACGTAATCGCAAATAGTAGGACAGCCCCCGCTGCGATATCCTTAGCCTGCTTTGCTAGTGGATGGTAGTCTTCAGTCGCTAAGTCCACAACTCTCTCAATTGCAGTATTTATTAACTCCGAGCATAACATGCCACCAAGAACCAATATAACAATTAACCATTCTATCCTGGTAATTGAAAAAGCAAAACCTAGAAAAATCACCAACAAAGTAAGCGTCAGATGAATTCTTAAATTACGTTCGGATTTAATAGCCGAAGTAATTCCACTGATGGCGTAATAGAAAGAACGTAAAAGGGTGATTTTCTTCTTATGATTCCTATCTGGTAAGCCCATACTCATCTAAAATTTCCCTTTGTCTTGAGAACATTCTTTTCTCATCTTCTTCATTTTCATGATCATAACCAAGTAAGTGAAGAAACCCATGCACGGCCAGGAAGCCTAGTTCTCGCATAAATGAGTGATTATATTCATCTGCTTGTTCTCTAGCCTTCTCAGTCGAAATGATAATATCACCAAGGACACGAGGTATGTCAGTTCCTACAATTTCTATTTCACCTTCACCCATTTCTTCTAACGCAAATGAAATGACATCTGTAGGGCGATCCTTATCTCGATATTCTCGATTTATCTCATGGATTCTCTCACTTGAAACAAAGGTCACAGATACTTCACTACCTGCCTCAACCTTCTCTTTCGTAGCAGCAAAATTCAATAGATTTTCAATTTCCGCTAGATTGTCTTTAGAAAGTTCATTTACCTCATCAATAATATCAATCTCTAAACTCATGCCTGCTTCACCTTCTGCTTTGTCATTTCTGGGTATTCAATCCGGGAGTGGAAAATGCCTTTTAGCGTTTCACAGAATGATTCCCCAACCACATTTAGTTCTTTAAGAGTAATATCACAATCATTTAACTGTCCATCTTGAAGTCTATCCGAAATAATATTTTTTACAAGAGTTTCAATCTGTTCATGTGTTGGATTTGCCATTGAACGTACAGCAGCTTCAACACTATCAGCAATCCCGATAATTGCACTTTCCTTCGTTTTCGCTTTCGGTCCTGGATAACGATAATCTGCCTCTTTTACTTCGCTGCCATTCTGCTTCGCCTTATGGTAAAAGAATTTTAATAACGTCGTCCCATGATGTTGCTCAGCAATATCAATAATTTCTTTCGGCATCTTATGCTTTCTAAGCATCTCCGCACCATCGGTTGCATGAGCAATAATAATATTTTTACTTGTCATCGGAGGCAATTTATCATGCGGATTTTCAATATTAATCTGATTCTCAATAAAAAATTGTGGGCGTTTTGTTTTCCCAATATCATGGTAATAACATCCCACTCTAGCCAACAATCCATTTGCCCCAACTGCTTCGCAAGCTGATTCAGCGAGATTTGCAACCATCACACTATGATGATAAGTGCCGGGTGCTTCTGTCAAAATTTTACGTAATAGTGGGTGATTTGGATTTGACAACTCGATTAACTTCATGGTTGACAACACCCCAAAGCCAGCCTCAAAAAATGGTAGGAGACCAATCGTCAACACTGCAGAAGAAATACCTGATAAAAATGCTACTAATAGATTTATCCCATATTCTAAGCCCGAATATTGGCTGTTACGAAGCAAAACAAGTGCAATGATCACAAAAAGATTAACTAACGATACAAATAATCCAGCTTGAAGGATTTTCGACCTCTGGTTCTGATGTCGGAGGTACAAGATTCCTGCCAAGCCACTTGCAATAATATAAATTGCTACCGTCACATTGAGCGTTCCAGTAATCCCTTGGTTAAAAAGAATACTGCCCGAAATCCCAAGGATAACGGTCTGAAAAATCGCTAAGCGCTCATTGATAAGCACTTTAATCAGCATTGGCCCCATCGCTGCAGGAACTACATATCCAATCTCCGAATATTTATATTCAGTAAAGAGACTTAACAGTTTCATGATTAACAACATAAGGATAAAAATGAAACTAAAAATCAACAGCTGATTTTGATTGCTTCCTGTTGTTCGCATTTCATCAAAGATAAAGAATAGAGAACATAGTATAATAAAAATCATCATCGCAAGACCTACAAAAGGCCTCAGAGAATTTTCATTATCTAAAAGTCCAGCCAGTTCCAATTTATGATAGACATCCCTACTGATTAACTGGCCTTCCTCAACAATGATCTGGCCCTCTAAAATCTTTACAGGCTCAACTCCATCACTAGCTTGCTGGCGCAAATCCTCAGTAGCTCTTGGGTCATAATACTCATTTTGAATAATGGCATAACGACCTAATTCAATAATGGCAGCCTTTAGACCAGAATTAAGACTCGTGTATTTTAATTCTTCTTCAACACGTTTTTTTGCATTTTCAACACCATCAGCAGGAATCCGATTGGTCATTACATTGTTAACTGCAGTCACTGTTAAATCCCTTGCTATTGATAAATCGTCAGGTGAGGCATGTAACATCGCGGTGAAAGATTGATTAGAGATTGCATCCGTGACTTCAGGTGTCAACATTGCCTTAACGCTTGTTAGCTTTTCATCCAGCAATTGAGCCGGAGTTTTGCCCGCCTCGTTTTCTTCGTCAGCTGGTGCTTCCTCCTTTTCACTATTCACTTCCGTAACGGAGTCAAAGATTGACGTAATTAGATCGACTTGATTTTGAGTGTATTCTTTTTTCACCGTATATACATCTTGGACTTGGTCGACTGCCTCTTGTCTCTTTCTCTCAGTATTCGTCTTATCTTCAACAGTAATCGGAGAACGGATTGTTTGACCGGCAATTGAAAACAGGTTTAGGTTTAGTTTTTCCGGTTTCACATTGCTATACATGGATAAAAACATCACAATACCAAGGATAAGAAATAATAAAACACGGAAAAGCCTGATATTCAATAAATTAAGGATTGAATTTAACGAATGCTGTAGCTTTTCCATTCCATGCCTCCTTTCCCGCCGTTACGAACACGAAATACGTTAATTGGAAAATTTATCTTCATTATTTTACATCATACCAGTTTTTTTGCTAACTTTCATCTTTCAATTAGAAAAGCGGAAGTGCCTAATTACCGGATGACTGGAGCGCTTCGACTGAGAGAAGGCAAACCTTCAATTAGCGAGTGTTCTTTCCGCTGATTGGTAGTTAAACCAATCAGGTTTTTACGGGCAGCTTAGAAGCTACTACCCGTAAATACAAGGCAAAGGAAACACGAAGAGCGCTCGCGAAATCGTGCTTTGACACAATCGTTGCGGCGAAGAGCGAAATCCACTAGTCGCTGACACTGGAGCTGAACAACTCACTAGGGGAACAACCGTTCCTTTTGTTATTTAAAATAAATAGTCTGTCCGAAAGGGACAGACTATTTCTGTTCGTCATTGTTTTCGTAGGCACGAATAATTCGAGCTACTAGCGGATGCCTCACTACATCTGTTTGTTCTAAATGAATAAACTCAATTCCCTTTACTTGTGAGAGAATTGCTTCCGCCATAATCAGTCCAGACTTTACCCCTCTTGGTAGGTCAATTTGAGTTTGGTCTCCCGTAATAACCATTTTAGATCCAAAACCAAGTCGCGTAAGAAACATTTTCATTTGTGCTTGTGTGGTATTCTGAGCTTCATCCAGAATAACAAAAGCATCATCCAATGTTCTTCCTCTCATGTACGCAAGCGGGGCAATCTCAATTGTCCCACGTTCAATTAGGCGTTGAGTATGTTCCATGCCTAGGATATCGTGCAAGGCATCATACAATGGTCGTAAATAAGGATCTACCTTCTCTTTTAAATCTCCTGGAAGGAAACCTAGACTCTCCCCAGCTTCAACCGCTGGTCGTGTTAAAATAATTTTGTTTACATTCCCATTTTTCAACGCACTTACAGCCATGACAACTGCAAGATAGGTTTTACCGGTCCCTGCAGGACCAATACCGAAAACAAGGTCATTCTTTTTAATCGCATTGATATAATATCTTTGCCCAAGTGTTTTAGCCCGAATCGGCTTCCCTTTGGAGTTTTTCGAAACTTCTTCATTATAGAGATCTTCAAAATAGTCAAGGGTTCCCTTTTCAGCTAGTTGAATAGCATAGATGACATCCCTTTCACTGATATTAATTCCTTTTCTAACGACAGCAATCAGCTTTTCAAGTACTACCCGTGCTAATTCAACTTTCTCAGGATCACCTGAAAGATTGACTGATTCCCCTCTAGTAACAATTGAGATGCTTAACTCCTTCTCCACCGCTTTAAGGTTGGCATCAGAGTTTCCAAACAATGCAATTGCTTCTTCATGATTAACTAGTTGGATTTCCATTGTTTTCAAATCTTGAGTCATCTTCGTCTCCTTGGATTATTGGTTGGCCTTCTGCGATATTTTCTATTACTTGAAATAGTATGGATAGTTTTACTTTACCATTCTTTATTGACTGATGTAAAATTTCTTCCCCTTTTATAGTAGCATCTTCAGGTAGTTGATTTTTTATATCCTTTCTTGCTAAATCAGTTGCTCTTTTAATTGCTTCCTTCTCGGTATAAGTCCGATTGACCTCTTCCCTTTCACGAATGGTTTCAGTTTTAAAGATCACTGGAAGCTCCCATTTAAGCAATTTTAATCGATAATCTCTGGTCTCCTGTTCAAATTCTTTATATTGATGATCTCCGAATCCCCAAACCGGAATAGTAGCACTCCCAATATTAAGGTGGTATTTTCTTTTTTCTTCCCCACTAAATACTTGAAAGGTTGAATTGAGCGGCAGTTCAACCTGAGATTTATACCAAGTTTCTCCAAGAATCTCACCTCTTGCAGCAACCGGCTGTTTCTCATCTTCTTTCCCAATTAATCCAGAGACAAGCAACTGTCCAGGTTTTACATTATCATTCAACTCAACAACTTGCTCCCCTTCTTCAACAAACATTTTGACGATTGTAGCCTTCTTGGTTGCTACAAGATTCTGTGCACTATATAACTCTGGTTTCTCTGGCTCCGCTTTTTCAACTACCTGAAAATGATAGGTTGTCCCCTGTAGTTCCACACCTACCCATGTCAAAGCCTTTACTTTATCAGTTAGTTCCCGTTGAATAACATCTACATTATCCACTTTAAACTGGGGTGTCCCAAGTTTTACCCCCATATCGTCTAATTCCTTCCGTATTTGATATTCAGTAGCTGGACTTGCCCCCTTTATTTCAATCCCCCAAACCATATTCGATAAGATTAAAATCAGTGCAAAAAAGGCAACTGCACCTATGACAAATCCACTGTTTGTCCATAATCTCTGTAAAAAGAAAGGGCCTCCCGCCCTCTCAATAAATCGAATTTTGCATTCACTTGCTCTGGCAGGTCCACGAAGTTTTTTTATATCGGTTAACCTTATCTGAAAGGTGATGGCTTGTGTTCCGTGCCTTTTTACATTCCAGATAAGAATTTCATTTCTCGTTAATTGGTTTAAAAACCGCTCTACCCCTCTGCCAGTTACTTTTACTCGGACAATACCAATCAAACCGTTTATCCACTGATTTTTCATGCATTTCCTCCTGAATCATTCATTGATATATATCACCTGGTCAATTTTTCCTTCAAGTAAAATTTCCTCTGGCAAAATCGTTTTTATTACAAACGCTTTCCCTTTTACAAGAAGCTGTCCTTGCTCAAGCAACAGCCGAACCTCTCTGTCAGAGAAAGCAAGTAAGCCACGGTGGTTCTCAATATAGATATGGATTTGACCAACCATTGTAATTCGGGGGAGATCCATCATGACATCAGGTGGAAGATCCATGGTCTGGCTCATCCAATTTCGTATAAGCTGGCTCCATTTTTTTGCCATAAAAAAAGAACCCCCTTTCATCTCATATGTATGAGCTGAAAAAGGGTTCTAGCACTTCTTTTTAACTTCCTAGTCGAGCTTTAATTAACGATTCATTTCCGCCTCATCGTCCGGTGCGGATTCCGTGAACGGGGTTCCCCAA
>Ga0180215_1001575_pt1 | contig 24805 bp, 20 predicted proteins | sample eDN3rd37CBELigBY_FD_128871 | JGI IMG/M metagenome (GOLD analysis project Ga0180215, IMG submission 128871) | Enriched backyard soil microbial communities from Emeryville, California, USA - eDNA 3rd pass 37_C BE-Lig BY (version 2) (version 2) | ecosystem: Environmental > Terrestrial > Soil >...
ACTGGAGACGTTGAATTGATTGATAGCGAGGGGAATGTGTTTGAAACGAAGCCAACCTTTTCGCTTTGCCGCTGTGGAATGAGCAATAACAAACCATTTTGTGACGGCTCCCATAAAGGAAAATTTCAATCAGTTGTCCGTGCTCAGACTTAAAGATACTGATTAACATTTGAGCAATGGTTGCGGCCATTGCTCTTTTTCTATTCATCCACCATGCGAACGTCTGCAATCCTTGAAAGACTGATGCGGTGAAGTTCCGTGAAGCTGTCCACGATATGAAGCTTGCTTGCAAGCGCGTCCCAATAATGAATCTTGCCGATTACAATTTCATATTTTTGCTGCCGATAATGGGTAATCGCAACCAACTGATTTAACTCCATAGCTTCCAGGATGATTTCATTCATCCGTTCAAGCTCTTGCTCATCCAACTCCTTTTCCTTTTCATTTTCATCTTCTTTCGCCCAGTCCCTAAGCATTTTCACATGTTCAGGTAACATCATGGATGTCCATTTTATCCTGCCTCGATCACGAATCATTTACGCTTCCCACTTTCTACTTCTATCCTAATGAAAATCAAAAATCTAAAATTGGTCCTCCCTTATCATTAACCCTTATGACCTCCAACGAGCTTGGCTCTGTGTAGTGCTGTTCCTGCTGCGGTATAGGAAACAGCCCGAAGCAGTGCCGTCGAACCATACCTCGCACGAATTCGGTCCATTGTGTACCCTAATTTATGCCGCCTCCAACCATCCGGATCAAAAAGGTCGAGTTGAAATTGAGCATCTGGAGTCAGATTTCCAAGTGAAATCGCAATGCTGCGTACCGTTTTCCCAGTGTAGTTTTCGGAAAACAATTCTAAGCAAACCTTGTAAAGCTCCATCGTAATATTAGTTGCTTTTTCAATCGTTCTTGAGCGTTGAAATCCCCCGCCAAATTCATCTTGACTATACCCAATTCCAAAACTGACTGTCCGACCAGCTTTTCCATTGCTTCTTGCTCGACGGGCAACCTCTTCACACATTTCGAGAATGACATGTTTAATTTCTTCTTTGTCTTTGTAATCACGAAGAAGAATTTGACTTTTTCCGTAGCTAATCTGTCCCTCGATAATCGGCGCACCAATTTCTGAGAAATCAATGCCCCAAGCATGGTGATATAGCTGATTTCCCATAACCCCAAATTTTTTCTCTAGCTTTTCAAGATCATAGCGCGCAAGCTGCCCAACGGTAAATATCCCCATGCCATTTAGTGTTTTTTCCACCCGTCGCCCTATCCCCCACATTTCTCGCAGCGGCGACACCTTCCAAAGCTTCTCTTCGACATCCCTATAGGTCCATTCCGCAATTTCGTGTTTTTTTGCTTCAAGGTCAAGGCAAAGTTTGGCCATCAACATATTGGGACCAATCCCTACCGCACACGGAAGCTGAAATTGTCGTTCAATATCAGATTTGATTTTTCTTGCAATCGTTTGGGCACCACCAAAAAGCTTTGCGGTCCCATCTACTTTTATAAAGCTTTCATCCACACTATAAGTATGAATCGCTTCCTTTGGTGCATAGCGGTTGAATACCTTAGAAATTTCGGTTGAAATTCTTAAATAGGTCGACATCTTTGGATTCTCAATCTGAATCCGAGGATCATCGGGAATTTCGAACAGCCGTGAACCTGTTTTAATGCCAAACTCTTTTTTCAATCGTGGAGATGCAGCAAGGACGACACTACCAGAGCGGTCAGCGTTTCCAACAACAGCAAGATAACAATCAAGGGGATCAAGCCCAAGCATGACGGCGGAGCAGCTTGCATAGAAGCTCTTCATATCCACACATAAGATTTGATTTTGTGGCATATTGCTGTAATCAAACATTTCTCTGACCCCTCTCTGATGCTTCCTGCAACCCAAAAAGAACATTTGTTCCGATTTTATTATACTCATTATATTAAGCGAATATACGTTCTATTTCAATGGAAATTTCCAACAAAAAAACCAGCCGTTAACCTACAGCTGGTTTTCTTTCCTTATTTTTGATTAAACGCTCGTCTCCCCAGTCGTTCGAACATACGCGGGAAAAGCGTGTAGATTACACTGCCGGCATTCATCCAGCGAGGCAAATTAATTTCTCTTGTATTGGTCATCATCCTCTTCACAACTTGTTTGGCAACATACTCTGGCTGTAGCATAAACCGCTTAATATTTTTTACATATGTACCTTGTTCATCGGCAATCGTAAAGAAATTTGTAGAGATGGGACCAGGGTTTACAGATGTAACCATAATCCCTTCGTCCCTTACCTCCAGACGAAGGCTATTCGTGTAGCCAAGGACAGCATGTTTTGTCGCTGAATAGACACTTGATTTCGGTGTAGCAATTTTGCCCGCTTGGGAAGCAATATTGATGATGTGTCCACTGCCTCGCTGCTTCATGCTAGGAAGCACCATCGATGTGCACGCCATCAACCCGATTACATTTACCTCAAACATCGATTTAATTTCGTCCAAATCCGCTTCATGCGCATGGCGGAAAACACCAAACCCGGCATTATTGACAAGAATATCGACATGACCGATTTCGGTCAATATTTCATTAAAAACATCGCCGACAGCATCCGTGTCCGCAACATCCAGACTTCTAACGATAATTGATCCTTTATACGTATGCTCAAGCTCAGCTTTTAAACTCTCAAGCTTGTCAATCCTGCGAGCAAGAAGAACAAGATTGGCTCCTTGCCCGGCAGAGAGCCGCGCCATCTCCGCTCCTATTCCTCCAGAAGCGCCTGTAATCACAATATTTTTTCCTTGCAAACGATTCTTCCCCAAAACCTTCACCTCATTCTGCAATTCCATTTTTGCTCTTGTTCATATATAGCTGCTTAATATAATATTTACATAAAGCCTACTTATCATAAACATATCAATTATCAATCAAATTCTGGAGGAAACCAAATGAAAAAGCTCGTGTTTATCGGAGCTGGTTCAATGGCAGAAGCCATAATGGCTGGAATCATTGAAAACAAGCTAATTAAAAGTGAACAAATCTGGATGACCAATCGAAACAATCAGCAAAAACTTGATCAACTAAAAAAAACTTACGGAATAAACGGCTCCTACAATAACGAGGAATTATTCGCTGATGCCGATGCAGTTATCCTTGCAATGAAGCCTAAGGATGCTGGAGTAGCAATTGGAGAAATTAAACCATTCCTTAATAAGGAAATCCTCGTTATATCTGTGTTAGCCGGAATTTCAATCGAAACGATTGAGACAGCTGCGGGCAAAACACTCGCAGTAGCACGAACAATGCCAAATACATCTGCAGCCATCAATCAATCCGCAACAGCGATTGCCGTTAACACAAGAGTCACTTCAGCACAAAAACAACTCGCTAAAGAATTATTTGATACTGTCGGATTTACAGCCTTCGTGAATGAAAATCAGCTTGATGCCGTTACCGGAGTATCCGGAAGCGGTCCAGCCTATATTTATTATCTAGTAGAAGCAGTAGAAAAGAGTGCTGCCGATATTGGCCTCGAACCAAAGCTGGCGAAGGATTTATTTATCCAAACCTTGCTGGGTGCTGCAACGATGCTAGCAAGTTCTGAGAAATCACCGCAACAGCTTCGCAAGGAGGTTACTAGCCCTGGCGGAACAACAGAAGCCGGTATATCGATGCTTCAAAAGCACGAGGTTCAAGAAGCATTCATATCATGCATAAAAGCAGCGACAGCACATTCAGAACAAATGGGGAAGGCACTTTCCACTGAGTTAAACGCAACTAAACAACCATTAAGGTTATAAATTAACCTGGGTCCAACACTCTCTAAACTCATTTTATCTAAAAGCCAAACAACAGACTAGGAAACCCCCTAGTCTGCTGTTTTAGTTTTTACTTAGAGGAATAGTTACCTCCATGAAATCTTCCGCAATGATTGTCTCTGGAAAAACCGTTCTAGCCTCTTGCACGAGTCGGTCCCATCCCTCCGGATTATAGCGAGAACTAATATGAGTGAGACATAATCTCTTCACGTTAGCGTTCCGTGCCACTTCTCCTGCCTGTAGGGTTGTCGAGTGAAAATATTCATGCGCAAGCTCGGAATCTTCTCCAGAAAAAGTGGCTTCATGGATTAATAAGTCTGCTCCCTTCGCAAGATATTGAGCAGCTTCACAAGGTCTTGTATCGCCTAGAATGGTTAACACTCTGCCTTGTTGACGAGGCCCGAGAAATTCATTTGGGTCGAGTATTCGCCCATCTTGTAACTCGACCAGATTTCCATCCTTGATTTTTTTGTAAATCGGTCCTGGTGGAATTCCTAGCGCCGTCAATTTATCTACATTTAATGGACCAGGACGATCTTTTTCCACAATCCTGTATCCAAAAGATACAACACCATGTTCTAGCACCTTTGCCTCTACCCTAAACTGCTGATCTTCGAATATAATTCCTTCTTCAATTTCAACAACTTGTAATGGGTATTTCAAATAGGTCTGACTCACCTTTAAGCTCACTTCAATAAATGCCTTAATCCCGCTAGGTCCGTAGACCGTCACAGCCGAATCCCCACTCTGAAAAGACCGGCTCGCCAAAAGTCCTGGCAATCCATAAATATGGTCTCCATGCAAATGGGTAATAAAGATTTTTTCAATTCTCCGTGGCTTTATACTCGTATGTAAAATTTGGTGCTGGGTAGCCTCTCCACAATCAAACAACCAAATAGCCCCTCGTTCCTCAAGAAGCTTTAATGCAATGGCAGTCACATTCCTGAGCTTGGCCGGGATTCCTGCACCGGTTCCTAAAAAAAACACATCCATCTAAATTAAACTCCTTTTAAGCTAGGCATTACCTACTACTAAAAATTATGGTATTACTATACCACAATTATCCGGATAAATTAGAACAACAAGATAAAAACTATCTTTAATCCTTTCATTTGCTAAATCGCGTAGAAAAAGCTAAAATTTTATACTTGTATGGTGCATATTACATAACATTTTAATTTCAGATAAAGAGAGGTTCTTGACTTTGGCACAAAATGAAAAGCCTACAGCATTAATTATGATATTTGGAGCAACAGGAGACCTAGCAAAGCGCAAGCTATTTCCTTCCCTCTATCGCTTATATGAAAAGGGCAACCTCGGCGATTTTGCGGTTATTGGTGTAGCGAGAAGGTCGTTAACGAATGAGGAATTTAAAGCAAGTGTAAGCCAATCGATTAACTCTGAAGCAGAAACAAATGGGAAGAAAGAAGACTTTATCTCAAAATTTTATTATCACTCTCATGACGTAACGGATTCAGATTCCTACTCTTCCTTAAACACCCTAGCTAAGGAACTAGACGGTCGCTTTCATTTAAATGGAAATCGGATATTTTATTTAGCAATGGCTCCAGAGTTTTTTGGAACAATCGCCGAACACTTAAAGACCGATGGACTAACAGATACGAATGGGTTTAAGCGATTAGTAATTGAAAAACCCTTCGGACATGATCTTGAATCTGCAAAAAAGCTAAACAGTCAAATTCGCACAGCCTTTTCCGAAGATGAAATTTACCGAATTGACCACTATCTTGGAAAAGAGATGGTTCAAAATATTGAGGTCATCCGTTTTGCAAATGCGATTTTTGAACCACTTTGGAATAATCGCTTCATCTCAAATATTCAAATCACTTCTAGCGAAACTCTAGGTGTAGAAGAACGTGGGCGTTACTATGAAACAAGTGGTGCGTTAAGAGATATGGTCCAAAACCATATGCTCCAAATGGTTTCACTGCTAGCAATGGAGCCTCCAATTAGCCTGACAACCGATGAAATACGCTCCGAAAAAGTGAGGGTATTCCGAGCACTAAGACCAATTAAAGGCAGTGAGGTCGGGGAGTACTTTATTCGTGGGCAGTACGGGAAAGGGATTATGAATGAGCAGGAAGTCCCAGGCTATCGTGAAGAAGATATGGTTGATCCATTATCCAATACGGAAACATTTGTTGCCGGAAAGCTAATGATTGACAACTTCCGCTGGGCAGGTGTTCCTTTCTACATTCGAACAGGAAAACGCATGGAAGTAAAGACAACAAAAATTGTTGTTGAATTTAAAGACATTCCTATGGACTTATATAATAGACAAGAAGGTTCAGTTAGACCAAATCTTCTAGTTATCCATATTCAGCCAGAGGAAGGCATTACCCTTTATTTAAACGCTAAAAGATCCGGACAATACATGAATTCAACTCCAGTGAAACTAAGCTATGCTAACAAGGGCATTGATGGCCTCAATACCCCTGAAGCTTATGAGAAGCTGATCTATGATTGCCTCAGAGGCGATGCGACAAACTTTACTCATTGGGATGAAGTGGCCCTATCATGGAGCTTCGTCGACAATATTTCAGAGGTATGGGAAAACGAAAAAGAACAAGGTTTCCCTAACTATGAATCAGGCTCAATGGGGCCAAAGGCTGCTGACGCACTGCTTGAGCAGGACGGATTCTTCTGGTGGCCTGTGACCAATTTAGATGTTGAGACATGTTAAAAACATCCTAGACAAAAAGCCCGCAATCGCATGATTGCTGGCTTTTTTATTTTGGATTCTTAATTAAGGATGATAAGAAAAAACAGCGGTCAAAATCCTTTGTCCGCTGTTTTTCTTGTTCTAGCTTATTTTAACCACTCAGTGTGGAATACGCCTTCTTTATCTACACGTTGATACGTATGGGCACCAAAATAGTCCCGCTGCGCCTGCAATAAGTTTGCAGGAAGTGTTTCAGTCCGGTAGCTGTCAAAATAAGCTAAAGCAGACGCCGTACAAGGAACAGGAATTCCTTGCTGAGCTGCAATGGCAACGATTTCCCTAAGTGCTCCCTGATAGCTCTCAACAATTTCTTTAAAATAAGGATCTAACAATAGATTTTTCAAGCCAGGTTCGCGATCGTAGGCATCCTTAATTTTTTGTAGGAACTGTGCTCGAATAATACAGCCTCCACGGAAAATCATTGCAATATCACCATAGCGCAGGTCCCAATCAAATTCGTCTGATGCTGCTCTCATCTGCGCAAAACCTTGGGCATATGAGCAAATTTTACTCATGTATAGCGCCTTGCGAATCGATTCAATCAATGCTTCACGATCCCCAGTAAAAGGCTGTGCCTCAGGTCCACGAAGCATTTTACTTGCTGTAACACGCTCGTCTTTCAATGCAGAAATGAAGCGAGCAAATACTGATTCCGTAATAAGTGGCAGTGGTACCCCCAGATCCAAAGCATTCTGGCTTGTCCACTTCCCTGTTCCTTTCTGACCAGCTGTGTCGAGGATCAAATCTACTAGCGGCTTTCCAGTTTCTTCATCGGTTTTTGTGAAGATATCAGCAGTTATTTCAATCAAATAGCTGTCAAGCTCACCTTTATTCCACTCCGAGAACACCTTGTGAAGCTCATCAGCGGTTAAACCCAAAACATTTTTAAGTAAAAAATATGCTTCAGAAATTAATTGCATATCTCCGTATTCAATTCCATTATGTACCATTTTGACAAAATGGCCCGCTCCATCAGGTCCAATATAGGTAGTGCAAGGCTCACCATTTACTTTCGCAGAGATATCCTTAAAAATTGGGGCAACTAAATCATAGGCTTCCTTCTGTCCACCAGGCATAATGGAAGGTCCTTTTAGAGCACCCTCTTCTCCACCAGAAACACCTGTACCAATAAAATGCAAACCTAATTCGCTTAATTCGCGATTTCTTCGTTGCGTATCAGTAAACAGGGTATTTCCTCCATCAATTAGGATATCGCCTTTATCTAAATATGGTTTTAACTCTTCAATTGTTGCATCAGTTGGAGCTCCCGCTTTAACCATAAGCATGATTTTTCGTGGCTTTTCCAATGAGTTCACGAACTCTTCAATTGAAAAAGTCCCATAAATATTCTTTCCTTTTGATTCGTTTAGCATTTCGTCGGTCTTTTGGCGGGAACGGTTATATACAGAAACAGAATAACCTCTGCTTTCCATATTCCATGCTAGGTTTTTCCCCATGACTGCAAGGCCAACGACACCAATTTGCTGTTTTCCCATTTCTACTACGTCCCTTCTTTTCAATCGATTGGTGGTAAATAAGCAAACTCTAATTTAGCAGTAAAAAGGTAAGTTTGCAAACATCAGCTTCTCACTTTTATTATATTTTGACTCTTTACACAAAAAATACCCTTTCGCTAGTCTTTATTATGTAACCCTTTTGCATTCTTTTCTTGAAGAAAATCTTTATTAAAACTCGTATCAGGACCTAAGTTGCTCGGTTTAGACTTCTGGTTCAACCGACTGCTCGCAGTTCCAATAATATTTTTCCCGAATTTATCTTTTAACTTCGCCATCGTATTTAAAAGCGGTTCTTTCTCTGCTTCTTTTTCATAGGAGAAAAGATCAAGTTGTTTAACGGCTGAGTCAAGCTCCTGCAAGCCTGCCCCAGTTATTCCCAGAAGTCTTACAGGGTTCCCATCCCAATTTCGCTCAAACAATCGCCTTGCTGCCAGAAAAATTTCATTTTTACGAGCAATTGGGTTTTCAAGTTTCTGACTCCTTGTAATGGTTTGCCTATTTTTATAGCGAATCGTAATCCCAATAATGGTCGTAACAACTTGTTTTCGACTCATTCTTGTTGCAACTTGTTCAGATAATTTCTCCAATACCTCTAGTAATTCACGCTGATTGGCAATATCCTTCGGCAATGTCGTCGAGTTTCCGATGCTCTTAAAATCATAAACTGAGTCTGGGTTGACAACTCTTTGATCAATCCCATTCGCTCTTTCCTTTAATCTAACCCCATTAATCCCTAGCAATGCCTTTACCTGAATCTCATTTGATTTAGCGAGGTCCCCAATAGTATTGATGCCAATGCCTTTGAGTTTTTCTGCTGTTTTTTTGCCGACTCCATGCATCTCTTCAACATCAAGTGGCCAGAGGACGACAGGTACATCCCGTTTTCTCAGAATCGTAATTCCCATTGGTTTTTTCATATCTGAGGCTGTTTTTGCAAGGAATTTATTCGGAGCAATCCCAATACTACAAGGTAAATCAAGGATTTCACGGATGCGCTTCTGAATCATTTCAGCGATTATAGGTGGGGAACCAAGCTCTTGGCAGCCAGTAATATCAACATATCCTTCATCGATGGACACTGGTTCAACTTGGCTTGAGAATTGTCTAAGAAGATCAAACATTGATGCAGAAGCAGCTCGGTACCTCTCAAAGTTCGGAGGTTTTATGATTAACTCAGGACATAGCTTTTTAGCTTCCCAAAGTGGCATCGTCGTTTTAACCCCAAGTTCCCTCGCTTCATAGCTACAAGTTATGATAATTCCTCGCCGCTCCTCTGGATTCCCAGCTATTGCAAGCGGCTTCCCTTTCAAAGACAAATCATAGGCCATTTCCACAGAGGCATAAAAGCTATTCATATCCACATGGAGAATGACTTTTCCGTTTTTAGGATACATTTCGTTAATTTTCACCACGTCCCAAATTATCTTCCTATTTTATATTACCACTTTAAAAGACCAAAAGCGCGGATTACCCCTAAGCTAAGAAAAACGACCTGCATTGGCTGCAAGTCGTTTTCGTTGTATTTAAATGGTTACGGAACGTTTTGCCATTTCTTTCGCTGTTGCTACGGCCTGTTCTTTCGCTTTTTCCATAATTTCTGGAATCTGCTTAGGGAAATGGTCCATTCCTTCGGCAACAATCGTATCGAGCACATCCATGCCCAAGAAAGTAAGAGCCTTTCTTACATATTGATCGCCCATTTCAAATTCAACCATTGGTCCGGTAGAATAAATGCCCCCACGTGTTTGAATATGAACTGCCTTTCTATCAGTGAGCAAGCCTTTAGGGCCTTCTTCCGTTGAAACAAAGGTTTTATTAATCAAGAACATATTATCCATAAATTCTTTTAAAATTCCTGGAGCACCTAAATTCCAAATTGGAGTAACAAACACATAATAATCAGCCGCAATAAAACGGTCTGCTAATGCATGCATCGCTGTGATTTTTTCCCTTTCCGCATCGGAAAGTTGATCAAATGTGTAACCCATGAAAGACAGCTTCGCACGCGCGTATAACAGGTCCATATCAATGCGTGGGATATCCATATCATATAAATGCATTCTTTCAATTTCTACATCAGGTTGTTCTTGTTGGAATGTTTCAAGAAATACTTCACCGATTTGAGCACCTTTTGAAAGACGGACCTCTTTTTTTGGATTCACAGTTATATAAAGTAGCTTTGACATAATCGCATCCCTCTCCATCTAGATATATAGATTAACTTATTCTATTATCACTTAAAACATCCATGTGTAGAGTTGAACAATCCGTGAAAATCATGAACGTTTTGTGACGGGAGGAAATATAACTACAAGAAAAAGCACCCAAATGGATGCTTCCCTTTACTTATTATTGCGCTGCTACCTCTTCAATTATCGCAATAACCATTTCTCCAAGCTTTTCAAGCTCTTCAATCGGCATTCTTTCATTCGTTGTATGGATATCTTCATAGCCGACAGCTAAGTTAACAGTTGGAATGCCATAACCAGCAATTACATTTGCGTCACTTCCGCCGCCACTCTTAAGTAGCTCACAGCTCCGGCCAATTTTTCCAGCAGCTTTCCGAGCAATCTCAACGACAAGATCTCCCTCGCCATATTTAAATCCAGGATACATTACTTCAACATCTACATTTGCCTTGCCGCCCATCTGTTCAGCAACAGACTCAAACGCTTCCTTCATTTTGCTAACTTGCGCTTCCATCTTTTCGGGCACAAGAGAGCGTGCTTCAGCTAGAATTTCAACATGATCGCAAACAATATTCGTTTGGGTTCCACCTTGGAAACGACCGATATTAGCAGTTGTCTCTTCATCAATCCGACCTAGCGGCATTTTAGCAATTGCCTTCGCTGCAATTGTAATAGCAGATACTCCTTTTTCTGGCGCAACGCCAGCATGGGCTGTTTTCCCTTGAATAACAGTTGATACTTTTGCTTGTGTAGGTGCGGCAACAACAATATTTCCAACCTTGCCATCACTGTCTAATGCATAACCATATTTAGCGATTAAACGAGCTGGATCCAAAACCTTTGCCCCGACCAAGCCTGACTCTTCTCCAACAGTTATAATAAATTGAATCGTGCCATGCGGAATTTGCTGCTCCTTTAATACACGAACAGTTTCAAGCATGACAGCAAGACCTACCTTATCATCTGCTCCAAGGATTGTGGTACCATCTGTGACAACATAACCATCTTTAATCGAAGGTTTCACTCCACGAGCCGGTACTACCGTATCCATATGAGAGGTGAAATAAATTGGATCCACTCCCTCTTTTGTTCCTTGAAGAGTACAATATAAATTACCCGCCCCATGACCAGTCTGAGCTGTCGTATCATCCTCGTACACTTCAACACCAAGGTCTCTAAATTTCTGCTTTAAAATCTTAGCAATCTCCGTTTCATACTTAGTTTCTGAGTCGACTTGAACCAACTCAAGAAATTCATTCAACACACGTTCATTATTTACCATCTATAAGGACCTCCAACTTTATGTATATACTATATTAGTATACATTTGTAACTTTCTCCTTAGCAAACTTTATAACTAAATAGTTATAATGGGATATTCCCATGCTTTTTCTTAGGACGAGTTTCCTTTTTCGAACGCAGCATCTCCAGTGACTGAATAATTTTAATCCTTGTATCTCTTGGATCAATCACATCATCGACCATTCCTCTACTAGCTGCCACATAGGGATTAGCGAATTTTTCACGATATTCATCAATCTTTTGTTGTCTGGTCGTCTCTGGATCAGGGCTATTTTGAATTTCCTTAGCAAAAATTATATTGGCTGCTCCTTGAGGTCCCATTACGGCAATTTCCGCATTTGGCCAAGCAAATACAAGGTCAGCTCCAATCGATTTACTATTTAGGGCCACATAAGCACCACCGTAGGCCTTTCTTAAAATGATTGTCAACTTGGGAACCGTCGCCTCTGAATACGCATACAAAATTTTCGCCCCATGGCGAATAATTCCCCCATGCTCCTGCTTAATTCCTGGAAAGAAACCGGTCACATCTTCAAAAGTAATAATCGGTATATTAAATGAGTCACAGAAGCGGATAAATCTAGAAGCCTTGTCAGACGAATCAATATCAAGCCCACCTGCCATAAATTTCGGCTGATTACATACAAGACCAACGACTTCCCCTTTAACTCTGGCAAGGCCGATGACAATATTACGAGCAAAATCTTTTTGAATTTCCAAGAATGAATGTTCATCGACTACCTGCTCAATGACAACCCGCACATCATAGGGTCTAACGGCATCAAATGGAATTAAATCCGTCATATCAGGGCGATAATCATCCTGTTCATCCACTTCAAGCCTCGGTGGCTTTTCCTCCTGACTCTGGGGTAAATAACTCAGCAATGCTCGAACCATCTCCAAGATTTCCGGCTCAGATTCAGCACGAAAATGGGCGTTGCCACTTACTGTGTTATGTACCTTTGCCCCGCCAAGATCCTCAGCAGAAATTTTTTCACCTGTCACCGTTTCGATTACCTTTGGACCTGTAATAAACATTTGACTCGTTTTCTCAACCATGAAAACAAAATCAGTAATCGCTGGTGAATAAACTGCCCCACCTGCGCAAGGTCCCATGATGACAGATATTTGTGGGATGACCCCAGAGTAAATCGAATTCCGGTAAAAAATTTGGCCGTAGCCATCTAGAGAAACAACGCCCTCTTGTATTCTTGCTCCGCCAGAATCATTTAACCCCACAAAAGGTGCTCCGTTTTTAGCTGCAAGATCCATCACCGTTGCAATCTTATGAGCATGCATTTCTCCTAAAGCACCACCAAACACCGTGAAGTCCTGAGAGAATAAATAGATGGGACGGCCATTGACTTTTCCATATCCGGTAACAACTCCATCTCCGGGGCCCTTTTGCTTTTCCAATCCAAAATCTACCGATCGGTGCTCAATGAATGGATTTAATTCAACGAAACTGCCAGGATCGACCAGCAAGTCGATTCTTTCTCTCGCTGTTAATTTTCCCTTTTCATGCTGTTTTTCAATGCGCTCGTCGCCACCGCCAAGTTCAATTTCTAGCCGACGATCATAAAGATCATTAATTTTTTCATAGATGTCAGTCATTTATTCTTTCATCCCCTTCTTTTCACAGAGTTCAACAAGAACCCCTCCAGCTGACTTTGGATGCATAAATGCAACTAGGGCATTACCGGCTCCTGTTTTGGGTTCATCTTGAATCATCCGTACCCCTTTTTCTTTCATTTCATTGATTCTGTCTTGTATCGAGTCGACCCCAACAGCAACATGGTGAATGCCTTCACCTCGCTTTTCGATAAAACGAGCCACGGTGCTTTCCTCAGAAGTCGGCTCAAGCAATTCGATCTTTGATTCACCCACCTTTAAAAAGGCGACACGGAGCTTCTCGCTTTCAACCTCTTCAATCCCCAATAAAGGCAATTGCAATACTTCCGTATAGAAAGGAAGGGCTTGTTCAATGGATTTAACCGCTACACCAATATGATCAATTTTTTTAATCATTTATTACCCTCCAGCTAAGCAAATTTAATTAATTCAATAATCTATATATTCGCTATAAATCGTCATAATTCCTGCAAAATAAGGTGTTGAACAAACTCTAATTCAGATGTAGTATAGTAACTAGAACGTTTGAGCAATTTCGAAAGGAGAATGACAATTGGGTAAAAGAAAAACCCGTAAAATCATCATTTATGTCATGCTGTTTGCGATGCTTGCCTCCACAATCTTTACGGGGTTAGCTGCTTTTCTATAATTGAAAATAACTCAAAATAAAAAGGACTGTTCCAATGGAATAGTCCTTTTGGTTATTCTATACTATGAATTCTTTATTTCCAGAAGAATTTCCCTCTTAATTTGTAACCTCGCTAGATTTCTGTTTTGATTCATTTGTTGATTTTAACCCTTTAAACGAACGTTTTAACAATAAATATTGTTCCATTTCATTAACAAAGTGGAGCAGCGCTGCTCTAGCTTCAAACTCTTCTCTTGTTTTTGGCAATTCCATCCCTTGAAACTCCGTCCTCATTCTGTATAATTTTTCAAGAAAATATACAGAAGTGTTTCCTGGTTTAACCGCCTTAGAGAGTTGTTCGACAAACTCAGCAATCAAATGACCTTGTTCTACCTGATGAGGGATTGAAGTAATAGATGGGAGCACTCTTTCAATGATTTCAAATTGTTTCTCACGAATCTTAAAATATTGATAGTATAAGTTTTCATTACGTAACAAGTTATTCTCGACATCCTGTAAAGCAAGTGCCTTGGCCCTTTCTAGCCAGCTAGCTGTTTCCGGTAACTCCTCGCCCCCCCAGCTACTATCACCATTCCTTAAAAAGACTGCAATTTCTGTAAAGATTTTTTTGAAGTTTTCTTCGATTTTTATTTGGTATTCTTCTAACTTTGCATCAGAACTTGGCATATAAAGATTCATAATCAGCGCGATACCAATTCCTATTAGAACAATGGCTAACTCGTTCAATAGCAAACTACCGGTAACTTGTCCGGCTGAATAAATATGTATCATGATTACACTGCTTGAAACAATTCCTTCCGCTGCACCGGCCATTACAGCAACCGGAATAAAAACAAGAAGCATTAGTCCAATTACAATAGGGTGATAGCCAATTAGCTCAAAAAGCAAGCATGAAAAAAACATTGCGATGATACAAGCTAGAATACGATCCCATGAAGCACGTAGGGATCTTTTTTTCGTTACTTTAATACAAAGGATTGTCAAAATGCCCGCTGAAGTATAGTTATCCAGTCCGAAGTACTTCGCTAACATAATGGCAAGTGCTGTTCCTAACGCTGTTTTGAGAGTGCGGTAACCAATTTTAAATTTCATTTAACGATCTCCTAAAAAAAAATAAAAAGATGATTTCTGCTAATCATCTTTTTATTTTACCAGATATTCGATTCAGTTAGTCTTTAAACTTCGTCGCAATATTGTTCAAAGGCGTTTTGAAGCTTTTGAACAACTGCCATTGGATCATGGCCTTCGATATCATGACGCTCGATCATCGTGACGATTTCTCCGTCTTTCAATAGAGCAAAAGATGGAGAGGACGGCGGATAACCTGTGAAAAAGCTACGTGCTTTCTCAGTTGCCTCTTTATCTTGTCCTGCAAACACAGTAACGAGTTGATCAGGACGTTTGTCATAATGCAATGAATGTGCTGCTGCTGGGCGTGCGATTCCACCAGCACAACCACATACTGAATTCACCATTACAAGGGTTGTTCCTTTTTTTGAAAGGGTTTCTTCCACTTCTTCCGGGGTTGTTAACTCCTTATATCCTGAAGCACTAATCTCTTGACGTGCTTGGCGAACAACATCATTCATAAAAAAATTAAAATCCATACTCACCAATCATTCACTCCTTCTAGTAGGTTCATCTTACATGTATACCTATATCATACCAAGATATAAGCAATTTTTCCAAACACTTAACTTATAAAATAAGCTGCGTTAAGCGTAGTTGTTGATTTCCGCTCCAGACACGAGCGGTTCACGGGCAGTCCGGAAGCCTGGGCAGCCCTAGCGCCTAGCCCCTCGAGTCGCTTCTTATCTAGCTCCTTGTCGATTCGCTCCTGCGGGGTTTCCTTGGCCTTGCGCTCCCGCAGGACACTGAATATCATCCTTGAATTTTGCCCACACACGAGAAAATATGCAGTTCATTTTCGAGGAGTCTTCGTGCCTTCCGCTCCAATCAACTATATATTAAATCAACAATAAATTTTAACAAAATCAAAAAAAGAAGTTTATTTTCTTTCAAAGCGGGAATAGTAACCTTACAGCTAGATCCATACCCCTAAACTCCCTAGATGACAGACAGCGATACATTCGCTGTCCTTTTTTTTATGGGTATTTGAGCTCTATATCCTAAAATGGAGCTAACAATGATTCCTACTCAGTTCTCCGATACATTTTAAATAGCTCGTCTACTGCTGCTGCCACTGGCCTACTTCCAGAAATCACTTCATTTTCAATTTTCGGGAGGATACTTTTGACTCTTGTGTCATGAAAGAAACTTATTTGCAATTGATCCACGATCATCGAATGAATCCATTCTTTCATTTGTAGTCGTCTTCGGTCTGAAAAGACACCTGATTTTTGCGTTACCCTTTCAAAATTCAAAATCAGCTCCCATATATCCGAGATACCAATTTCTTTCAATGAGGAACACTTTAATGCCTTCGTTTCCCATCCTTTGGTAGCAGGTTGAAGGAAATGGAGAATCCGATTATACTCAGCTCTCGTCTTTTCTGCGGCAACTTCATTTGCACCATCTGCTTTATTAATAATCACCGCATCTGCCAATTCCATAATTCCTTTTTTCATTCCTTGCAGCTCATCACCCGCACCAGTTAAAACAAGGAGCATAAAGAAATCGACCATATCTCTAACGATAACTTCACTCTGCCCAACCCCTACAGTTTCAACAAGAATGACGTCAAATCCAGCTGCTTCGCATAAGAGCATCGTTTCACGTGTCTTCCGATGAACTCCGCCTAACTTCCCTCCAGAAGGGGAAGGACGGATGAATGCCTTCGGGTTTCTAGCCAACTGTTCCATTCGGGTTTTGTCTCCCAGTATACTCCCACCTGTCAGGCTAGAAGTAGGATCAACGGCTAGAACTGCCACCTTTAAATCATTGCGGCAAAGATAGCTGCCAAAGGCTTCGATAAAGGTGCTTTTTCCTGCTCCCGGGACACCGGTAATGCCGATACGGATAGCTTTACCCGTATGAGGAAGAAGCTTCTCAAGCATTTTTTGTGATTCATGAAAATGTTGCTCAGAATTACTTTCTACAAGAGTGATGCCACGAGCCAAGGAGATTCTATTTCCCGCAAGAATCTCCTCAGCAAGGACATTGGCATCTATTTCTTTACGATTTATTTTTTTTATAAACCTTCCCATTTAAGGAGTCACTTCCTCATAACCTAGCCGTTCATAAATCGTCTGGATAACCTTCTGGGCCGCCACTGGAATGACTGTCCCTGGACCAAATATCGCACTGGCGCCTTGCTCGTAAAGATATTGATAATCCTGAGCTGGAATAACACCTCCGACAACAATCACAATATCCTCACGTCCAAGCTTTTTTAACTCGTTCACAAGCTGAGGAACGAGCGTTTTATGACCAGCCGCTAACGAGCTGATTCCAATAACATGAACATCATTTTCCACTGCTTGCATTGCTGTTTCTTCTGGAGTTTGGAACAGAGGACCAATATCAACATCAAAGCCTAGGTCGGCAAATGCTGTCGAGATGACTTTAGCACCACGGTCATGGCCATCCTGCCCCATTTTAGCAATTAAGATTCTTGGCCTTCTACCTTCACTTTCAAGAAATTCATCTGTCATAGTTTTGACAACAGCCATTTCCTCGTCATTGGAATAGGCTGAACTATACACACCAGTAATCGAGCGGATAATCGCTTTATGTCTGCCAGCAGCCTCCTCAATCGCGTCAGAAATTTCCCCAAGAGTCGCTCTCACTCTTGCCGCTTGAACCGCAAGCTCTAAAAGGTTCCCTTTCCCGGATGCAGCTGCTGCAGTCAGGGCCGTCAGAGCCTCACTGACTTTTTCCTGATCCCGAGCCGCCTTCAATTGGTCCAATCGTTCAATTTGCTTTAATCGAACCGCTGTATTATCAATATCAAGAATTTCCAAAGGCTCCTCTTCATCAGTACGATAGCGGTTCACGCCAATAATCGTTTCCTTGCCAGAGTCAATCTGGGCCTGACGACGTGCCGCTGCCTCTTCAATTTTCATTTTTGGTAGCCCAGTTTCGATTGCCTTTGCCATCCCGCCAAGCTCTTCAATTTCTTCAATATGACTCCAAGCACGGTCGACTAATTCCTTCGTTAGGGTTTCAACGTAGTAGCTTCCTCCCCACGGATCAATAACATCGGTAATTCCTGTTTCTTCCTGTAAGAACAGCTGGGTATTACGGGCAATGCGTGCTGAAAAATCTGTTGGCAAGGCAATTGCCTCATCGAGAGCATTCGTATGGAGCGATTGCGTATGGCCCATAGAGGCAGCGTGTGCTTCAATCAGGGTTCGAATGACATTATTATACGGATCCTGCTCTGTCAAGCTCCAGCCTGACGTTTGCGAGTGAGTTCGCAGTGCCATTGACTTCGGATTTTTCGGGGCAAACGACTTCATCATTTTCGCCCAGATTTGACGCGCAGCCCTCATTTTCGCAACTTCCATGAAATAATTCATCCCAATTGCCCAAAAAAATGACAATCTTGGCGCAAAGGAATCAATATCAATCCCGGCTCTTAAACCAGTACGTACATATTCAAGTCCATCCGCAAGCGTATAGGCGAGCTCAATATCAGCCGGAGCCCCAGCCTCCTGCATATGATAGCCTGAAATACTAATGCTATTAAATTTTGGCATGTATTTCGATGTGTATTCAAAGATATCCGCAATAATTTTCATCGACATGTCTGGTGGGTAGATATACGTATTTCTTACCATATATTCTTTTAAAATATCGTTTTGGATCGTCCCGGACAGCTTTTCTTGAGAAACTCCCTGTTCCTCTGCTGTGACGATATAAAAAGCCATAATCGGAAGCACCGCTCCATTCATGGTCATGGAAACAGACATTTGATCAAGCGGAATCCCATCAAACAAAATCTTCATATCAAGAACGGAATCGATCGCAACGCCCGCCTTGCCAACATCCCCAACCACCCTAGGGTGATCCGAATCGTAGCCACGATGTGTTGCTAAATCAAAGGCAACAGAAAGACCCTTTTGTCCCATTGCGAGATTTCGTCGATAAAAAGCATTGCTTTCCTCAGCTGTAGAGAAGCCCGCATATTGTCTAACCGTCCAAGGCCTGTTCACATACATCGTTGGATAAGGACCACGTGTATATGGGGGCAATCCCGGCTTGTCGTCTAAATGAGGGAGTCCTTCGATGTCCTCCTTCGTATAAAGGGGCTTTAGCTTTATTCCTTCATTTGTTTCAAAGAGGAGATCATCTATATTTTGACCAATTTCTGCCTCCACTTTGTCCTTCCATTGCAGAGTAGACAAAGATGATTCATCTACAAAAAGAGGGACCTTGCTAAAATCAGGCTTCTTCGTCACCGCGAGCCACCTCCATTTCTCTCAATAAGTTAGAAAGGATCTCATAATTATTACTATTAAGATAATAAAATTCCAGAATACCTGCTTTTAAATATCCCTTTGTCAATTCTTCATCAAGCTTGCCAGCGAGGGTAAGCTTGACGTTTGGAAACTCCGTTTTTATTTGCTCGACAAGGGTTATTCCATTCTCTGCATATTGGCGATTGTCCCCACAAAGGCAGAAATGATTTAAACCAGACTTCCGAATAAATTGAAAAACAGCATCACTATCGTGTAGCTCACCACTTCGGTTTGTTTCAATTCCACCTGCTGCTAGGAATCCATTAATGAAATCAGCACGTACTTTATGATTTTTTAATTCTCCCAGGCAAATTAACCCTACTGTTGGGCCGCTTCCTGTTTCACTTGCAATTTCCAAAGCTTTTCCCCGGAGAATTTCGTAAGGTTCTGCAAGTCTCTTCATCTCAAGCATTTCAAATGATGTAGAAGATGGTTCTATGTGGCAAGCATTCTTGAGATGTACCTGTTCGGATAGATTTGCATATACATTTGTCCCAATAATGCTTTGTTTCCGTGTATAAACATCCTGATCCCTTTGAGCTCTTACTTCTGAGATCCTTTTTTGAAGGTCATTCGATTTTAATGCTTCAACAATATCTCCTTCTTTCTCGATATCGAGGAAGAATTGCCAAGCCTTTTCGGCTAATTCTCTTGTAAGTGTCTCAACATAATAGGATCCCCCGGCTGGATCAGCAACCCTTTCGAGATGAGCCTCAGCCTTGAGGATAAGCTGTGTGTTGCGAGCAATTCGCTCTGAAAAAGCTGAGCTTATACCAGCCGCTTCATCAAGAGCACTGACACTAAAGTACTGAACTCCCCCAAGAACAGCTGAAAACGCTTCATTTCCAGCGCGTAGCAAATTAACATACGGATCAAAAATAGTTTTCGTCAAATGAGAGGTTTCCGCTGAAATCACCATTTTTCGTGACTCTTCATCAGCCCCATATACCTCCATAGCCTTATCCCATAGAATCCGGGCTGCCCTAAGCTTTGCTGTTTCGATAAAGAAATTTGAACCGATAGCAAAATGGAAGAGGATTTTATCCAAAGCTTTTTTCAAATCCCAACCGTTATCAAGTAGCTTTTGAACATAATAAACACCTGTCGAAAGGGCAATACCCAATTCCTGAACGGCATTGGCACCGCTTTTTTGGTAAGGAGTTGTGTCAACTAGTACTGTTTTAACCTCTGGAAATTTGGAATCAGCATTTTTAATTGTTTCTTTCCATTTATTAAAGGTTTCTTCCTCTCCCTGATTAAATCCACCTTTTGTTGCCGCTACTGCAATAGGGTCAGAAGCGATGAAACCAGTCCATTTACCTGTTTCATTTTGAATCTCCATCACTGTCTCCATAAAGGGAATAAAGAATTCCTTTGGATGAATACTCAATGGCCCTAAACTTGAGAATTCCTTTAGCAAATCTTTTAAGCTATTCTTATCGAATAAAGCGTCGTCTGTTACTTCAAATGCTAAAGCATCTTGTCCTCCTGAAAAAGCGACTCGAGATTTTTCCATTAACTGTTTGACATTGTTAAACGGGATTTTATTGGCAATATACCAACTTTTTAATTTGTACCCTGATGCATCAATTCCGCGACTATAATCGGATTCACCTGGATATTGAGACAAACTTTTTGAACTAGTGTCATCCTTTGTATAGAGCGGTTTAACCTGAATATTCTCGTATGTAGATTTGGAAAGGCTTTCAATCTTTTTTCCTTTCAAAGACTCTTCCACTTTATCAACCCAGTCATTCATCGAACTAATGGGGAAAGATAGATCTTTCATATTCTCAAGTTTCATAAGAGCTACTGCCTGTTAAAGAGCAGTATTTCCTCCTCTCTATTGTAGGAATAACAAATAAAAAAATTCTAACTATTCTCTATTATTTTAGTACACATAGGCTGAGCTGGCAATAAGCTCAATTTCAACATCACATAAACGACCTTATTTTTAAACGGGCAGAGGAGTGAGTGCAAATGATTGGTTAAAAAAAGCACTGCGTACATAAACGAGATAAGTGAGGGTTCCCTCTCTTACGTCTTCCATGTTTGCAATGCTTTTTATGCTGTTCTTAATAGATTGGGGTTTTATCTTTTGATGTGCCTTCTAAAATTTCCTTTACTCGTTGTAGGAAGCGTCCACACACTAGCCCATCTAGGATCCGATGGTCAAGTGACATACAGAGATTTACCATGTCACGGACAGCAATCATGCCATTATTAACAACAACTGGTCGTTTTACAATCGACTCAACTTGCAGAATTGCCGCCTGAGGATAATTGATGATCCCCATTGACTGAACGGAACCAAATGATCCCGTGTTATTGACCGTAAACGTCCCCCCCTGCATATCCTCTGCGCGAAGTTTGCCAGTTCGGACCTTTGCAGCGAGTTCTGAAACTTCGCGTGCAATCCCTTTTATTGTTTTCTCATCTGCATTTTTAATAACCGGTACAAACAGAGCGTCCTCGGTTGCAACAGCAATTGAGATATTAATATCTTTCTTCTGAATGATTTTATCTCCAGCCCACATCGAGTTGATTTCTGGGAACTCTTTTAATGCTTGGGCTGCTGCCTTTACAAAGAAAGCAAAGAAGGTAAGGTTAAAGCCTTCTTTTTGTTTAAAGGAATCCTTCAAACTATTACGATATTCTACTAGGCTAGTGACATCCACTTCCACCATTGTCCATGCATGGGGAACCTCTTGTTTACTCCTCATCATGTTCGTCGCGATGGCCTTCCTGACACCTACAACTGGTATTTCGATATCTCCTAAGTTATTCGGCGTTTCAGTTCGAGTTGGGAGTGGAGTAGGTTCAGATTTTTCCTCTTCACGCATAGGTTTTTCCAGCTCTTTTTTAGGTTCAACTGCTGATGAGCTCGGAATACTACCCGATTCTATGATTTTCATTAAATCTTTCCGCGTAATCCTTCCTCCAGCACCACTTCCCTGGACAAGCGAAAGGTCGATTCCATGCTCCTGGGAAATCTTTAGCACAGCTGGTGAATACCTCCCACTTCCTGAATCTTTCCTTTTCACAAGCTTCTCGCTTCCATTTGTAGGAGGGGCTTCTGTTTGCGCTTCTCCTTGTTTTCCACCATTTCCTTGATCGGTTGCTTTCGATCCATCAGTACTTCCCTCGACCTCAATCACTAAAATGACCTCACCAACAGACAGCGTATCTCCTTCATTTGCAATTAATTCTTTAATCGTTCCCGCAAAGGAGGAAGGAATCTCCGCATTTACCTTATCTGTCATTACCTCTGCTAATGGGTCATATTTATTAACTTTGTCTCCAGGAGCAACTAGCCACTTGCTAATGGTTCCTTCTGTCACACTTTCTCCAAGCTGAGGCATCGTGATTTGTTCTACTGCCAATTGATTGTCCTCCTCTCGATCAAAATTCCGCGAGTTCTCTCATCGCTTTTTCAACTTTATCAGGATTGACCATAAAGAATTTCTCCATGGTCGGAGCATATGGCATTGCCGGAACATCCGGACCTGCAAGCCTCTTAATTGGAGCATCTAACTCAAACAAGCAGTTTTCTGCAATAATAGCAGAAACCTCACTCATAATGCTCCCCTCTAGATTATCTTCGGTTAAAAGTAGTACCTTCCCTGTCTTAGAAGCTGCTTCGATAATCGCTTCTTTATCTAATGGATATACTGTACGAAGATCCAGGATATGGGCAGAAATCCCATCCTTTGCCAATCTTTCAGCGGCTTGCAAAGCAAAATGGACACATAGGCCATAAGTGATGACGGTGATATCCTCCCCTTTTCGTTTTACATCAGCCTTTCCAATTGGAAGAACATAATCATCACTCGGAACTTCCCCTTTGATTAAGCGATAAGCACGCTTATGTTCAAAAAACAATACAGGATCATCATCACGAATGGCTGCCTTTAACAAACCCTTTACATCATAAGGGGTCGAGGGCATAACAATTTTCAATCCTGGCTGATTGGCAAATACAGCCTCTACTGACTGCGAATGGTACAAGGCACCGTGTATTCCACCACCATAAGGCGCCCGAATTACGATTGGACAGTTCCAATCATTGTTTGAACGATAACGAATCTTAGCCGCTTCAGAAATAATTTGGTTAACCGCTGGCATGATGAAATCAGCAAATTGCATTTCCGCAATCGGTCTCATTCCGTACATCGCTGCTCCGATCCCGACACCTGCTATTGCAGATTCTGCCAATGGGGTGTCGATGACACGCTCTTCCCCAAACTTTTCATATAGTCCTTGGGTCGCTTTAAAAACGCCGCCCTTTTTCCCGACGTCTTCTCCGAGGACAAAGACTTTTGAATCTCTTTCCATCTCTTCTTGAATTGCTTGTGTAACCGCTTCAATATAAGAAATTACCGCCATCTTCGTTCCCCCTTACTCTTCAGCGTAAACATATTTTAATGCTAGTTCCGCATCCGCATACGGCGCATTCTCTGCGTAATCTGTGGCCTCATTAACCAGACCCATCACTTTATCATTGATTGCTTTTTCCTTATCCTCATCGAGAACCCCCGTCTCTTTCAAATAGGCTGCAAAGGTAATGATAGGGTCCTTCGTTTTAGCCTGGGCTACCTCATCTGGTGCGCGATAACTACGGTCATCATCGTCAGACGAATGAGGTGTTAAACGATAAGAAATGGTTTCTATTAATGTAGGACCTTCTCCTCTTCGCCCACGTTCAGCGGCTTCTTTCACCACTTTGTAAACTTCTAGAGGGTCATTCCCATCAACGGTAAAGCCTGGCATTCCATAACCAATGGCTCGATCTGAGACTTTTTCGCATGCTAGTTGCTTTTCAATTGGGACGGATATAGCGTACTTGTTATTTTCACACATAAAAATAACAGGCAATTTATGAACCCCTGCAAAATTAGCCCCTTCATGAAAATCTCCCTGATTGGAAGAACCTTCCCCAAAGCTTGTATACGCTACGAGATTTTTCCCCTCCATTTTCCCAGCCAATGCCACACCTACTGCATGTGGGACCTGTGTGGTAACTGGAGAAGACCCGGTAACGATACGATTTTTCTTCTGACCAAAATGCCCAGGCATTTGACGTCCAGCTGAATTAGGGTCTTCTGCCTTTGCAAATCCTGATAACATAATCTCTGTAGGTGTCATCCCAAATGTTAAGACAACCCCAAGATCACGATAATAAGGAAGAACATAATCTTGTTCACGATCAAGGGCAAAAGCAGCACCTATCTGTGCTGCCTCTTGACCTTGACAAGAAATGACAAAAGGGATTTTTCCTGCACGGTTTAAAAGCCACATCCGCTCATCAATCCGCCGGGCAAGGAGCATTGTTTCATACATTTCCAATACCTGGTCATCACTTAAACCAAGCTCTTTATGACGGTTTTCAACCATTTTTTTACCTCCTTAACATTAATCCGTTCATTTTATTTACCATCTTACCAAACAAAATGGAACCAAGCTTCTTACACAAATGCTTAGAGTTTTCCTTTATGAATGAAGTGCCTTCCCATCTACTGCTAAGGCAGCCTCGCCAATTG